>Ga0181530_10005327_pt1 | contig 13165 bp, 11 predicted proteins | sample PEATcosm2014_Bin_42_FD_119769 | JGI IMG/M metagenome (GOLD analysis project Ga0181530, IMG submission 119769) | Peatland microbial communities from MTU Mesocosm Facility, Houghton, MI, USA - PEATcosm2014_Bin10_60_metaG | ecosystem: Environmental > Terrestrial > Soil > Wetlands > Peat | place... | reverse complement strand
TATGCCGGCACCAACCCCCCGGATATCCTGCAGGTCAGGATTTACAGAGAATACTTCACCCGCTGCGGCGACGGCTATTGCCCGGACTGGCTGACGGAGCAGAACTCACCCGCATTCGGGGCGATCCCCGAGTTGGTTCACGATTTCAGCAGGCCCGCCATGAATAACCAGACGACGAGGTGTTATCTGTTCGACATCCGCGCTCCGGCCGGCGCCACGCCCCGGCGCGTGCGCGTCGAGGCTTTGCTGAAAGTGGGTACCTGGCTGGTAGCGCCTATGGAAGTGCGTATTGTGGCTCCCACGATTCCGGACATGCCGCCCACGGTTCCTGCTGCCGACGATGTGGCCCCTTTGGAGGCTCCCTCCAGCACAACGGCGGAAATTCAACTGCTCCGGTATCTCGACGGGCTCCCGCCGGAGTGGCCGCGCCAGTTGCTGCGCGTCAGGGACATTATCCAGCGCAACGCCGCCGAAGACATGCTTCTGGCGCGTTCGCTCGACCGCGGCGCCGGGTTCGGATTCCCCGAACTGAATCTGATGTCGTGGTGGCCGTTCGTGTATCCCCATTTTGGGGCAGATCAACTGGGGGCGGAGTGGTATCTCAAAGTTCGCGATTTCTTGTACCGATTTGACCCCTGAAGCCAGTCTCACCGTCTTTAGTTCCATTTTGGAACTCCAAGTACCCGATTTCACGCAGTATTGACAAAAGTAGACTGTACAGCGAGAACATTCCGTGGTAAGAATGAGGTGTAACACCAGCGGGCGCCTGAAATCCGAGCGATCTCGCTTCTGAGGCAACCGCCAGTTTCCAAAAGCAAAGCCAGAACGTGACAGGCCAAGGACTCCCCGTCTGCAACCGGGCCGACACAGATTTGAACACAGGGGTTTTCAATCCGCATGGACTCCGATCGCAAGTACCGGCAACACGGTTACTTTGACAGCAGTAGTAACTCATCCAACGGGAATGGAAGCAACGGCTCATCGCGGCCGAAGCCTTCCGGGCCGCGTCCGCCACTGGACGTAACCGGCCCGCGGCTTCCCCGCCTCGTGCAGGCGGTGACAGCTTCACGCTGCTACAACTGCTCGACGACGCTTCCCCCAGGCACCGTCTTCGAAGGACCGTGCCCGAAATGCGGGACTCAATTGCACTGTTGCAAGCAGTGCTCCCACTTTGAACCCTCAACCCGCTTTCAATGCTTAAAGCCGATACCGGTTCGGATTCCCGTGAAGGATCAGCAAAACGACTGCGCCTTGTTCTCGCCGCGCGTTACCGTCGCGCGCGAAGCCTCTTCGACGCAGATGCCCGGCGGCAGGATGCCGCAGGGAATGAATACGCCGCCCCCGCGCAATGCCAGTGACGCACGCGACGCCTTCGACAGGCTCTTCAAGAAGTAGCCTTACCTTTTCAGACGTTCGCGCAGCGCCGCCGTGGCAGAGCAGGCAGAGTGTACGCATATTCGACAAATCGCACTGCCCTCCGCCTTCCGCGACCGGCACGATGTGATCCGCATCCCAAAGCGATTTGCGGCTGCCCTCGCGAAGCTTCCATTGTTTGAGGAATCGGCGGCGCGCGGCGAAGTCCAGCTTGCGCATATCGCGCCGCAACGCGATCGTATCCATGCCGCACTTCGCGCAAACGCCCCGATCGCGCGCCAATACTTTATCGCGCAGATATCCCGGGTCGGTCCGCAGTTTCCATTCGTGAACGCAGGCTTCGGAGCAGAAAGTCCTTCGTCCTTTCGGTACCTCCGACCTGCACCATCGGCAGAGCGGACGGCCAGCCGGGCCGCGTTCGAGCACGGAAGGCGCGGCCCATCCACCGGCTTTGGTTCGTGTCGGATGTGGTGTCAACCCATTATCTTTCCACAGCGTGCCTGTGGGATACGTCACTGGACAGCCTTTTTCGGCGGATGAAGTGACCACCCGGGTACCTGCGCCCAGCGTACGTAACGTCCGAGTTCCGCCCGTGAGCAAGCGCTACCGGCTGCCGGTCCGTCCGGCGCAACCGCCATATATCGAGTTTTTTGTTGCAAGCGGCTGAAGCCGGTAGCTGTTTAGGAAATAAATTCATCGATGGACTCGGCGCCGACGGCCGGCGCATGACAACCACTCCTCCCCGGAAGCAGCCAATACGGTGAACGCAAGAGCGTCCTCGAAAGCTCGTACTCACCCGAACTGCGCATGAATCTGCTGCAGAACGAGTCCAATTCCCTTGGGGAAAGCACCACGCGCCGGGTAAACATCAACCGGGCGGAACCGGACCCGCTGCTCTTTCGGATTCCGTCGGACTATACGATCGTCGACCAGAAGGGCTATGGGGCCGCGTCCCGTAGCTGCCCTTATCGCGGTAATGGCAGTCCGTAGCAGTTTGTGCGCGCAGTCGAGCACTTCGACGGGACGCCGATATTACGTCGATATCGTGTTTGTGATGGCCAGGCACAAGGAAGACTGGTGCGCCTATTGAGTGCTGGCCGCGATCCACAGGTGCCAAATCGAGATTGCATCGGGACTGCCCGAGTTCGGACCGATATAACGGAATTTGCGCTTGTGACTCGAACGGGCCAGGTCTATGCTCGGTCCCCCCATCGAAATCGGCAAGAATTCGGTGAGATACCTATCGGGCTGTCTGGTTTGGCTCTGAGCGAGAAATGGCACTAAACACGATGCGATGGTCGACCCATCTCGTGCATAAGCCAGCATGAAAGCTTCGCGGGTGGCCCATCCATATTCGCCTCGCACAAATCGTAAGAGACCGTCGTTACAATACAAGTCCACCTTTTTGCGCGCTGGCGCATCAATCAGCTTGCATTCCACGATCAGCGGAAACGAGGGACTTCGATTCGTGAGGTGAATCGATAGATCGGGTCGTTTTTCCAAAGAACTGCCGTCATAGCTTATGGTCTCTCTCCCTCTTGCAACGCCGGATACCAGCTGGGACCAACGTTCGTCTTCCTCAATCAGCGCATTGAGCCGCGTCTCAATCAGAGTGTTAACTTCAGTTTCCCCGGCCGTGAGGAGTATCGACAATCGGCTCATGATAAGGTCATTCCATGCGCGCGTCAGTACCTCGGCGATGAACATCAGATGCAATTCGTGAAGGGGTGCGAGAGGCAGAATTTGACCTCGGGTAAGTTCGGCCACTTGATCTCCGCGCGGATGGATGCGGCTTAGCCTCGTTGGGCCGTGCGCCCCAGCAGAAAATCCACATGCTCCCAGGCTATGCGGCGAGCTACGAGTCGTGCCTGGCTGCGACTCCAGTATCGCGCTTGGTTCAGGCGGGCAAGCCACAGGCAGCCAGCCGCGGCGTCTGGGTGAATCACCTCAGTTGCCGCCAACTGATCGGCTATCCGCAGGATCTCGGGCCAGTCCTGGTTTGTCGTAAGCTTGCCCGAGGCTAGCGCTGTACCTACCTGAACAACCTCCCACGGCGACGCTGCACGCAGACTTACTGGGCGAACGCTGATTGTCTTGCCAGAGTGTTGCGCCCACGGCTTTAGTTCTGAACTCAATACGTGGCAAAAGGCAGTTGTCTCAGGAACTGTGGGAGGAGTCTGGGCGGCTTTTCGTCTGTCGGCAAAGGGCAGGTTGAAATTCAAAGTGTCGTTAATGACTTGCAGATCCCGCGGCGACAGCCCGTACTGCGAGATGGCCCACGCATCCACCTGCTCCCATGCCGAGTCGCCGCCGTCCGTGACCAGCGCCTCGAATAATCGGTCGATCTCCTCCAAGTCTGTCGACACCACATTCTCGAACGGCGGAACTGGGATACTATCGATTACGAACTTCTCCACCACTTCGCGCTCGAAACCAAATTCGCCGCTGGTAATTAGTGCATGCCAGAGCGCGAACTTGCTGCCGATCAGCATGGCCAGATAGCGAACTAACCGCCTCCCGTCGGAATGCGCTTTCGCGCTGTAGCCGTAGTAGGTTTCGTTAAAAACCGTGTCGCCGTCTGAGACGAGCACCCGAATTCGTCCGGCGAGCGCGGGTGGCGACTTGTGAACAATCAGAAGAGGTCCGCAGAACAGCTCACGGGGGCGCGAACGGTGAATACGCAGCAATTCGAAGGGAGCCAAGCGAGATGGATCTACAAGTATTGTTTGCATCGCCGCTGGCGTCAATTCAAGAAGGTCACTCAGTCTCGACGCCGACGCCCCAGCCTTTCCCGGTGAACCTCTCCTTACCTCGCTGCTTTTTCGGATCTTCTGATATCCGTTTCCAGCAAAGCGGGGCCGTCCCCGGAATTCTCCGAATCGCGCCCGCCAGAATTGATCCAGCGTTTCCATTTTCCGAGATATCAGCCTGTCGTAAATTTCGAGGTCAAGCCGGCTGCCCCGGAACAGTATCTTCAGGATCTCGGGCCTGTTAATGACCTGTTCGCAGGTAATCATCTCCGCGTTGCTCGCATCCACGCGAAAGCCACCGGCACCGTTCAGCGAGGCCTCGAGCCGCGGGCTTACGAACCGGAACGCGGACCCAGGCGGGGGAAGTTCGTTGCGGGCGAAGAGCAAACAAAACGGCGCTGAAATCTGGGGCCAAACCTTTGTGTTACGAATTTCCGATCCGTTGATAATGCCAGTCACATTCAGAGCGCCGAAAATGGCGCTTCGTGCCTCTGGCATTCCTTCTCCTTGCTGGAAAAGCAGCCGGGCATGCAGAGCCAAGGCGATTTGGCCGCCAGATCTTGCCCATTCCATCGCCCGCCAAACAAAGGGTAAATCGAGGACTTCGTTGGGCAGCCTCGGGGCGACGCCGTCGGCAACACGGGCACGGGCAATCTCCGTAATCCGCGCCGCAACCTGGGACCACATTGGGAGTCGCGTCCCGCTACCCCAAGGCGGGTTACCAATCACGAGGTCGTACTGTCCCGAGTGCGCCTCGCTCACCTTGTCGCCGAGGCTTCCAAGGCTTCGGGAAGGCAAATCGCCGTTGTCTTCTCCCACGCCCTCCCCCACGTAGTGAAGGACAGCGCCACGCAAATTCTTGAACCGAAGTTTCTGAACTGGTTCCGGGTCCGGGTCCAGTTCGATCGACGCCAGGTAAAGGCCAAGAGCGGCAAATCGTAGCGCAGACTCATTGATATCGAAGCCTGTAATTTGCCGATAGAGGATCTCCCTGAGTACCCTCGTATTCGGTTGCACTCCGTCGTGGCGCCAGCGTTCAGACACCAGTTGGCGGAAGGCTGTAATCAGGAACACGCCGGCTCCCGCAGCTGCATCCAGCACCCGCGCACTGCGGGCCAAGCCGTCGCGGCGGAGGGCGTGGAATGCGCCGCGGACCATCGTGTCGGCAATGAGCCGAGGCGTGTAATAGCCCCCTTCTTTGTGCTGCCTGTCCGGCGCATGTTCGCGCAGGTAGTGCTCATAAGCCTGGCTAAGCACGCCTACGGGAATATGGGAGAAATCGAGGTTCGCCCATTTCTCTTCCCACCCCAAAGAGAGCTGGCCGCCTGGCGCACGGCGCAGAATGTTCCCCAACGTTCTAAAGCCGCCCGGTGGCAGCAGTCCGTATATTCCGACGCTGACCGGAAGAAAATCCCCATTGAATGTGTCGTCAAGCCACTCAGAGGTCTTCGTCGCTTGATCGGCGTTATCGAACAACTCGGCTGCATCAAAATGTCTGTTTGGAAAGAATGAGTTGGGCAGAAGATCGCGGTCGGCAAGAAAACGAGTGAACAGCGCCCGCCCCACCAATGAGATAGCGTCGTAATCCGAAACCTTGAAGGTCTTAAGCTCATCTATAGAGCCGCGCAATAGCTTGAGGACGACCTTCGATATCCAATGCCGGGAATCCGCGGCGACCCCGGGCCGGTCGTTACTTAAATGCGCAAAGGTGGCTCGATCGTCACCAAGATTGAGAGGAATAACGGCCTTGGCTACCGGATCATTATCCAGCGAAACGCGGTAAACCGTTAGTTGCCCCGGACCGACTACTCCCAAGTACGGAGCATCACCGCGCATGGCAACCGAGCGACGGACACGATTCAGGTCTTGATCATGTTCGAGCTTGTCGCCTTCAACCAGGAAAATCAGCGGATCGTTCTGCCACTCGTATACGCCGGTGAGCGCTGCGAGAACGGAGTTCTCTTGCTTGCGAGCAGCGAGCAATGTTGCGTAAGGAAGCAGATCGGGGCCTTCTGTGTTGAAAGAAAGAACGGAAGCGAGATCTGCTCCGTACTTCTCAAGCGTTTGATCGAAGGAGTCCACGGCGAAGTTCGAAACGTAATTTACGACAGCCGAACACACAAGCGCTGAGTATCATCGAACCTTCACATGATAAAACACAAACTGGTGAAAATGTTTCTAGAGGGCGATCAAATCCTCTTGCATTGCTCTCGGCGACGACTGGTGCACGCCTCACGGTCACCAATCATATCGCCTGCGAGAGCGCAACTATTCTCTAATCTGCAGTTTAAGAGCCAGACGACCTCGAATTGGCGCCGACTTGACGGTTTACGCGAGCCGTAGATGTGGCGCGCCTGGTAGAGCCGACCCACGACGCTGCGGGATCTCGATGAACGCGCGGCCAGGCTCAACATAAGCCGCCAGGCCTTCATCAGGACATTGCTCGCTCGGGCGCTGAATCAGGACGGTCTATCGCGGCCGCGGGCGGCCAAAAGTAAAGATTGAATCGGCCACCTGATTGCGATCGGTCACCGTCGCCACCGCCTCAAAACCCGGCGCGCTCGGCGTTCCGAAGCGCAGATCCACCAAACTCACCCGCGTTGCATGTTCCAGCTCCGGAGCCGGCTCGGTGACCCAGATCGGATACTGCACAAACTCGAGGAATCTCTGAAACGGCTCCGTCCGCAGCGCCGCCTGAACAGCCGGCGAACGTTCAGCTTTGTAGAATGTGTCTCCCGACTCCGGGTGAAAACGCCCGCGCAGATCGATGGGCACCCTGACGTACGCGTTGCTGAGTTCCGCAAGGCCATCCCAGAGCAGCGGATTCGCCTCCGGGAACGCTCCCGCGCGGCGCGGCGTCAGGCCGTTATAGATGCGCGAATCCATCAATGCCACCGCGCGGTCGTGCGCCACGCTTCGGCCGTAATCGTATGCGCCGAGCAGCAAAAGAGCAGCCACCGCCCATCCGCCTCCCGCCTCCCTCTTCCGCTCTCCGATCTCGGACCCGACCAGCCGCCCGAACCACGGCGCGGCAACCCCGAGCAGCAGTACGGCCCAGATGATGAGGTCGATAATCGGCGTCAGGTCCCAGTGAAACCATCGCCCCGAGAACGGCAGCAGCAGGCGCACGCCGTAGGTGTTGGTGAGATCGAGAATCAGGTGTGACGCCACCGCCACCATCGCGATCGGAAATGCCGCGAGCCAGCGAACCTGCTTCCGCCCCACCCAACGCACGATCGCTACCGAGAGCAGCGCCATGAACGGAATCGCAATCAGCGAATGCGTGATGTTGCGATGCCAGTGTATGTAGCTGGCGGAACCGCCGAACCAGCAAACCACATCGAAGTCCGGCGCGTTCGCGGCGAGCATCATGATAGCGGTACCGCGAGGGGTGACGTGTTTGAATCCGGCCCGGGCAAGGAACAAGCCAACGAGCGAATGAGTGAGATTGTCCAACCTGAGAGCTTACCGCGTTCGTCCGCGAGGCCAGTAGACGGTCACGTAGATTCCGCCGACCAGAGCGAGCAGCGCGCCCCACCAGACCGGGACGTGCAGTTCGGCTAACACCGTTGCCGGCGGATGCGACCACTCGGCAAGGCCGCTGGCGAGGATCAGTATCCCGTAAATCCCCAGCAGCAAACCGGCGAAAAACCAGACCGGAATCATCGCGCGGTGCGTCATTTTTTCTACCAGAAAATCCATTGCAGCGCGGATAATACCGCGATCACAACCGCCGCCCAGAATATGGGCCGCTGAATGAGTGGCACCGCATCCTCTTTCGGAATATCCGTCAGGCCGTAAACCAGATTGACCAGCTCCGCGTCCGGCTTCGGCTTTGTCACCAGACTTACGGCAATTGTGACGACGATGCCGATCAGCGCGGACCAAAGCGCGCGATACATATCTTCCGCCAGCGGCTTGGCGTTCACGGAAAGCGCAACAACAGACAGCATCCTGGGATCGAACTTGACCAGAAAGAACATCCCGATCGACGACAGAGTGCCGGCCAGCAAGCCGTAAAATCCCCCGGCGGGCGTGATGCGTTTCCACAGCATCCCGATTACAACCGTCCCGAACAGGGGCGCGATAAAGAAGCTGAACAGAGCCTGTACGTAGTCCATGATGCTGGCGAATCCCATGGCGAGATAAGCCGTTCCGATACTCAGAAAAAGACCGATAATGGTGCACCGGCGGCCCATTGAAACGTAGTGCGCGTCGGTCGCGCTCCGGCGCAGGTAAGGCCGGTACAAATCGTAAGTCCAGACCGTCGCGAAGGCGCTGACATTACCCGCCATCCCCGCCATGAATCCGGCCACCAGCGCCGTCCCTCCGAGACCCAGCAGGCCCGGCCCCAGGTAGCGCGCCAGCATCAGCGGCAGCACCTCGTTATAACTGTGCTGTCCCGCCTGCATTGCGCTTTCGGGTACCAGGTGTTCCGGCAGCACCGCCAGACCCAGCAGGCCCGGCAGAATCACGATGGCCGGCACCGCCATCTTGAAAAAGGCTCCGATCACCGGCGCCATTTTCGCCGACCGGATGTCTTTCGCGGCGAGTACGCGTTGCACTACCAGGAAATCGGTGGTCCAGTAACCCATCGAAAGCACGGCGGCCAGACCGAACACGATCCCGGTCCAGTGCATGCCCATCGGATTGTCCTGGAACCGGCCCAGCGTGGACCAGAGATGCGTGAAGTCCTGCCCCGGAAAATTGCCTTGAATGCGCGCCACCATCCCGCCCCATCCGCCGGTCTCAATCAGGCCCAGAATGGGAATCAGCAGCGCCCCGAACCAGATCAGAAAGAACTGCACCACTTCGTTGAAAATGGCCGAATACAGTCCGCCCGCCGCCACGTAAACGCCCACCGTCAGGGACGAGACCCAGATGCTGAAATGAATGTTCCAGCCCAGCATAACCTTCATCACCACGGCCATCGCGTACATGTTCACGCCGGACATCAGGATGGTCATCGCCGCGAACGTGATCGCGCTCAGCGCGCTTGCGGCGGAGCCGTATCGAAGCTTCAGATAGCCCGGCACGGAGTGGGTTTTGGAGATGTAGTAAAACGGCATCATCACGATTCCCAGAAAGAGCATCGCCGGGATGGCGCCGATCCAGTACCAGTGCGCCGCCAGAATGCCGTATTGATAAGACGATCCGGCCCAGCCCAGCAGTTCCAGCGAGCCGAGGTTGGCCGAAAGGAAACTGAGACCCGCTACCCACGCCGTCATCTCGCGGCCGGCAAGAAAAAAATCCTGGCCGCTGTTGGCGAATCGCTTCAGGTAGAACCCTATCCCAAGGACTGCGGCGAAGTAAATCGCAATGATGGCGAGATCCACGGGCGCGAGGGTGAAAACGTGCCGGTTCATTTGCAGGGGACACCAGCGCTGGCTTGTGCTCTGGCGATCATATACCTATGAGGCTTCCTGCGCCGCCGAATCTGTGAATCCCCGCACCCGATCTCCCCGCGGCCCGCGCCGCTCATTTGAGCGCGCGGTTGTCTAAGGCCGCTTTCGGAACGGCCGTTTCGGCGGACCCGACGGACCGCTGCCTGGACGGTCGCCCCTGGTTTGCCCGGAACGCGGGCCGGATCCGCGATCCGGCCGGCCCGGCGGGCGTCCCACGCGCGAGTCAGCGCCGCGCTCGAAGGTGCGTTTCGGCCCGGAGGGTTTAAAGCCTGGTGGTTTAAATCCGGATGGTCTTGATCGAACGTCGTCCCGATCGCGCGGACGCGCAGGCCGATCGTCACGCACAAACGGCCGCTTCGGGCCCTTGGGCTGGAAGCGAGGCTTCTCCGCACCCCCGCCTTGCCCGGGCCGGAAATCGCGGCCACGCGGGGGCGGTCCGGCCTTATCGGCGGGGCGTCGCGGAGCGAACGGACGAGCAACCGGCGGACGAGATCCGTCCCGTTTATCGCGATCCGGATACGGCGGACGCGGCAGGCGCGATTCAGGAGCCTTCCCCCTGGGAGTTTCCGGCAGCGCCGCGCGCAGAATCGGTTGTTCTACCGGCCGGTTTGCGATCGGTGGAAGTGACACAGGCGGTCGCACAGCCGGCGGGCGCGCAATCGGCGGACGCGGAGGCCGGGGGCGCTCGGCTTCGAAGTTCGGCCCGGTTCGCGTGTGAGCACGCACAACTGGCCGGTCCTCGGCATGCGGCAAAAGCTTGGGAGCCGCCGCGCGGGCGATCTCTTCAGCCACCTGCACAACCACCCGCATTTCCATGACGTCATGAACCCGCACGATGTGAGCGCCGTTCAAGACCGCCGCCGTCACCGCCGCCGCGGTGGCAAATAATGTGCCGTTCTCCGAAGGCTGGGCCAGGAACGATTTTCGCGATGGTCCGACCAGGATCGGATAATCGAGTCCCGCCAGTTGCTTCAAATGGGCCAGGATCTCCGCGTTTTGTTCCCTGCGTTTGCCGAACCCAAGCCCCGGATCGATCACGATGCGTCCGCGTTCCACCCCGGCGTGGCGAGCCCGGCTTGCGGTCGCCTCCAGTTCCCGCGCGATCATGCCCACGGGGTCCTGCATCGGGGGCAGTTTCGCCCAGGTCTCCGGCTGGCCGCGCATGTGATTCAAAATCAAACCGGCATTCCCGTTGGCAGCCACCTTCGCCAGATTGGGATCGAAGGTCAGTCCGCTGGGATCGTTGAAGATCTCCACGCCGTATTCGAGCGCCCGCTCGGCGATTTCGGATTTGTAGGTGTCAAGCGAAAGCGGGGCCCGCAGGTTTCCCCGGAGGCGTTTCAAAACGGGAACCAGCCTCTGCCATTCCTCGTCCGCCGTGATTCGCCGCGATCCCGGTTTGGTCGATTCCGCCCCGATATCGATGATGTCGGCGCCCTGCTCTTCCAGTTCCAGCGCGCGGGCATAGGCGCGGTCGGGGTCGTTGAAGCGGCCCCCGTCGGAGAAGGAATCGGGCGTTATGTTCAAAACGCCCATGATGAGCGTGCGTTCGCCCAACTGCATCTCCGACCCGCGCAGCTTCCAATAGTAAATTTTTCTGTTCATTACTCGCCATTCAAGTGTCCCATGCCAAATCGGAACTAAAGGATTTATTCCATTCCGCCGATCCTTTTATAGAACAAGCGCACGGAATGACTTGCCAACATACTTTGTTCGCGTCGGGCGAGAACCCGGTGCTGATACGTCCGGAAGCCTTCGCAGCCGGACCGCAGCCGCAAGCCTGGTTTCAACCCATTGTCGATACCTTTGAGCATCGGATACTTGCTCACGAATGCTTCTTTCGACATGAAGGAGACGACACCGAAGCCATTGAGGCCGCGCGGGTTCGGGCGTTGGCGATCCACTCGGCTGCCGGACAGGCGCGGCAGGGCTTGTATTTCTTCAACCTCGTACCTGCCTCCATCGACGATCCCGCACTCGACATGGGTTCGACCCTGGGGGCCATTTTCGATTCCGGCATGAAGCCCGGGAACGTGGTATTTGAGGTTGTCGAGGCGGACCTCGCGCGCGACCCGGTCCGTTCCCACTTCATCCGCGAATATCTGCGCAGTAACGGACTTGGATTCGCCCTGAGCGGCGCGGGGGTCGGTGCGGGTGTGTATTCATTCCAGGCCGTCTCGGATTTCGAGCCGGATTACATCAACCTGGATCGGCGTCTCATCCATAATATCGATCGGCCGGCCAGCGCTCCGACGATCAGCAAGCTGGCTCAAATGGCTGAAAAGTCCGGCGCGCGGGTGATAGCGGAAGGCGTCGACCGCGTGCGGATGCTCGAGAATCTGTGGTTGTTGGGTATTCGGCTGATGCAGGGGCATCTGTTCGGCGAGCCTTCTCCTTATATTTCGTAAGCCGCCTGTGTAAGCTGCGCCGTTACACTCGAATTTGCCCCTTGAGCTGGACACATCCCTTGTCTACGTCAAAGGCGTCGGCCCTGCCCGCGCGGCGACGCTGGCCGCCAAAGGCCTCGAAACCGTTGAGGACCTGCTCCATTACTTCCCCTTCCGTTACGAAGACCGAAGCAATCTGAAGACAATTTCGCAACTGGCGCCGGGCGAATTGGCCACTGTGATCGCGGAAGTCCGTTCGGCCAAAGTGTCGGGATTCCGCCGCCGCAATCTCGGATTGTTTGAAGCGGAGTTCACCGACTCGCCGTCTGCCACAGGCAAGACCGCGATTCTGCGCGGCAAGTGGTTCCACGGGGCTTACCTCGCCGACCGGCTGACGCCCGGCACACGCGTCGCCTTGTTCGGCAAGATCGAGTTCGATTCCTGGCGCGGCGACCTGCAGATGATGCATCCCGAAACCGAATTCCTCGGCGGTGACGACGAGGAGGGGGATTCGGCGCTTCATGTGGGAAGGATCGTGCCGGTCTATGAAGCGGCGGGCAAGATCAGCGCGCGCGTCCTGCGGGGCCTGCTCCATCGCGTTCTCCACGAGATTCCCGACCTGGAAGATCGCCTGCCGGAAACCATCCGCACGCACCTCCGGTTTCCATCGCGAACCGAGGCGGTGCGGGAGGCGCACTTCCCCCCGGCGGGAACGCCGATCCGGATCCTGAACGACTTCCGCTCGGCCGCGCAGTTCCGGCTGATCTTCGAAGAGTTCTTCTGGCTGGAGTGCGGCCTCGAAATCAAGCGGCGGCGTGCCCAGGCGATGCCCGGAATCGAGTTCGCGCTCAGCGACCGCGTTCGCGAGCAGATCAAGAAACTGCTTCCCTTCAAGCCCACCAATGCACAAAAGCGTGTGTTGAAAGAAATCGCCGGCGATATGTCCCGGCCCAGTCCCATGAATCGTCTGCTGCAGGGCGATGTCGGCAGCGGGAAGACAATAGTAGCCGCCGAAGCGGCCGTCATCGCCCTGGAGAATGGCTATCAGGTCGTCATTCTCGCGCCCACCGAGATTCTCGCCGCCCAGCACCTTTACTCCCTGAAGCCTCTGCTTCAGAAGGTCGGGTATCCGGTCGCGCTGCTGACCGGATCGTCCACGGCGCGTGAAAAGCAGCAAATCAAGGAAATGCTGCGCAACGGTCTGCTGCCCGTCGCCATCGGCACGCACGCGTTGATCGAGAAAGACGTC
>Ga0181530_10005322_pt1 | contig 13177 bp, 14 predicted proteins | sample PEATcosm2014_Bin_42_FD_119769 | JGI IMG/M metagenome (GOLD analysis project Ga0181530, IMG submission 119769) | Peatland microbial communities from MTU Mesocosm Facility, Houghton, MI, USA - PEATcosm2014_Bin10_60_metaG | ecosystem: Environmental > Terrestrial > Soil > Wetlands > Peat | place... | reverse complement strand
CGCGGCCGTGGGCAGCCGCGTCGGCCTGACCAAGCTGGCTCGACCACGAGTCGCCAGGTACTATTTCCCGCTGCTGCGCTCACTCGAGGATGCGGAGAAACTGCTCGTCCAGACCCAGGACTGGATCAAAACCGAGTTCGAGCGGCGACAGCGCGAGGCCGAGCAAAACCGGGAACGCGAAATCCAGAAGGCCGAGGAGACGTTGGCCCACCGAACTGGCGAAGCCGAGGCCCGCCAGCAGCGCGAGCGGCAGGAGGCCGACGTCAAGTATCCCGCCCGGATGGCCGAGCTCGCCCTCAAACGCGACGCCGACCTGAAGGGTGCCGACGAGCACTATCCACCCCGGATCAAGGCCCTCGACGTGAAGTTCGAGCAAGACTCACACCAGCTTCAGGAGTCCTTTCACAAGACGAGTCAGACGACCAAGCAGCAATACGACGAGGTCTGGGGCAACCTGATCCGTACGTGGACCGAGGGGCTCGCCCGGGTTGGCGGTCTGGCCGGAGAAGTCAACGAAGAATCGGCCCGTCGTTTCCTGGACTGGGACCACACGGCCCTCGACCAATGGAAACCACCCGCGGAAGTGCCTCCCGCCCTGCCGTTTGGAACCTTCAAGATCGACCTGAGCGACTTCCCCAGCGGTGTGCCCGTCGATCCCCGGCTCCAGGATGCCGGTCCAACGCAACTGCAACTGCCGGCCCTTGTGCCCTTTCCGATCCGGTCTTCGGTCTTGATCAAGACGGCTGACGCCGGCAAGGGCGAGGCGGTGAAGCTGCTCCAGGCGCTCATGCTTCGGTTTCTCACCTCCGTCCCGCCCGGCAAGGTCCGGTTCACCATCTTCGACCCGGTCGGGCTGGGGGAAAACTTCGCGGCGTTCATGCACCTTGCCGATTACCACGAGCTTCTTGTCACCAGCCGGATCTGGACCGAGACTCCGCACATCGATCAGCGCCTGACGGATCTCCAGGCCCACATGGAAAACGTGATCCAGAAGTACCTGCGCAACGAATTCGAGACAATCGAGGAGTACAACGCCTATGCCGGCGAGGTGGCCGAACCGTTCCGGGTGCTGGTCGTGGCCAATTTCCCGACCTCCTTTAATGAGTCGGCCGCCCGAAGGTTAATGAGCATCGTCAGCACCGGGGCTCGGTGCGGCGTCTACGCCTTGATCTCGCTGGACGCCAAGCTGCCCCTGCCCGCCGGCTGCCAGCTCAAAGACCTCGAGTCGCACTGCGTGAACGTCAATTGGAAGGAAAACCGGCTTGCGTGGCGCGACCCCCACTTCGGCCGGTTCCCGCTGGCGCTGGACACCCCGCCCGACGCGGGAACCTTCTCCCAGATTCTGCATCTCGTGGGAGAGAAGGCACGCGACGCCAATCGGGTTGAGGTGCCGTTCGAGTTCATCGCCCCGCCCAGGGATGCCTACTGGACCTCCGACAGCCGAAGCGGCGTGGACGTGCCCCTGGGCCGGGCCGGCGCCACCAAGCTGCAGTCGCTCGCGCTGGGCAAGGGGACAAGTCAGCATGTGCTGATCGCCGGCAAGACGGGCTCCGGCAAATCGACCCTGCTGCACGCGCTGATCATCAACACGGCACTACGCTACAGCCCCGACGATGTCGAGCTCTACCTGATCGACTTCAAGAAGGGCGTCGAGTTCAAGGTTTACGCGGTCTTCGAGCTGCCGCACGCCAAGGTCATCGCCGTGGAGAGCGAGCGCGAATTCGGGCTCAGCGTGCTCCAGCGGCTGGACCTCGAGCTCAAGCGCCGGGGCGACCTGTACCGGGAAGCCGGCGTGCAGGACCTCAAGGGTTTTCGCGATGCCCGCCCCCGCCCCGAGACGCCCATGCCGCGGATCCTGCTCATCGTCGACGAGTTTCAGGAGTTCTTCGTCGAGGACGACAAGATCTCTCAGGAAGTCTCGCTGCTGCTGGACCGCCTGGTGCGCCAGGGCCGAGCCTTCGGCATTCACGTCAGCCTCGGCTCGCAGACTCTGGGCGGCGCCTATTCGCTGGCGCGGGCCACGCTCGGCCAGATGGCCGTGCGGATCGCTCTGCAGTGCAGCGAGGCCGACGCCCACCTGATCCTCAGCGAGGACAACACCGCGGCCAGGCTGCTGACCCGGCCCGGCGAGGCGATCTACAACGACGCCAACGGGATGATCGAGGGTAACAACCTCTTTCAGGTGGTCTGGCTGTCGGACGAGAAGCGCGAGGCATACCTCAGAGACATCCAGGATCTCGCCCGATTCCAGCACCGGCCGCCGGCCACGCCGATCGTCTTCGAGGGCAACCTGCCGGCCGTGGCCAGCAAGAACCCGCTCCTGAACGCCCTGCTCGATGCTCCCGCCTGGCCCGAATCGCCGCGGTTCGAGCAGGCCTGGCTGGGAGACGCGATCGCGATCAAGGACCCGACGGCCGCCGTCTTCCGCCCGCAGAGCGGCAGCAACTTGCTGATCATCGGCCAGAACGACGAGGCCGCCCTGGCCATGCTGATCATGGCGGGGCTAAGCATCGCCGCCCAGCACCCCCCGCGCCCCTCCGGCGGCCTGCGCCTCTACCTGCTCGACGGCAGCCCAGTCGATTCGTCGCTGGCCGGCGAGCTTGGCAAGCTCGAGCGCTACATCCCTCACCCCGTCAAGAACGTTTCGGCTCGTGAGTTGCCGAAGGTCATGGGCGATATCGCCGCCGAGGTCGAACGGCGGAGAGACGAGGAGACCGATACCCTGGCGCCGATCTACCTGTTGATCTACGACATCCAGCGATTCCGCGACATCCGTAAGGGCGACGACGACTTCGGCTTCTCCTCCAGCTTCGGCGAAGACAAGCCGGTCTCGCCCTCGAAGTCGTTCACGACGATCCTCAAGGAAGGCCCCGCGGTGGCCGTGCATACCCTGGTCTGGTGCGACAGCGTGAATAACCTGAACCGGACCTTCGACCGGCAGGGCCTGAAGGAGTTCGAGATCCGCGTTCTCTTCCAGATGAGCGCCAACGACAGCAGCTCGCTGATCGATTCGCCGGCCGCCGGCAAGCTCGGTGCCAATCGGGCCCTCTTCTTCAGCGAGGAAGAGAACCGGATCGAGAAGTTCCGCCCCTACGGCCTGCCCGACCCGCAATGGCTCGAAAAGGTTACCAGCCAGTTCCAGGCCCGGCCAAAACCGGAGCCAGTCGCGGTTCCAGGCGACGATGGAAATGGTGAACCTTCCCCGGTGCCGGCCAGCCCGGAAGAGGTCGAACCGGCGCGGGAGGCGCTGTGAGTCGTGGTGCGTAGCGCGGAGGTCGATCATGTCCACGATCACGAAGTCGCTACCCGGCCCGCCCCCCCATTCGCTGGCCTTGCCGGAGGTTTACCGAATGACGGTAGATGAATACGAGCGCATGGCGGCGGCGGGCGTCCTCGACGACCCCCGGGTCGAGCTGATCAACGGTTACCTGGTCACGAAGATGGGAATGAAAGACCTCGATGAGGCGTGGGAGTGGTATAGGGAAGCAGTCGAGCGCGATGCTCCCAGATGAGCTAGAACGCCCCGTCCTTCCTACTCTGCTGCGGCAATTCACTATGTTCCCTTCGCCTTTCCCTTCGGGATTGGTAAGAAAGCGGCAAATCGAACCACCGGAGCGAATATTCAGTCCGCCTTATCTCTCGAAGCCGATTTCTCCGTTTCACGGTGAACCATTACAGGGAGGCGTCGAGGTGGAGCTTACCAGACCGTCCGAAATCAAAGTCGACGAAGTGACCGGAGCCATGCTACGAGACCTCGACGAGCTGGCCCATCAGGTAAACGAGATTCGTCCCCTAGACGACCAAGTTCTCCGGCAGGTTAAGGATGAGTTGCTTGGGGAGCGCGTCTTTAATAGCAACGCAATCGAGGGCAGCACTCTTACCATGCGAGAAACCAGGCTGATTCTTCAAAGCAAGACCTACCTTGATGTTCGGAGAAAACGAGAAGCTCAGGAGGCTTTGAATCTCGGCGAGGCCGCGAACAAAATCGAGGAGCTCCTCGAATCAGACGGGGCCTGGCACGACGCGTCGAGGTTCCTAGAACTCCACCAAATTCTGATGAAGGGGGTCAGCGATCGAATCGCGGGAGTGCTTCGGAATCGCGACGTGATGATCACGGGTGCGAAGCACCAGCCACCGGGCTCGCACTATGTCCCTGCCCTCATCGACGAGTTCTTTCGCTATTTGAGTGAGGCCGAGCAAGCAACCGGCGGATTGGTTCTCGCAACTTGGGCGCACTGGGCGATCGCTCGTATTCATCCTTTCGAAGACGGCAACGGCCGTCTCGCCAGACTTTGGCAGGACATGCTTCTGCTTCGGTCCCGGTTCACCGTTGCTATCATTCGGCCTCAGGATCGTGAGACCTATCTCGACGCGTTAAGCCAAGCAGACGAGGGAGAGTTTAATCCCCTTGCACAACTGATCTGTCAGCGAGTCATGAGTACGCTTCAGGTTTATCTCAATGCACAAGAAGCCGCTGACGCGTTGCAAGGCTGGGCGGCTGAGCTGGTCGGTGAATCATCCGCCCGGGACGCGGAGCGACGGAAGCTCGACTATCAGCGTTGGTACCATGCCGTCGAGCAACTCCGCGATGCCTTCGAGCGATGCGCATCACTGATCAATCGTGGCAATGATCGCTCGCTCGAGGTGCAGGTCCAGAACTACGACATCATCGACCAGCCAACCTGGGAGACGTTATTGTCTGGAGGGAGTGCCAAGAAGACCTGGTTTTTCAAAGTTCATTTTCGGAGACATAAGGTTGTCTGGTACTATTTTTATTTTGGCCGACATTACTGGCACCTCGATGATGCATCGGTCGAGGATAAGGGGCCGTTCGTCGCGATTCTCGTCAGCGAGCAGCACTCCGGCGATGAGTCCGCGACCGGGCTCGACGAAATCGAGAACTCTCCCATCTCTTTACGAGAATTGCTCGTGTTGGAGAGGCATGTCGTCCGCCGACGCTGGGACTTTGTGAATTCGCGGATGACCTACGACCGGGAGGTCAAGCCGATCGAGGTTGCGAAAGACTTTTTCGGGGATGTCATTCTCAAGGTTCTCGCCTAGGGTTGATTTCCAGGACTACTTCTTACCCTAAGGTTTTTTGTGCCCCGCGGGTTTTGAATCGTCCTGCTTCTCAGTCCTCGGCGTCGCACTAATTCAGAAGGGTCCTGGTTCGACTTCGTGGGTTTCAGCCGGGCCCTCTTCTTCAATGAGGAAGAGAACCGGATCGAGAAGTTCCGCCCTTACGGGCTGCCCGACCCGCAATGGCTCGAAAAGGTTACCAGCCAGTTCCAGGCCCGGCCAAAACCGGAGCCAGTCGCGGTTCCGAGCGGCGATGGGAATGGTGAACCTTCCCCGGTTCCGGCCAGCCCGGAAGAGGTCGAACCGGCGCAGGAGGCGCTGTGAGTCGTAATGCGTAGCGCAGAGGTCGATCATGTCCACGAACACGACGGCGCCACCCGGCCCGCCCCCGCATTCGCTGGCCTTGCCGGAGGTTTACCGAATGACGGTCGAGGAATACGAGCGCATGGCGGCGGCGGGCGTCCTCGACGACCCTCGCGTCGAGTTGATCAACGGTTACCTGGTCAAGAAGATGGGAAAGGATCCGCCTCACATCTGGGCCGTCGATGCGATCGTCGAAGCGCTCCGGGCGACATTACCTCAGATGTGGTGCCGCAAGGAGGATCCCGTCCGGATAGCCGATTTCGACGAGCCCGAACCGGATGTCGCCGTTGTGCGGGGAAACCGCGATGATTACCGAGATCGAATTCCCGAGCCGAAAGACGTCGTGCTCCTGGTCGAGGTCGCCGAGAGCACTCTCGATCGCGATCGGGGCGAAAAACGCCGAGCCTATGCGAGTGGAGGAATACTGGATTACTGGATCATCAACCTCGTTGCCCGCCAGGTCGAGGTTTACTCCAACCCGGCTGCCGGCGATTACCGATCGCTCCAGGTCTTCAAGCTCGGAGACGAGATCCCGGTCTTGATCGAAGGTGTCGAGGTCGGCCGGATCTCAGCATCCGACATCCTGCCTCGGAGTTGACAGACGTCTGTGCACGTAGTCAGTCCGGCACCGATCCTCACGCCGCGGCCAGTCGCCGCCAGGCCATCGGGGTTGGCCGGGCTCGCTCCGCCGTCAACCGGACCACGAGGTCGTACACCGCCTGGTTGAGCGTGCACGGCGTACCATTCTGATGGGCCAGGCGAATCAGGTAGCCGTTGTAATGATCGATCTCGGTCCGGCCCTTCTGGATCTCCCCGGCCATCGAGCAATAGGTCCCCCGCAGCGAGGGCTCGAACGCCTTGGCCAGAGCATCGGCGAGCCACCTGCGTCGGAGTATCCAGGCGACCGTGGCCGGGCGGAACGGCCCGATCCTCCCGAGTGCGATTCCAGCCTCGTACAGGATTCGGTAGTTCTCCTCCAGGAGGGCGAAGAAGAGCCGGCGGGCTGCTGAAATGGACAGCAGCGTTCCGTTGTCGATGCCGGCCATGGCCGCAAGCGGCGAGATCGCGGCATTGTACATCAGCTTCGCGTGCTTGAACGGATCGATGACGGGGACCTCGACGAGGCGGAAGATCTGCGTGCCTGCAAGCCGGTCGATCACCTCCGGCCGGGCCGGACTCTTCGTCTCCGCCGAGCGTCTGCCCACGTGAAGCTCTCCCGCCCGGGCGATCCGCGTATGCGGGCGGTCTGCGTCACATTCCGAGACGAATGACGCGATCCCCTCGAACACATGCCCGCGGGCGGCAAGCAGCGGGTCGAACCCATTCTGAATCGGTATCAGAGTCACCCCGCGCGGCAGCCTCGCCAGCACCGGGCCGTTGTCGAAACACTTGGTGCATAAGAGCACCGTGGAGCTGACCGGCGGCTGCCATCCATCGAAAGACACAAACCTGGCTGCAAGAGGGACGTGGCCATCGACCTGGACTCCCTCACGAAGTCCCGCCACGACCTTTCGCGGATTGGCCTCCACGAACACCACCGGCACGCCGGCGGCCCTGAGTGCATACCCCAAGGCGCAGCCAATGCCCCCTGCGCCCACAACATAAACCGCATCCATGCTTCTTCTTCCTCTCCGTCCGGACCGCCCAGATCGTACGAGCAGAGACCATCGCCGTCAACGCGGGAAGAGAGACTGGCAGATGAGTTGGTCTCAGGTAAGTCAGCAGGATGTTGGTCCGCACAAGGACTTCACAAAGGAAAGAACTCGACCCTGTCTTTCCATTCCTCAGGCGTGCTGCATTCGATCACGACGACCAGTTGATCGATCGCCTTACCGATGGCCATGTGCGCGTCCACCAGAAATACCCCGGGCATTCCAAGACCAGCGCGCACGCGATCGTAGGCGAAGCCGGGGATGGTGTTCACATCGTGGGTGAGCAGGATTCGGTCTTCCTCAGCGGCCCACTGCAACAGAGCGGAATCAGGGGCCTTCACAAGTCCCGCGTCGAGTGCACGGACCAGGTCGACGTCCGGGATCCGCAGGCCGATTCCACGAAGGATGCGCCCGCTGAAGTTCTGATCGCTAATCAGCCTGAGCAACCGTTATCCCCTTCGCCCGGGCGCGTGTCATCAACATGGCGCGGAGGTCGGGTCGTGGTGGCTGGGAAGCCTCGATCTTGGCTCGAATCACCTGGGCCTCCTGCTCACGCCGCCGCAGGTAAGCGTCGATCGGCTCGGGGTGACGCAGGTAGTAGCTGATGACGGCATACACATCCGCCAGATTCAGAGCGTCATAGGACTCGACAATGCCTTCCGCACTGGCGCCTTCTCGGAACGCATGAATCACAAGGTCGAGTAATACCCGGGTGTTGCCCACCCGGATCGCACCGTACTCATCCTCGCGCAGCGGAACCGTCATTGGCTCGAATGTCATGGTTGCCATGAGAAGATTCCCCTCTCAGCCAGATCGTGGCCCCGTTCATCGAATCTCCACCATTATAGTCTGATCCTTCGCCTCCCCGTCGACCGCGGCTTCCAGAAAGCGCCGGAATTCCTGGACAACCGTCTCCATTTCCGACCGCTCCACCTTGGCTTTGGTGGGCTTGAAGTCCCGGAGCCGCACATAACCCCGCGAAGCCATGAAGATGCTCTGATGGAAGGGTTCAACACCCCCGATGCGAATCTGTTTCGTTCGGCGAGGGTCTTCAGACCCCGCCGTTCGGCCGACCGGAGTATCGAGGGGCACGGACAGAGGTGATCGGTAAAATCTCCGATACGGCCACTTCGGCGGTCGTGTTCCGACGCGATACGCTTGAGGCGACAGGCTTGAGTTACCCGATTGGCTCTGTCACAGGTCGGCCCTGAGAGGAACGCAATCCCCGAAAGTGAAGTGTGCTTGAGCGGCAGCAGACTCGGCCCGTTGGGTAGTGTCCAAATGGTCACAATTCTTGCTGCCGAAATAGGCCGCCGGCATCCCCACGAAAAACAAAAAAATAGCCCTTGAAACTGTCAAGGACAGGTCTTTATGTAATGCACCGACGGTCTGGGACTGGGAGACCTGCGGCCGCAGGATTAAGGAGCCGCAGGCTTGCGGATGTGCTTCCCTTGGGCAGGTTTGCGAAGGTAAACTCGTTCAGGAAAGTGTGCTTCCTCCAAAGGACCGTGTATGCAGCAGACCGAGCTACCCTACCATGAGGCGGCCATCCTGACCCGGATTGCAGGACCAGACGAAGCTGCGTTCTCCGCGGCGGCAGCCAAGGGCATTTTGACGCTGGGTTTCAGCCCCGCCGACAAGGACCGCATGCACACGCTCGCCGCCAAGGCGCGCAGGCACGCTCACCTCCGATGAGCAGGCCGAGGTCGAGGCGTACAGCCGCATCGGTAGCCTCCTTGGCATCATCAAGTCCAAGGCTCGTCGCGCCCTCAAGCGCCGCACGAGTAACGGTATGACGAAAACACACTGAGCATGCATGGATCGCGCGCTGCGAGAGGTGGTTTTGCGACGGGCCGGAAACTGCTGCGAATACTGCCGCATGCCCCGGGAGTACGACGACACCACTTTCGAGATTGACCACGTTATCGCCACCAGCCACGGCGGGCCGACGCGGGCCGCGAACCTGTGCCTGGCGTGCTTCGCGTGCAAGTCGCAGACATAGTGCCTCCGTTGTTACGGGCATCGATCCTCTTCATTTCGTCCTCCTGCGGGGTTTCTCGTAGATCACAGACTTGAGCCAGGATTTCACCCAACTTTTCCTTCCCGGAAGCCCGTCGACGATCTCTGCCCCGGTTTTGATCCCGAATATTGTGCTCCTGTGATTATGTTTGTCGTGGAATTCACGATGCGTCACTGCCCCTTGCTGGCCTCTCCATCCCTCGAACAAGCAAGTTGTCGCTACGTGATAATATTTGTACCCTTGTGCTGACGACCACCAGAAATGGACGATCGCCCGCTCCTTGTGGGCACAGAGGTCGAGGATCTTCTCCACGACGTCATGGTCTATCTGGCCTCTCTCCGGCCCGCAGCAGGCCCCCGACTCCCCGAACTTGGTCACGATCCCGAACGGGTCGACCAGTAGGACAAGGTTGTCCGTCTCGGTCAGCCAATCCAGATAGACGTCGAATGAGCCCTGCTTGACTTGGTCTTCAGGAATGACGAGAGCTCTCCTCAAATCGTCGCAAGTCTCCTTGTCGCCCTCGGTCAAGCGAATCTCGAACTGCTCTGGTGGGCGGTGCCCCGTTAACCAATGAGAGGCCGTCAACGCCGAGCCTGGATAATAGGTGTCGTCGTTCGAGGGTGATCCCCACCACTCCTTCAGCCACCTGAGGTAGGCTGCCCCCGGTCCATTGTCTCCCTCGTCGAGGTGAGTTCGCTCGACTTCTTCGCGGAGCAGGCGGATGTATTGTTTGTCCGGTTTCTGAACCGATTGACCTTTCGCTCGATAGATTCCCGACCCGGCGTGGGTTTCGGCGTATGTGACGTCGGGCCAGGCTTGGGTGCCCTCCAATACCTCCAGGAGCAGAGCGTGTTTCAGGCGGTCCCCTTGGTTCGCTGACTGCTTATTCATATCCGGTGATCTGTCGCCTGCCATTTTGGTTGCCCTCGAGGATTCTCTCCGCCTTCGACCTACGAAGGTCGATTCCTCGGCGTAGTGAGTTCGCTTGGTCTTTGAGCCAGAATCGCCTTGGCCGGTCCCACCCCGCCCGCCAGAATCAGCGTGGCCGGATGCGAGCCTCGGACCCGAAGCTGGGTTCGTAGCGTCTCGGGTGCGAGGTCCAGCCCCCTCATTTTGATTTCCACGGGCCCGAGTTCCTTCTCGGCTACCAGCCGCCTGAGCTGCTTCATGTCGAGGCGATGGACGCTCTGGACCTCGAAGGGGCTGAGAAAGGGCGTATTCACGAGCCGATCCCCGGTCAGGTAATCGATGTCCGCCGCGATCCGGTTCAAACCGTGGGCGGCGGCGAAGGAGTCGAGCAAGCCGGCGCGAAGCAGGGCCGGGTCGGGATCGTAGACGAAGGCCGAGACCGGAACGACAGGGACCCTGAGAGACGCCGAGATACCACCATCACCGTCCGTCCAGGTGACTTTCTCGGGAATGCGCGTGGCTCTGAGCCGGCAGGTGGCCGCTGCTCCGAACCAGACCGTGGCTTCCTTGCATTCTCCTCTCAGGCTGATCAGCTCGACCTCAAGTTCCGGGCCGCGGAAGTGCGCCGCGAAGTCGCTGGAAGGGCTGAGCTTGATGGCTCCGCCTGGGGCAAGTCGCACGAAACTGCGGAGGGACTCCAGGCCCGGAGTGTAACCGGTCAGGCGTCGCGCTCGCTCCTGCCCCGAGGCTCGACGGTCGGGATCAATGTGGATCCAGGCCCCCGGCGGAATCGTGAACGACTCGGCCCGTGACCGGCAAGGTCGGACGCGGTCTGCGACGTCGTAAACGGCGGCGTTCCAGGCAAGTCGACGGCACATTCCGTGGTCGGAATCCACGGCCAACACCTTTGCCTTTTGTGCAAGGGCCACCGAGTCGCCGCCGATCCCCGCACAGAGATCGACGACAAGGGGACAGGCGAAGCGGCCGGCCTTGTGGCGGGCCACTGCCTCGCCGGTTGCTTGCTCGAGGCCGACGGGGTCGAGCCACATCCGATCGCCACGAGAGAATTTCGCCTTCGCCCTGGCCCGGCAGGCGGCCAGGCGGACCGCGGCGGCGACGACGTGCGGGGGCGCAAGCTTCCTCCACCGGCTGATGTCGGCAGGCCGCGGCTCGGGGACCTCGGTCACCTCGGCCAGGAGCCGCTGCCCTGGCTTCTCGGTGAGCACCCAGGCTTCCGCGTCGAGGTCGCAGCAGGAACGAAGAGGAACTGACATCGTGAATCAGGCCCTGCGCGAATACAATGACTTCGTTGTCCCGCCCCGTGTCCACGGAGAGCGTTCCGTTGGAAGACCAACAAGAATTGTACCCGCCCGCTCCGCCGATTGTCCGCGAGCCGCTCACGGTCGGTGAGGTCGCAGTTCCCTCGCGCTTCTTCCTGGCTCCGCTGGCCGGCTACACGAGCCTTGCCTTCCGGCTCGCGGTGCGGAGTTGTGGAGGTCTTGGGCTGGCGACGACCGACCTGGTCAACGCCCGGTCGCTGATCGAGCAGCGGCGCAGGGCGCTGGAGCTGGCCGAAACCTGCGTCGAGGATCGCCCGCTGGCGATCCAGCTTTACGGGCACGTCATCCCCGAGATTGAGCAAGCCGCTTGCTGGGTCGAGGCGCACGGGGCAACCGTCGTGGATATCAACATGGGCTGCCCGGTCAGGAAGGTGGTCCGCGGCGGTGGCGGCTCTGCCTTGCTCTGCCAGGTCGATCGCGCCGTCGAGCTGGTGGGCGCAGTGGTGCGGGCCATCTCGATCCCGGTCACTGTCAAGATGCGGCTGGGCTGGGACGACGAATCGCTGACCGCGCCGGTCTTGGCCCGCGAGTTCGAGCAGGTGGGTGCGGCCGCGGTGATCGTGCACGGCAGAACGCGCGCACAGGGGTTCTCGGGGGCTGTGAACCGGCACGGCATCCGCGCCGTGGTCGAGGCCGTGGAACGAATTCCCGTCGTGGCCAACGGTGACGTACGGACAATTGCCGATGCGGCGGCCATGTTCGAGGCGACAGGCTGCGCGGCGATCTCGATCGGCCGCGGAGCGCTGGCCAATCCGTTCTTCTTCCGCCAGCTCGACCAGTGGGCACATACAGGCGAGCCCGGGCCCGACCCTGGGTTCGAAGAGCGTCTGGACCTGATGAGCCGCCATTTCCACGGTCTTTTCGATCGCCGCGGGGAGTTCTACGCCTGCCTTCAGTTCCGCAAGATTCTCAAGTGGTACTATCACTTTACGCGGATGCCCAAGCCCTTCTATCTCCGGTTGATCAAGCTCTCGAGTGTGGCCCTGTTCGACGAGACTGTCGCGGCCGTCCGCGTCGCCGGCCCCTCCAGCAGCCTACCAGGCCATTTTGAAGCCCACGTGCCGGTGCCGTCCGGACCGATCGACAAGTGGTGAGCGAAGGCATGTCAAAGCGGGCACGGCCTGAGATTCTGAGTGCCTGTCTCAGGTCTTGAGAGCAAGCCACCTGGGCGTTGAACGAGCGCCTGCTGGTGCTGCCCTCCAGCAGGTGCTGGCCTTGGCTTGAATGCACTGTGAACCGGCCGTAAGATGCCTCTGGAGACCTCATCTCGTGGCTTTTCCGCGCGCATGCGGCAGACCTCTCCCGATCGTGCCGTGATTCGCATCAATGAAAGGAACTTAACGCATGGCCACCGTGACCGAACCCCGCCGCAAGGCGGCCCAATGGAAGACGTGATCGAGCGGGCCAACAGCACTGACTACGGCCTGGCCGCGGCGGTCTGGACGCGAGACATCGGCAAGGCCCACGCCATCGCCAATCGCGTGCGTGCGGGAACCGTGTGGGTCAACTGCTACGACGTCTTCGATCCCGCCGCCCCGTTCGGCGGGTTCAAGTGCAGCGGTCTTGGCGAGAAGGCGCTCGACAATCACACCGAGCACAAGACCGTCACCGTCGCACTGGACTGAGCCTTGCGACGAGTCGCGCTCTGTGGATCAGGCGTCTTCGGCGTGGATCTCGCGATCCCGCCGAACAGCCCCGCGAACCTGAGATGCCAATCACGATTCTCGAATTGTTGATGTGACTTGGCACCTCCGCTCTGCTGGGCGGGGGCCATCGGTTACGAGCGAGAGCGCCGTGACGGGAATTGAGAGAGG
>Ga0181530_10005318_pt1 | contig 13181 bp, 10 predicted proteins | sample PEATcosm2014_Bin_42_FD_119769 | JGI IMG/M metagenome (GOLD analysis project Ga0181530, IMG submission 119769) | Peatland microbial communities from MTU Mesocosm Facility, Houghton, MI, USA - PEATcosm2014_Bin10_60_metaG | ecosystem: Environmental > Terrestrial > Soil > Wetlands > Peat | place... | reverse complement strand
GGGGAGAGCGCGATGAGGCGAGCATTGACGCGGATCGAGAAGCGTCAAGTGAGCCAGGTATGCTCGACGCGTGTCGAGCCGCTCCGGGGAAGTGGTCCTCCTTTTCGGCTCGCAAGAAGAAGTTGGTCGCGCAACAACGAAAATCGCACGCACGCGATTTGTGCGACATGGCGAATGAGACTTGAGGGTTCAGCTCACGTGCACCGACTGTCGGGTTGCGCTCGCTACGGCCGCACATGGATGGTCGGGCGACGACACACGTCATCAAGGGCACCCGGGCTGATCGCCCCGGTCGATGCCTCTTGTGGCTTCTCACAAGAGACGTCGCGCGAGCTCGCGCCTTTGACCGAGTACTTGTTATGACCTCCATCGAGTCATCGACATCGGCCAGTCGCAACGTCCGGGAAGTTAACGCGGCTCCTTCGGTCGGATTCACGGAACGGCTCGCCGCAACGAGCGCACGCCGGCCGCGCCGCGCGCTCGCTGTCTGGGTGATGTTGGTCGTGGTGGCTCTCGTGCTCGCCGTCACGTCGCTCAGGGGCCTGACGAGCACGGGCTCTGTCATCGGATCGACGCAGTCCACACAAGCCGAGGCTCTCTACAACGAGGTGATGGGCGCCGCCACCAACAAGAGCGCGTCCGATGTGATCGTGGTCAGCTCCACGCATTCGACGGTGAAAGACGCCAAGTTCCGGGATTTCGTGGGCCGGCTGATCGACGAAGCGAGGACGAACCCCGGCGTGTCGAACGTCGTGGCGGATCTAGGTGCCCAAAGCCCGCTCGTTTCCGCTAACGGGCATGCCGCCTTGATCGAGTTGCGCGCGGCGAGCGATGCGGACATCAAGCCGGTCGTGCGAGCTGTCCAGGCGGTGACCGGTGCAGGTGGGATCTCCGCGGCGATCACCGGCGAACACACCGCCGATGATGACTTCATCGCCTTGTCGTCGAGCGACCTACGGCGCGGAGAACTGGAGTTCGGCCTGCCGGTCGCCCTCGTGGTTCTCCTTCTTGTGTTCGGTGCGGTCGTCGCCGGCTTGATACCGGTGCTCATGGCACTGCTTTCGATCGCCGTCGGCTTGGGCATCGCGGCGATCGTCTCTCGGGAATTCACCCTTTCGGTCTTCGTCGTGAACATGATGACCGGGATGGGCCTCGCGCTCGGGATCGACTACTCGTTGTTCGTGATGTCAAGGTTTCGAGAAGAGCGCGCGAGTGGTCTTGGAAGAGAGGCCGCGATCCAAAGGGCGGGAGCGACTGCAAGTCGCGCCGTGCTCTTCAGCGGAAGTACATTCGTCGTGGCGCTTCTCGGATTGCTCATTGTGCGGACGAACGTGCTTCGAAGCCTCGCCGCGGGCGCGATCATCGTCGGCATCGTGTCCGTCGCCGCGGCGCTCACGTTGCTCCCGGCGATGCTCAGCCTCCTCGGCGATCGCGTGAACTCGCTACCCCTGCCATTCGTCGGGAGGAACCTCGGGAGTTCGGCCGCCGCGGAAGCCCGCATATGGAGAGCCTTCATCGGACGGGTGCTGCGGCGCCCAGCGCTGAGCCTCGCTCTCGTGGGAGGCGTCATGGTCCTTGCAGCCGCACCGGTGTTGGGACTTCACATCGGCCAGAGCGGCGTGTCCTCACTCCCCGAGAGCCTTCCCTCCAAACAGGGTTATCTCGCGCTCGAACGCTACTTTCCGAAAGCGAACCTCTATCCCGTCGAGATCGCGGTTGCCGGCGGGACGACGCGCGATCGAGAGGATCTCGCCAAGCTCGAGGCGGTGCTCGCGAGCGATCGTAAGTTCGGACCTGGAGTGATCAACGCTTCTCCGAATGGAACGGCCCTCGCCTTGACCGTCCCGATCCAAGGCGATGACGTGTCCACCGCGGACGTCGTGGCGGTGCGTGATCTGCGCGAGCAGCTCATTCCCTCGGCGTTCGCCGGTTCGGGCACCAAGGTCTACGTGGGCGGGATGACGGCGGAAACCGCCGACTACTTCTCCGCGGTCTCGACGCCGACGCCCTACGTGTTGGCGTTCGTGCTCGGGCTCAGCTTCATCCTGATCATGGTGGCGTTTAGGTCACTTGTCATTGCGGCCGTCTCGATCCTGCTCAACTTGCTGTCGGTTGGTACCGCATACGGCTTGTTGACCCTCGTTTTCCTCCACGGGATAGGCGCAGGCGTCCTCGGCTTCGAGCACGTGAGCGCGATCGACGCCTGGGTTCCGCTCTTTTTGTTCGCGGTGCTCTTCGCGCTGTCGATGGACTACCACGTCTTCATGATGAGCCGGATCAAAGAGCGATACGACGAGTGCGGGTCTACCCGCGAGGCGGCAGTGAACGGCGTCGCGTCCACAGCAAGGATCATCACCGGTGCTGCGCTCATCATCGTGGCGGTCTTCGCGGGTTTTGCCCGCGGACAGCTCGTCATGTTCCAAGAGATGGGCTTTGGTGTGGCCGTGGCGCTACTCCTCGACGCCACGCTCATCCGCATGGTCATCTTGCCGAGCGTGTTGACGTTGCTCGACGAGAAGAGCTGGTACCTACCAAGGTGGCTTGCGTGGCTGCCAGATTTCCAGGTGGATTCGCCGACGGCTACTCCTCATAAGCGCGATTCCGAGGCGTCGTAGACCGGGCGAAACATAGGCGCGTCGAGCGGCTCTTCCCACCTGAGGGCCTCTGTTGTCATCGTTTCGGGGGTGACTTGTCCAGATCCGCGTGGGAGCAGCATCGTGAGCAGCGCCCCGAGCGCGACGACGCCGGCGCCGACCGACACCGCGGGGATGAGCCCGTTGACGAAGACCGTCCCGCTCGCATAGCCACCGAAGCTCGCGAACAGCGCGCCGAGCACCGATACGCCGAGCACGCCACCGAGTTCGCGCACGGCGTTGTTCGTTCCCGACGCGATGCCCTCACGGTTCTTTGGCACCGAAGCGAGCACGATCGAGGCCACCGGCACAAAGAACAGCGACATCCCGATCCCAGCGATGACGAACGCCGGCACGGCATCGATGTAGGGAGTCGTCGGGGTGAGCACGAACGCGAACCACCCGAGACCGAGGGCCTGCAGGCCGAGCCCGATACCGACGAGCAGTCGCGCTCCGAATCGCCCGACGAGCACGCCCGCAAGCGGCGCGATGAGGATGGGCATCCCCGTCCACGGGAGCGTGCGCAGCCCAGCCGAAAGCGGCGAGTAGTGCTGCACCGTCTGGAGGAACTGGGCGAGCAGGAAGATCGAGCCGAACATCCCGAAGCTCATGAACATCGCAATGACGTTGACGAGCGAGAACTGGCGGCTCTTGAAGAGCTCGATGGGAAGCATCGGTGCTTCGCTCGAGCGCTCGTAGAAAATGAACGCGAGAACGAGAGCGGCGCCGATGAGGAGGGACGACATCACCTCGGTCGATCCCCATCCGACGCTCCCGCCGCGCACGAGCCCGAAGACGATTCCAAAGAGCCCGGCGCTCGCGAGTGCGGTGCCGATGACATCGAACTGCCGGTGTTCGCCGTGTGACTCATGAAGTCCGAAGCGCGCGAACGGTAGGAGCACGAGGCCAATCGGGACGTTCAGCCAGAAGATCCACTGCCACGAGACGCCCTCGACGACTGCACCACCGACGAGCGGTCCGATCGCGATGGCGAGGCCACCGATCGCGCCCCAGATCCCGAGCGCGAGATTGCGACGATTGGGCGGGACCGAAGCTGACAACAGCGTGAGCGACAGCGGCACGATGAGCGCACCGCCGGCTCCTTGCATGGCGCGTGCCGCGATGAGCGCGTCGACGTTCGGTGCGAGCGCGGACGCAGCCGACGCCGCGGTAAAAAGCGCGATGCCGGCGACGAACATCCGCCTGCGCCCCACACGGTCACCAAGCGCCGCTCCGGCAAGGAGCAGGACGGCAAAGGAGAGCGTGTAGGCGTTCACCGTCCATTCGAGCCCGGCGAGCCCGGCATGGAGCCGCAAGCGGATGACCGGGAGCGCGGTCGTGACGACGAGGTTGTCGAGACCCGCCATGAACTGTGCCGCACCGGTGATCGCGACGACGCCGACAAAGGTCTTCGTCTCTGTGTCATGTTCCCGAAGTTCCATCATCTGCCTCTCCTTGTTCGTCGGTCCGGTCGCGCGACCTGTCCGGTGTTGTGTTGTTCTTAGTGAGCAATCACTATATTTGACGGACGCGCAAACACGACAGGCCCACTTTTCCCTAGTGATCCTTCGCCATCTCGGCGCAGAGGTCTTCGAAGCGCTCGATTCCGAGCGCGGCTGCGACGTTGAGGAGCATCCCGGCTGCGAAGAACTGGCCGAGCTCTGTGCCGGTGATCCCCGTTCGGTCTGCAACAAAGGCCACGAGGCCGTCATAACGCCGTGCGACCTCTACCCGGATTTCGGGGTCTCCCGCGGCAGCATAGGAATGGAGCTGGAGGAGGAGAAGGTCGGTGTTTCCGAGGTAGTCGAGATATGACATTCCCATCGCCTCGAGCGCTTCTTTGCCCTCAAGGCCCTTCGCAGCAGCGGCGAAGTGCTCCTCGAGACGGTCGAAGCCGAGGTTGATCGCCTCTAAGAACAGTGCCCTTTTCGTGCCGAAGAGGCGGAAGAGGTAGGGCTGGGAGACGCCGGCGCACCGTGCGATCTGCTCGGTCGAGGTGCCCGCGTACCCGGCGTGCGCGAACTCGGCGACCGCGGCCTGCAGTATCTCGTGGCGCCGTTCGTCAGCGGACATCCGGAGGCCGCTTCGGGAGGTCGGCGTGCTACGCATGGCTAGAAAGTTAGTGAGTGCTCACAACTGTGTCAAGCCCGAAGTGCACGTAAGCATCGGTCAAAGCGGCTCCGTCACGATCCGCTTCTTGTCGATGTGCGCGGCGCTCCGTCGGGCATTGGTTTTCCGCGCGCAGAGGCCCACGTCGCAGATGGTGGAACGACGAGGCGCCCGCGCGCTTTCTTGACGTCGATGCCGACAGCCGCGAACAACACCGCGCCAGGATCCGGCGGCTCCTGTTCGAGCAGCCGGAGGAGGACTTCTTGAGGAGAGATGTGTCGGCCACGGCGCATCGGCTTGCCGGAATCCTGTAACGCTTTTTTGGCCGCGGGCGTCATGGGAAGACGATCTTTCAGCACTGCGTTGATCGTTGGCCTCGCCGGTGCACCTCGCATCGGCAAGGGCGGAGCATCTATGTCCGTATCGAAGCCGATCGCTCGAAGAGCCTCTGAATCGAGCGCATCGAGCGCGTCGCGGGCCGACTGGAGGCTGACCCCGAGAGCCGCTTCGATCACCTCATCGTGCAGCAGCCCGAGCACGAGATGCTCAGTCCCTACCCGACGATCACCGCGACGTCGTGCTTCCTCGCGGGCGAAGATGTAGGTCGACCAAGGGTGGTAGAAGTCGCCTTCCTTCGAGGCTCGGTTCACCGGAGGGTCTTCCCGTACTTCACGTGAACGGATTGGCGCGTAACGCCGAGTGCGTCACCGATCTGTTGCCAAGACCAGCCCTTGTTACGCGCTGTTGCGACTTGATGTGCCTCTGTGCGCTCTGCCAATCGGTGGAGCGCGAGCGCGGCGCGAAGCCCCGCAGAGGGATCGCGCATGGCGGTTTCAGTCGCGCCATCTTCGATATCCATGTTGTCAATTTACACTGACAACTCGCAGGTGTCAAATACATTTGACAGACCCGCAGACGTTGACCGCAGTCGGGGCGCGCCAGGCGCGAAGTGCGGTCTCCGCGTGTTCCTGTCCCGGTTCTGCTCGCTTTCCTCAGCAATCTGCTCGTGCCAAACACGACATTGGTGAGTGCCACAAGACGGAGAATTCAACGAGTTCTCGAGCAATTCGCGCCGATGTTGCCTATGATCCCGGGCACTTGATTGGCCGCATGATCCGACGTCTTCATTCGCGTGACGTCGCAGTGCCAGAACAAACGCGGGGGCCGATGGCCGCGCATGTCTGCATGAGTTCTCATCGCTCAAGAACCGAGGTCGCCGTAGCTTGGCGCCAGTACTTGATCGCGAGCGCGCGATGAGCAAGTACGCCACTGGCGCGAGCACGTTCGGTCGGATCCGCGCGTCGATTGCGCAGTGGTTCATTCGCCGTCCATGGCGAACGTGGCGATGTCTTCCCGATTTCCTCGCAATTTTGTGGATTGCGCTCTTCGTATTTCTTTATCTCTCACCCGCGCTAAAAGACGGTGGCACCTTTGGCCCCGCTGATCTTGGACGCGCAGTTTCACTCCTGACGAGGTCCACTACAACCGGAGCGGTCCACAACGCCAACATCGGCGACATCATCAGCCAGAGCATCCCTTGGAACACCCTTGACTGGCGACTCGTACATGCGGGCCAGCTTCCGCTTTGGAACAGCTACTCGGGCACCGGGTTGCCACAACTGCTGAATTGGGAATCCGCGGTTTTTGCCCTTCCGACCATTATCGGTTATGCCATGCCGCTCTCGCTCAGTTTCATCATGAGCGTTGCGTTCAAACTTCTCATCGCCGGTACCGGTGCGTACTTGTTTTGTCGCTTGCTCGGCTGCAGACCGCTCACTGGCGCATTCGGCGGAACCGTGTTCATGCTCGCCGGGAACGTGTCGGGGTGGATCGGGTGGTCAGTCAGCGGGCCCTTCGTATGGTTCGGCTGGATCGCGGCTGCGAGTGTTCTCGCTTATCGCTCGCGCGGCCACATTCGTGAAGTCGTCTTGTTGGCCGCCGTCTCGGCGTTCACGGTCTATTCGGGATTCCCTGAAGGAGTCCTGCTCTTGGGAATTGGATTTGCCGTTTTGCTTCTCGGCACCGGAATCGGGATACTCGTGCGCCGAGGTCGAATCTCGATGAATGGCGTCGGGCGAATCGCCGCGGGACTTGGAGCAGGCGCAGGACTTTCGGCGCCCTTGTGGCTGGCGGGAATTCCGGTTCTTCAAAATTCGGTGAGACAAAACGAGCATGCCGCGATCGGACTTCCCATCCATGCTGCGGTGCTCGTCGTCGCGCAAGGCTATTACGGACTGCCGATCAAGGGAAGCTACTGGTTCGGTCCGGGCAACTACAACGAAACAGTCGCATACATCGGCGTCGTCGCCGTCGTTTGTGCAAGCGCCGCCGTCGTTCTTTGTTGGCGTCGACCGGTCGTTGGCGCCATCACGGCCGCGGGAGTCGTGAGCTTCCTCGTCGTCTACCAGCTTGGAAGTGGTGCTCCCATTCAGCATCTGCTCACCGACGTCGGGCTCGGAGATGTTGCACCCGAACGGATGCAGCCAATACTTGAGTTCGCGGTAGCGGTCCTTGGCGCGATTGGTCTCGAGGCCATCGTTGTTCGCTGGCAAGAGCGAAGGGTCCAGCTGGCCGTCCTTTGTCCCTCGGTGTTGGTCTCATTGGTCCTCGGTGTGCTCTGGCTTCAAGTCGGCGCGGCGCGTGTTCCGCCTTCGGACCTCTTGCGATCGCGGCGTTCCTCCTCGATACCGAGCGTTGCCACCCTCGCGACGCTGCGACGGTCGAGCCTCATGTGGCCCTCGGTGTCGATTGCCGTCGTGGTCGTTCTGGTCGTTGTGGCGATGGTGTTCACGCGCCGTCCCCGCGAAGTGAGCACGCTTCGATGCGGTCGCATCGCAGCACTCGCATTACTCGTGCTCGAAAGCTCGTTCCTGCTCTTTGCCGGAGTGGGGATCAACAGCTACGCGCACGTCGCCTACCCAGAAACGAGCTCCGTTGCGCAGTTGCAGAGCATTGTCGGCACGAAGCTCGTTGCTGTTGACGCTAATAACGTCAGCTGCAGAGCGAAGCAATCCAGTCCGCTCGGCCCGGACTGTGGGGTACGTCGTTGGCTGGACGAAGGAATCTACCCGGAGGAAAACGTCGCATATCAAGTCGACGAGCTCGCGCTTCATGATCCGACTATTCCGATCGCCTATTTTCGTTCATGGCCTGTTGCAAACGCAGGTCAAAACCAAACAAGTGGAGGAAATCTCTTTGCTCCAGCCGTCGATTCGGCAAGCCTCGCGCGACGCTACGGTGCCTCGTTCGTTCTCGCATATCCAAGACTCAAAGAGCCATCAGGTACGCGTCGAGTCGCGACACTGCCTAACGGGCAGGTTCTCTACGCCGTCCCTAATTCAGCACAGTTCGTCTTTGACGGTCGCTCTACATCCGAAGGGGCCGCGGTTATCTCAGTTGGAAATCCGGACAACGCGACCTACACAATTTCCGTTCGTGTTCGCCACGCCGCTTCGCTGATCCTGCATCTGACAGACAGCCCTGGTTGGCACGTCGCTGTCGACGGTCACCCAGTTGCTATACGCACCTACGACCGGATCTTCATGGCGGTGAGCATCCCGGCCGGCGCTCGACTCGTGACCCTCAGCTACTGGCCAAGCACTCTCACCTATGGCATTGCTCTCGCTTTGCTCGCGGTATTGGCGCTTGTCACTTGGTTCGCAACTCAAGAAATAGCGCGTCACAGAAAAAGGACATAATCGTCACTTATCACTTGGCAAAGCGGGCTTGGTTGCGTCCTGGGTGGCGTGCGCGTGGTAACAAGTCGTAGGCGTAGCAGTGAGCTAGGAGTTGGACGTGTCCTCCCGAGCGTCGAACGCTTCATTGCTCGAAAGGTCCGGTGCTTTCTCATGTGCAATCGGCAACTGTATGAAGTTGTCCCGGTAGTACGCGAGCTCGGCAACACTTTCGCGGATGTCGCCGAGCGCACGATGTGACCCTACTTTCTTCGGTGCCTTGCCATAAATTGACGGAGCCCATCGTTTGCATAGTTCTTTCACAGTCGACACGTCAATGGACCGGTAATGGAGAGAGGATTCAACCTCAGGCAATTGGTGGCGGAGGAATCTGCGATCTACGCCGATTGAATTTCCACAGAGTGGCACGCGACTCGGATCCGCGATGTGCGATCGAATGAATTCGAGCGTGGCCTTTCCCGCCTCTTCGATCGTTATCGTCGATGCCTTGATCTGTTCGAGCAATCCGGACTCGGAGTGCATTTTTTGCACGACTTCGTCCATTCTGCTGAGCTCATCTTCGGTCGCGCCGACGACGAGGTCGGGTCCTTCAGCGACAATGTTGAGGGCATCGTCGGTGACAAGCGTTGCTATTTCGACGATAACGTGACGGTCTGGGTCAAGACCGGTCATTTCAAGATCCATCCAAACGAGCACGATGCGATGGTACTCCGGGGTCATGGAACGTCACCCGGCGAAAGAGCATGATCAGAGATAGGTTTCGCGTGACCGTGACCGATGTCCCGAACATTCGCCTTGACGAGCAGCTCCCCGGACCCACCTACGCCCGTCCGGGCGATGCAGGAGCGGATCTGTTCGCGCGAGACGACGTTGTCCTCGCGCCTTCGGGTGGGCGTGCGCTCGTTGCTACGGGCGTCGCGTTGGCCCTGCCAGAAGGCTATGCAGGACTTGTCCTGCCGCGGAGCGGACTTGCCTTAGAAAACGGTGTCACCTGTCTCAATGCGCCAGGTCTGATCGATTCTGGCTATCGAGGCGAGATCAAAGTAGTGCTCATCAATACTGATCCCACTCAGCCTTATGCGGTCCACCGCGGCGATCGCATCGCGCAGATCGTGATCGTCCCGGTTGCAACGGCCCGCTTTCTCCTCGTCGATGAGCTACCGACGAGCGCACGCGGAGAAGGTGGCTTTGGCCACAGCGGCCGCCGCTAGTGCCCGCCCCTTTGACAGGGCATCTGCGCAGATTCCGATGAATTATCGGTCGGATTGGGCGATGATGCGAGGAATAGACGGGCATTGGTAGAATTCCGCTACACGCGGACGTGGCTCAGCTGGTAGAGCATCACCTTGCCAAGGTGAGGGTCGCGGGTTCGAATCCCGTCGTCCGCTCCAAAGAAAATCCTAGTAGATGAGCTAGAAAGGGATCCGAGAGGGTCCCTTTTTTCGTGCCACAAGGCTCCGTGCCACATACGTGCCACAGCGCTATCCTGGAGGTCGTGGCAGGAAAGAAGTCGCGTAGCCCGTGGGGAAGTGTCCGCCAGCTCCCTTCCGGTCGTTGGCAGGCCCGCCATCAAGTCGACGGGGTTTGGCGCGCTGCGCCGATGACCTATCGGACGAAGGGCGATGCCGATGCGTTTCTCGCGTCGACGCGCGCCGACCTCGAACGAGGAACGTGGGTTCCGCCTGAGCGCGGAAACATCGCCCTTCGCACCTACGCAGAGCAGTGGTTGAAGGACAAGCCGAACCTCCGCCCACGCAGCCGAGAGCAGTACGACACCAATCTTCGACTGCACATCAATCCGGTCCTCGGCGACACCGACCTCTCGAAGATCACACCGGGGACGGTGCGGACATGGCGCGCCGCGATGCTCGGCGCGAAGAAGCCCGGACCGGCGACGGTCGCGAAGTGCTATCGGCTCCTCCATGCGATCCTCGCTACGTCCGTCGAGGACGAGCTGATCCCGAGGAACCCATGTGTAATCAAAGGCGCATCGACCGAACGGACGCCGGAGCGTCCGGTTGCGACGATCGATCAGGTCTACGCGATCGCCGACGAAATCGATGCGTCGATGCGAGCGCTCGTGCTCTTCGCGACGTTTACGAGCCTGCGTCTCGGCGAGCTGCGCGCGTTGCGGCGCAACCGTCTCGATGTCGTGTATCGGACAGTGGAGGTCGTCGAGCAGTACCAAGAGCTTTCTGACGGAACGCTCGTACTCGGTCCGCCAAAGACTGACGCGGGTGTCCGTACCGTTGCTATCCCGCAGGCGATCATCCGCGACATCAAGGCGCACCTCTCGAAGTATTCAGCACCTGGTGAAGATGGCCTTGTGTTCTGCGGAACGCTCGGCCAGCCGCTCCACCGCAAGACCTTCTATCGCAACTGGAACAAGGCGACGGCCGCAGTGGGCATGCCGGGGTTTCACTTCCACGACCTCCGCCATACCGGGAACACGCTTGCCGCGGCGACGGGGGCGAGCACGAAGGAACTCATGAATCGGATGGGACAGGCGTCCCCGAGAGCCGCGCTGATCTATCAGCATGCGACGAGGGAGCGAGATGTGGCGATCGCTTCGGCGCTCTCGGCGCAGATCGCGGAGGGTGCGGCAAAGGCAGCGCGACGAAAGCGAGCGCAGCGCACCAGGAAAGCCGCCGCGCCGGCCTAAGCGGGTGCTCGGCTAGGCCTCGAGGACACCGATTACTCGCTTCTTCCTGGTGTGCTCCTGGACGCGCTTTGGGGAGTGTTATGTGGCACAGCTCTGCGTCCATACCTGATGTCATGAAGGAGCGCAGCGCCGTTCTTGCGTGACCGAGTCCCGTGGGGCGGACACGGCCGCCGTTTGTAGTGAGGGTTCCGTGACTGATACTTCCACGCCCACTCCGGTGAACCGCCGGAGCTCCTCCCGTTGCCGGGAACCGAATGTGCAAGGCACACTCAGGGTCTCCAAACCAAACCACAAACAACGGAAGGAGACTCCGGTGGAACATCAAAAACAGTACGTGGGAATCGATCTGCATCGTCGACGCTCGGTGATTGTGCGGATGACCGAGGACGGCGACGTGCTCGAGACGGTAAAGGTACACAACGACCCGCTTGCATTCCTACAAGCAGTGACGAAAGACGCTCGCGAACTCGAGGTGGCACTCGAGGCCACTTATGGCTGGTACTGGGCGGCGGACTTACTGCAAGCAGAAGGTGCCAATGTCCACCTCGTGCACCCGCTCGGTCTGCACTGGGATTCGAGGCGAGTAAAGAACGACGAGCGCGACGCCGCAGAACTCGCAAACCGCCTGCGACGAGACGACCTTCCCGAGTCCTACATCGCCCCACCCGAGTTTCGCGAGTTGCGTGAGCTCGTTCGCTACCGCGCAAAGCTCACTGCGCTTCGCACGTCGGCAAAAGCACAGATCCACGCGGTGATGGCAAAAGAAGGCTTCCTGCCCACCTTTGATGACATGTTCGGTCCTGGTGGACAAAAGGCACTCGACGAGATGGCTTTCGAAGGCGTGTACGCGCTCCGCGTCGACTCACTGCGAAAACTGCTCGAGAACTACAAGGATGAGCTGAAGGTGGTCGAAGGACATCTCGCGCAGCAGCTGAAGGGCGATGCCGGCTATCTCGCCATCCAAGCAATCAAAGGAGTCGGTCCGATCATGGCCGGAATCTTTCATGCCGAGATCGGCGATGCTACGCGCTTTTCCTCGGCGCGACATCTGTGCAGTTGGGCTGGACTCACGCCGAGCCATCATGAGTCGGACACCAAGGTCCGTCGGGGTCACATCACACGACAAGGCAACCATCTCGTGCGTTGGGCGGCCATCGAAGCGGTTGCCCGTTATCACGGCGGAGCGCCGATCGCCCCGACCTACGCGCGCATTGCGGCGCGACGCGGCAACATGATCGCTCGCGTTGCCGCAGCGCGAAAGCTTCTCAGCCTCGTCTACTACGGATTGCGAGACGGCGAGATCCGCTGTCTCAAAGAGGCGAGCTGAGACGGTTCGGACACAGCCAGGTTCGAGCTCGGCGAACGACGTGTGCCCCCCGAGACTTGGGCGAGGCCGGCATATCTGAGTGAGCCCACCTGGCTGTGGCCGAAACACACCATGCGCTCAATGCAGAACGAAGGAATGTCCGCGCATCCGAACTCAACGGCATGCTCGACCCAGATCTGGGCATTGGTGAGGTCCGCTGTGTCCAACTACAACAAGGCGAACAAGGCCGCTTAGCGGCGGCCATTTTCCATTGTGGCTGGCGACAACGAAACGATTGAGGCACTCGAGAAAAAGGAGTGCTCTCTTGGCGCGCTCGTTAACAAATCATGCGCACAAGAACAAGCAGTTCAATCAGACTTCGGCTTCGCCGAAGGCTCTTGACAAAAAGCGCTTCTTCAGGAACGTCGATTTGGCGCGACGGGCCGCTCGAGCCGATCGATTTTCGGCGCTCACAATATGTATCCGCGCCTGCCCAGGCACTTTCGTGGCACCCTTCGTGGTCGAGAGATACTTCAATGCGGGATGCCCAGAGTCCCTTGCAGTGATCAGGATCGCGGGCTCACTGCTACGACGGCCTCGTCGACCGAGGCGAAGATGTGATCGCTTCCAATCTGCTTGAGCAGAGCACCATGTTTGAGCTCGTGGTGAATCAGGTGTGACGGCCGCGCGATTCCGAATGCGACCTTCCGCCGCTCAAGTTCGATGGTCAGACCCCACAGAGACTGCAATCCCGTGTAGTCGATGTCGGACATAGC
>Ga0181530_10005316_pt1 | contig 13191 bp, 8 predicted proteins | sample PEATcosm2014_Bin_42_FD_119769 | JGI IMG/M metagenome (GOLD analysis project Ga0181530, IMG submission 119769) | Peatland microbial communities from MTU Mesocosm Facility, Houghton, MI, USA - PEATcosm2014_Bin10_60_metaG | ecosystem: Environmental > Terrestrial > Soil > Wetlands > Peat | place... | reverse complement strand
TCGTTGAGCGCCACCGCCTGCAGCTGGTTCATGATCCGCGTGCGCGCCTGCACCATCCGGTGCCGGTGCCACAGCAGTTGCCGCAGATCACGATTCTCCCAGCTCGGTACCCAGATCTGCGGAAAGTCGTCTTTCAGCATTTTTAGTTTCAGAATCAGCTGCGCATCCTGGCGATCCGTCTTCTGTTTGCGTACTCTTTTGGTACGGATCTCGGCCGCGTCTCCAATCCACAGCTCAAAGTTCAGCTCCGCCAGCACTCGTTCAAACCAGCGCCCATGTCCACTGGCTTCCATCCCCACGCGCACCTTTATTCCCTGGGCCGCGAGATCACGGTAGAACCTCTCCGCTTCCTCGCGGTGCTGCAGCCGCCGCTCTTGCACTTCTCCAGTTTCGGTATCCACAAACGCAATCTGCTGGAAGGCCGGGTGGTAATCGCATCCTATAATCATCATGTTCGGCTCCTTTCTCCCGAGCTCCTTTGGTTGGTTGGCGCCACCAAAGTTTACTCGGGCTTGGGAGCCGACATTGTTATGGAATCAATTACACTCATCTTCCCGGCGACGGGGCACCTGAGTGTAATCGCATCTTTTACGTCAACTATCCTTCGGCGGCGACCAGTCCTTCGTCAATTTGAAATAAGGGGGCTACCGCCCGCTGCTGCGTACCAAATCAGCAAGGCAAGAATCGCTACGAGAATCCAAAGGATAGCTCTGTTTGTCGGCTTGTACGCTGCGGTCAAGGCCAGCCCACACTTTCGGCAGAGTTGCGAATCGTCAGGATTTTCAGTGCCGCATTTTGAACAGAACACGTCAGACCTCCGGTCAACGGAAGTTCGACCCGTACCTATCAGAATAATGCTGTTCTGAAAGCGGACAAGTTCATATCTGGGATCACGGGCGAAAGGGGATCGCTGAGCATTCTCATTCTATTAGACAGAAGTCTGCGCGTTGTCTTTTCCGACTGCCAGAGTATTCCAATGACGACAAGTCAGTTGGCGTAACATCGCGATTCACTCACAACCCCGGCGCGAGATTGACCTCGGCTGCCCTAGGGAGCCGCACCGGCCCCGTGCATCCAGAGAATCAGCGTCAAGCGGACTTCTTTTGTGGCAAGCTGAACGGAATCACCTTCCCATATTCTTCCGGCGGCATCCACTTCGTTGCCTTTTTTTGAAGCTGCTAGGTACGAAGTATTCAATGATCTTCGCCATAAATCACCCCACTTGTAAAAACAAAACTGAGGCGAAAAAGTTCTCGTTTTGACAAATCTCTACAGATAGGATTCTGAGCGTAATCCCTGTTAGCGACAGTGATCGTCAGCGGCGTGATGGCGTAAACTCGTAATGGTTCGGCGCATGCACTCAAGGAAACAATGAACTGGAAAAGTCTTGGCAGAGCGCTCAGATGGCTCGGGCTGATCTCAGTGTTGTTGGCAGGTCTGTGGGTGCTGGCGCCGGTTCGAGCCCAGTCCGGCTCCGCAGCACCGCCGACGCAACGCAAGACTAGCACCCCTTACACTGGCGATCTCTCCATTTTCGATGCCGCGGGGCGCGATGAGCGCCTACAGATCAACCGCGTCATGGATGTGCTTGGCATTGAGCCCGGCAAAAACGTTGCCGACATCGGTGCCGGATCGGGCTGGTTCACGGTGCGCGCGGCTCGCCGCGTCAGCGGCTCGGGCACGGTTTATGCTGTGGATATCAACCCGGAGGCCATTCATTACATTGCCCAGCGCGCGAAAAAAGAGCAACTCCCGAACATAAAGACGATCCTCAGCAAGCCTGACGATCCACAGCTCCCGGCCGACGGCATCGACGCCGTGCTGCTGCTCAAGACCTACCACGAGGTAGCCCATCCGGTTGTGCTACTCAGGAACCTCCGCCCATCGCTTAAACCAGGAGCCAAGATCGGCATCATTGATCGCAATGGCAACGGAGCAAATCATGGCGTGAGTAAAGACGTGGTCGTTCGCGAAGCCGCCCAAGCCGGATACGAACTGCACGACTCACAGGATTTCGTGAAAGCCGACGGGATGGATTATTTTCTGGTCTTCACTGGGAAGCCGGATTAGGGGGCACCCCTCATTCTGGCTAAGGGCCTCGGCGGAAGAGATCAATATTCCCCAGCCGGAGCAGCCCACTTGCCTCGGCTTAGCTTTTGTAGAGATTGCCACTGAAACGGCTGTTGCTGCAAAATCCCCATTGATTTCACTAACGACCTGGTTGAACGGTTGAATGAGACTTGCCCAAAAACCCTTGCCATTGGCCTTTGCCAACCACTTGATTCCTAAAGGATCGAAACCAGCGCTTGGGAGTGGCTCAAAAACAGATGTTTTTTGGACCAGTGCGAGTGCATCGGGCGGGCTTAGGAAACATTCATGCCTCTTCAAACCCCTGACTGTCGAATTTCAGCGTCCGTCAGTTCTCGGTGACAGTACGAACAACACTCTCTGGAGCACCAGAAGGAAGCTCAGCATCGGTTTCTGAAAGTCGTATCCTGCTAGGTTACGTCGTGTCGAATGCGCCCGAGCAGTACAATGCGAACTACGCAGGTTTCCAACGGAGAGGCTTGTTGTTGCGCTGGAGGTCCTCAAGGTGAATTATCCCCGGCTCATCAACGACCGATATGCCATCCAGCCTCCGGCGAAAGCCGGTGGAATGGCTGAGGTTTACAAGGCCTACGATCTTGACACGCGCCGACATGTGGCAATCAAGCTTTTCTCGAAAGGCACAATTGAAGATGACATTCTGAAGGAGGCCTTTGAGCGCGAAGTTCGCGCACTCAAGGAGCTCCGCCATGCGAATATCGTCGAACTGTTCGATGTTGGAATCGAGAAAACCACTGGAAATCAGTTCCTCATCCTGGAGTGGATGGACTCGGATTTGTGGGCGCTGAAAGGAGCATCCGCATTTCAGGGATGGGATTCGTTTTATTCGGAGATTGGGCGTCCGCTGCTGAAAGCCCTCGCTTTCGCTCACTCCCGGCAGGTTGTACACAGAGATGTCAAGCCTCAAAACATTTTGCTCGATTCTGCTGGGATGCCAAAGCTTGCCGATTTCGGTATCTCGAAGCTGAAGACATGGTTGGAACCGGGCATCACTCTGAACGAGTTCGCTTCGCGACCATTCTGCCCGCCTGAACTGAACGACGGGTCTTTCGAATATTCACGTGACGTGTTCGGTTTTGCGGCTGTCACCGTGCAGTGCCTCTCTGAGGCTCCGTTGCACACACACGATGAGCTCTTTGCCGCGCTTGATGATCTCGACGTTCCGCAGGAGGTCTTCGCAGCTTTACGGCAAGCGCTTTCGCGAAATCCGGCCTCTCGTCATGCGAACGCTGCTGTCCTACTGTCAGAGCTCGACGTGATTCAAGCTCCACGCGAGACCACTTGGATCAAGCGTGAGGATATTTACTTCGAGTTGTCCGGCAACGCGTTCGAAAAGCTGACGAAGGAAATGCCTAGTAAGAGCAAGGATGAGATTTCTGCAGTCATCGCCGCTGATCTCAACGCAGTATGCGGCGTCACCCGGTTCCAGAGCAATGTGCCAAACTCCACCGAACAGTTCTCTTTTTATGGAAGCTCGTTTTCCCTGCACGTTGCTGTTCACCGTACTGACCCCGGACAACTTGTAGTGCTAAGTGCAGCGAAGCTCACTGCCTCTCTATCAGAACAGCGCCGCGAAAAAACACTGCCCATCACGATAAACGCCCATTTCGGCAAACCTGCGGATCAAGCGGCAGCGCAGGCTGCAATCCTCAATCTGCGCGAAAGCCTTGAGAAACACCTGGCTGACCTCCGTATTAGCGAGGCCGAGGCAAAGGAACAAGAATTGTTCCGCATCTGGTCCTCTGTCTTAAAAGTCAAGACCAACCTTGAACGGCAGAAAGAACAGCCTCTCAAATTTCGGCGAGCGTGGATCGAGAATAACCTCGTCAGATTCGTACTCAACCAGCCCATCGTAGACGATCTCTTCGGCCAGCAGAGGCGCGTCTACGCGGGACAGAACTGTATCGTCAGTGGTGAGGTCGAACAAGTTGATGGGACGACTCTCACTCTTTATGCGGACAGAATTACCGTCGAGGACATGCCCTCGTCTGGTGAACTTATTATTGACAATTGGGCGGCCCGAGAAGCCATCAGTAGGCAAAAGCAAGCGTTGGATGCGATCCGATTTGACCGCGCAGTCAGGGGCGACCTCCGGCACCTTCTCGTACATCCGGAAAACTGCAAACCACCAACCCCCGCTCAGGCATTAGAGTTTTTTGACAAACAACTGGACAAACCAAAACAGGACGCCATCGCGCGTGCCCTCGGCAGCGACGATTGCCTCGTTGTACAGGGACCTCCGGGTACGGGCAAGACTACATTCATTACAGAACTGGTTCTACAGACGCTATGCCGAAATCCGAAGGCGAGAATTTTGCTCTCATCCCAAACCCACGTAGCGCTTGATAACGCAGTCGAAAAGTTACAGAAGTCTGGATCTAACTTCCGCATTGTGCGTATCGGCCGCTCCGATAATGTCCGGATTTCCAAGGATGTCGAGAAGCTCCTGCTCGATAACCAAATGGAGAGTTGGCGTGATGCCGTGCTTGAACGTGGAAGACAATACCTGGAGCGGTGGGCCAAAGATCACAACATTTCCCGCACGCAGTTTGACGTATCGAATTCTTTGCGGCAACTGAGCATCCTCGACGCGCGCATATCAGAATTGCAGACATTGTCGAGCGAACTCAGCAAAGAAGTGAGTGATTTGAAGACTGCCTCAACGACTGCGACAGGGGAGGAGGTTGAAGGTTTCGACGATTTGAACCAGCAGGAAGACGAATTGGAGAGAGTTCGCGCGGAGCTTTCAAAACTGGAGAAAGAACGAAAGAAAATAGCAGCAGGACTAAAGCGCATAGAACCGGACGCGGCAGAGATACTGGATTCTGATCCAGCGGAATTGACGGCGTGGGCGGATACGTACCTTCCGAACTCTCCTGACGCACGCCGGTTTACCCAATTGGCTGCAACACATGCCGATTGGGAATCACGCTTCGGTCGTATCAACGATTTCGAGGCAGCTCTCATCGCATCTTCGCAGGTGGTCGCCGGTACATGCGTCGGTGTTGCGGCAGTCAGAGGACTGTCAGACCTTGAATTTGATCTTTGCATCGTTGACGAGGCTTCAAAGGCAACCCCAACCGAAACCCTCGTCCCGCTCTCGCGCGCGCGACGTTGGGTCCTCGTGGGCGACAGCAACCAATTGCCGCCATTCCTAGAGGAGGGGCTCCGCGACCGGACGATACTCGAAGCAAACAATCTCGACGAGACAATGTTTACGCCACACTTTTCAATCGCCTTCAACAGCAGCTCCCCGCCGAGTGCCAAACCGCTCTTTCGATGCAACATCGAATGGTTCCGGAAATCGGCGATTTGATCAGCGAGTGCTTCTACAAAGGTGAGCTGAGCAGTGCCCCAAAGACGTGGGACCGAACTTTTCAACAGATTCTGCCTAGGCCTGTCGTCTGGCTCACCACAGCGCCGCTCATTAACAGGGCGGAAGTCTCATCCGGCCTAAGCTTCAACAATCCTTGCGAAGCAAAAATGGTGCATGATCTGTTAGCACGGATGAATGTTCTGGCAGAATCCAAGAACAGCAAATGGAGGATATTGGTAATCACGGGCTATTCGGAACAAAAACACGCATTGGTCAGAGCACTCGCATCAGCCTGCCCACAACTATCGGCATTGTCCATCGAATGCAACACCGTTGATGCTGTGCAGGGACGAGAGGCCGATGTCGCAATTTACTCAGTCACGCGCTCCAACTCAATGGGTCGACTTGGCTTTCTCCGCGAACTTCGGCGCCTGAATGTTGCGCTTTCCAGAGGACGGCAATATCTGGTGCTCGTTGGGGATCACCATTTCTGTTGTATGGCTGCGGGCGAGAACCCTTTTCGACGGATTGCGGAATACATCGAACAGAACCCAGCGAAATGCGCGATCAAAGAGTTTAAGAATTGACAACTGATCAAATCATCGCGAGATACAAGCAGCGGAGCGGATTTCGACTCGCCGATTACGCAGAGGTCGCGTTGCCGATCTACAAGCTTAATGTCCAGGCGCTCACTCTCGCACACAGGCGTCTTCCGCCGATAGAAGAATTCATCCTCAAATGCCTCGGGCTGAACATTGTATCTGTTGAAGCCATGAAGGATTTCCTAGGCCTAGAAGAAGAGGTGATTAAGTCGGCATTAGTCAATCTCGCGCAGACTGAAAGTATTGCCCTGACGGCACCACGAGGGAAACAGGCATGGGCGCTGACTGCGAAAGGCAGGGCAACTCTTGAAACTGCAGAGTTGGTGACGCCGGAGGAAAGCACATTTCCGCTGCATTTCGATATCATTACGAGAAAACCCGCACTTTATCGCTTCCAAGAGCCCCTCAAACACAAAGAGGCTTTAGAAGAAGGGTTGAAAGAGATTGAACAGGGGCCACGTAAGCATCCGCAGCCAGGCGAGATCAGCCCCCTAGCAATTGAAAAGATCATCAGGGCGACCCCCGGTTTCACCGGTCAGCGCCGTGATGTGCTGGCCGTGCGATCGCTAAATAACATCAAACCCTCCTACATCCGAGCACTCGCTCTTGTTTATCGCAGCAATGACGGTGACGACATCCAAATTGCTTTTGTGATTGATGGCAAGCGGTCGGAGGAACATGAACTCGCGTTCGCTCGCTCTGAGGAATTTCCAAAGCTAGCAAAATCGCTCTCAATTGATCCGGCAGAGAAAAGGGAGCTCGAAACCGCTGTTGCAGTAGCGGACGGCTTGGAACCCTCGTCCGAAGTCGCGAAGAAGCTGCGCCAATCAACTGACACAGCCGAAGCTCAGGTCGCAGAAGCCGTCCAATTGCTAGAAGTTGCCGAGACGGAGGGTGAGCGCGAAGGATTACGTGCGCGACTTCAAGCAGCGGAACAAGAACTCCAGCGTCTCCAGGAGGAAGCTAAGAAAGTTCAAATTCGAAATCTATACGTAGCAGATCACCCTCCACTACTCGAAGACGCACTGACAAGCACCAAAGTTCGGCTGATGATCATTTCTCCGTGGATCAAACGGAAAGTCGTGAACGGGACCTTCATTCGCAAACTCGACCAGCTCCTTAGGAATGGCGTCCGCGTCTATGTCGGATACGGAATCAAAGAACAACCTACCGAGAACGCTCCCGCTCAAGACGTAGACGCAGTTGATGAGTTGCAAGCTCTCGCGGCCAAGTATCCCAACTTCTCCTTCAAACGGCTGGGTAACACGCATGCGAAGGTGCTCATCAAAGACAGCAGCTTTGCCGCAATCACAAGCTTCAATTGGCTCTCATTCAAAGGAGACCCACATCGGACGTTTCGAGATGAACAAGGCACTCTGTTACAGGTGTCCGAACTGGTGAACCAGAAATTTACGGAACTCGAACCTCGCTTCGCTGGTCCAGCCGCAGCACAACCCTAGTCCATTCTGTTTCTTCGCGCGAGTTCAGGAAAGGGCTCTCTTCCAGCTCCGTCACAACTTGGTCACGAGCAAATTACTGAATTTCGCACGAATCAGCTCTTGCCGGGCGACGATGAAATCTTCAAATCGGTCCAGCCTCCACAAATCAGAATCGACAGGGATAAGATGCTTATTCAAATAGGCTTTATCCTTGTCCTTGAACCAGTCGGCCGGAAGAGTGTCGCGCTTCCCTCCAGCGCCGTTCTCCTCTCTTGTCAGTAGCATACAATTCGCGAGCTGGTTTCGTTGTTCCTCGCGGTACTTCATCAGGTCTTTGCGGCCTGTCATCGGATTCTCAATTTTGATCTTTCTCAGCGCACTTTGGGGAAAAATGTGATCGACCTGTGGCAGGTTGTTTTCGTAGGCTGGAGTGTGGCTGAAATCTCGATACCAGAGATTGAACAACAAGTGAATGGTATCCGACCCGTAGCCCATCTGCCAGAAGCGGTCCTCCGTAAGTTCGAGACTGCGGCCTTGTGACCGCACGACACCAAACACTTCGTCCAAGTCGAACTTTGCGGTCTCCCCAAGTTTCTTCACAACTGCGTCAAGAAGGTTGTCGGGGTTACCACTGAAAGCCCCCGCAAGGGAACAACGCAGCAAGTATGTGTCGACATCTTTTGCCTGTTTCCATGCCTGAAGGAACTTGTACCGAACATAGATGAGCGGAATGAGCACCAGGTATGTTGGCATCGCTCTGTCGCACTGAATGAAGGTCTTGCCCCGCACGAAGTCGAGCACGTCCTGAATAGCGCTCGCGATTTCATCCCACCGCGCTTCAAGCTCCTCGCGCACTCCCGGCTTGCGAAACTTTTCCACCTCGTATCGCGCCCCTTGACCGATCAGCGTTAAGGCTGTCTTGAGAACGAAGTCCCGGCCAAACTCAAACCCATGCTGGTTCAGCGAATCCAGTAGGACTTCCATACTGTCGTTCGCCGACTCCCAGCTCGCACTAAGAAGAGAAAACAGCAGATCGGATTTTCCCAATTTGGTGCCGCCGGAATTTGCCCTGATGAACACCTCGACCACATCATCTTCTTTGTAGAGACTCGGATTATCGATGCTGTCTACTACCATGCCTACCACGTGCTGTCGCATTACTGGGTCGCAGCCGGCGATCTGGAGAAATCGCTGGCGGCTAGCCTTCACGCCTTAGAACTTGATCCCCTTGACCTCGTTCTCATTTCGCACCTGGGGTGGCACTACCTACATACTGGCCAGTATGAACTCGGCGTCGAGGCCTGCCAGCGGGCGATCGACATGGATGCGGCCTTCTTTCCTGCACACATCTACCTAGGCCAACTGCTCACTCAGTTGCAGCGATACGAAGAGGCAGTGGTCGCGTTCGAGCGCTCAGCAGAGCTTTCCGGCGGCAGTACCGATGTCCAGGGACATCTCGGGCTGGTTCACGCGCTTGCCGGGCGTGGGCGTCAAGCGTTGCGTCTTCGTGAGCAACTTGTCCGACAAGCCAAGCAGCGCTACGTGTCCGCATACCACATTGGCGCCATCCACCTCGCCTTAGGAGAATCCGATGAGGCTGTGAGGTGGCTGCAACGAGCGATCTCCGAGCGGACCCGGTTCATGACTTACATAAGAGTCGACCCGGTACTGCGCCCATTGCTGGGCGAGCGGCGTTTCTCGCAACTGGTGCGGCAAGTCATGGGCCAGCAAAGATGAACCTGCGTGCGTCGTGAACGCAAGCCCTCTGAATGCGAGCAGGCTGTGCGCATCATCTCGTGCTGACGGCATTTTGTCCGAACGCAATCGCTTTTGGAGCGGATGGTCGGCAAACCTTACCTTGGGATTATTGTCGATCAGTAGAGACGTTCCGATTTGTCCTTTTTGATGAGTTCTATTGATCGCTATCTATTGCATTGTGACTGCTGGTACGAAGTACAGCGCAGACGATCTCGTAAGGTGCTAAAAAGCGGTGCTCCCGCCAGAATGCACCGCTTTTTCAGTGCTATACACTCACAGAGAAGCGACAAGTTTTCGGTATTCTGCTTCGGTAAAGGCTTTCATGGTTTGCGTGGTGACGTTACCCATGGATCCCGTGGACAGCATGAATTTCGCGCTCGCCGCATCGTTGGGAAATTCAGTGATAAGTACGGCATCGTACTTTCCCATGGTCAAGTACCAGGCGTGGATCTTTCCGCCAGCTGCCTCGGCGGCTTTCTTGGCCGCGTCCAGCCGCGCCGGGCTGTCCTTAATTTTCGCAGCGCCCTGCTGCGTGTATCGGATCAGCGTAACGTAATGTCCCATCGTTTATTTCCTCCTAATTGAGTTCGGGCTGAGTATACATTCGGGGCCGGATTTGCCTGATCGCTGGGGAATGGCCGCTACTGCTGTACTTTTGTGACGCGACCTTACCGCCTGCCAATTCCCGTCTTTCTTTGGAATATGTCCATCCAGCCGGAACTTCAATTTTGGCTTCCCGGCCCGACCGATAACCTACACCCAACCCCATCCGCATGCAACTGCTCCAGCTAGGTTCTTGGGCGCTTGAGATAACGAAATCGGGAATGGTTCGTCGGCTAACCGGGATTGGGGAAGGGTTGCTCGTCACTCGGGAGAATCGAAATATGCTATCCGTTCAGGTATTCGGGAAGGAGTTTGCGGGTGGCAGGTTCTTCCGGCCGAAGCGCCGGATTTAGAAGAGGCGGCGCTGCGCGCCTGCGAGCTCATGTCGCCAGGGATCCTCGAATCGGCAAGGGGCCGGGGGCACCGCGGGGGCCTTGAGGTCTGGGACCAAGAAGGCGCTGAAATCGTTGAAGCGGGCGAAGGCATCCACAGCCCCGCGAAGGTCGCGCGCGGTCGTCAAGAGCAGAATCCGGCCTTCGGCGTGGTCCGCTGTCTGATGGGCGCGCCTGAGATGCCGGAGCCTTTGGCCCTTGGCGTTGATCGCGGCGTGGTTTTCGTGCGATACATAGGGGATGGCACGTCTTGTCCCGCTCTTTCTGCTGCTGGCACTTTGCGCATCTGCCCAGGAACTTCCAAACGCTGATCTTCTCGAACAGCCACCTCGCGTCGCTACGGCGGCCACATGTCCCAAGGTGGACGACTGGTCAACGCCATCGGAAAAGTCGTGTTACCGCACGACCCCGCGTTACGACGAGACGATGGCGTACATTTCGCGCATCGCAAATGCCGCGTCACGGCAGATGCGGGTGGAGTCGTTTGGAAGGACAGGTCAGGGCCGCGATCTTCTTGCGGTGATCGTCTCAAAGGACGACGTTTTTGATCCGGTGGCCATTCACAAGGCGAATCGCCCGGTAATCTACATACAGAACTCCGTCCACGCGGGCGAGATGGACGGCAAGGATGCTTCCCTGGCGCTGCTGCGCGACATGCTGATCTCAAAGTCGCAAGCTGCGCTCCTTGATCGTGCAGTGCTGGTCATCGTGCCCATCTACAACGCCGACGGTCACGAGTACTTCGGCACATACAACCGCATCAACCAGAACGGTCCGGAGCAGACAGGTTGGCGCACAAACGCCACTGACCGAAACCTGAATCGCGACTACATGAAGGCCGAGGCGCCCGAGACGCGCGCGTTTCTGAGGTACTGGAATCATTGGCTCCCGGACTTCTTCGTCGACGATCACGTGACTGACGGTGCTGATTATCAATATGACGTCACTTATTTGATGGATACGGACCCAACCACTTATGCTCCGCTGGCAAAGTGGGCGAACGAAGCGTTTTCGCCTGAATTTGAGCGGCGCGTGAACGCCGCTGCCGGGCACCTTGCAGCTCCGTTCATCGACTTTGTGGGTCAGACGCCCAACACCGGCGTTGCGAAGTATCAGAGCACACCACGTTTCTCCACGGCCTACGTGAACCTGCAGAACCGTCCTGCGCTGTTGATCGAGATGCACATGCTGAAAGATTACGCGACTCGCGTCACTGGTAACTACGAGGCCCTACGGGCGATTGTCGCAATCGTGAATCGCGATGCCGATAAGCTTGTGCAGATGAATCGCGAAGCCGACGAGGCCACGATTGCTGGCGCGCGAAACCGGAAAGCTGAACTGCCGATTCGAATGGAAGCCACGAGCGAGACCACCCCGTTCGATTTCAAGGGCTACAAGTGGACGATCACGAAGAGCGAAATCTCGGGCGCAGACTGGGTGAGCTACCAACGCGACCAACCCATCACCATCACCATTCCGCGTCGCGTGGCACTCAAGACGACGCTCAGCGTCACGGTGCCAGCGGCGTATATCATTCCGGCGGAGTGGACCGTGCTCATCGATGTTCTTGTGGCTCACGGACTGCAGATGAAGAAGCTAGCCAAACCTTGGACGGGAGAGGCAACGGCCTATCGCTGCGAAACACCGCAGTGGGCTCAGCAACCGTTTGAAGGACACCACGTCGCGAGTTGGCCAAAGCCGCGACGCGCGAGCATGGCAGAGTTTGTTGTCAGAGAAGCCGGGTTGGGCGATAACCGAGTTGGCTGTCGTTCCATCGTTGAAAAGGCGACCTTTGCGGCAGGATCGGTGGTGGTCCCGACGGACCAGCGGGCGTCGAAGGTCGCAATGCATTGGCTCGAACCGGAAGCGCCAGACTCAGCCATGCAGTGGGGGTTGCTCGACGCAATCTTCGAGCAGAAAGAGTACGGCGAAGACTATGTGCTTGAGCGGTTGGCCCGGAAGATGATCGCAGCTGATCCAACGCTGAAGCAGGAGTTCGATCAGAAACTGGCCAGCGATCCTCAGTTTGCGGAGAGCCGCTCTGCCCGGCTCAACTGGTTTTACCAGCACTCGCCGTGGTGGGACTCGCGGTTAGGGCTGTATCCGGTTGGAAGGCTTTCGTCCATAAGCGGGCTGCCGTTGGAGTAGGCACCGGGATGCGACCGACCCAACTGTCCCGCTAAGCGTACCCCGTGGCCGTCAATTTGCGTGCTCTGCTGTCTCCGACCAGAATTCTAATCGTACGGGTCTGCGCTTCCGCAATACCTGCCGAGCGAGGTTCTGGGCGAGTCGTCCGCAACTCGGAAGCTATCCAGAAACGAGCTTCGAGAAGATCAATTGTGATCTCCCCGAAGCCGACTTCTGGCCCACGTCGTTGACAGATTGTTTCGGGGCATAAACTTCCGGGTAATCGTCATCGAGACTTGGACGCAGAGGATACCCTGTGGCCGGTCACGATTAGTTGGATTGACACTTGCGAGCGTCAGAGACCCAGAGCGACAGCAAACTCCTCGATCCGCTCCGCGGCGGCATGGGCCCCGCCAAACTGGCGCATTGACTCGGCAACTCGCCTAGCAGATTGACGGTAGGAGGGTTCGTTCAGCACACGGCTCACTTTTCTCCCGAATTCATCCACGTCAATCCGCTTCTCGCCGTCCGCTCCGGCAACCGGCATCACAACTTCGCCGGCGCCGATCGCTGCCAGCCGGCGCGCATTGCTCACTCGTTCGGTGATGGTAGGAATGATCACAGCTGGCGTTCCGGCCATCAATCCTGTCATCACCGAACTATGACCGCCATGATGCACCATAAGATCGCAGCGCTTCGCCATCAGGAGGCCAGGCACATATCCAGCCTGGTGGAAATTCGATGGCATAACTGCGAACTCCTCCGGCAGGTCCTGATATCCCGTGGTGAGCACAACCTGCACAGACGTACTTGCCAGCACCTCGATCGCGGCGCGAATCACAACGATG
>Ga0181530_10005315_pt1 | contig 13192 bp, 4 predicted proteins | sample PEATcosm2014_Bin_42_FD_119769 | JGI IMG/M metagenome (GOLD analysis project Ga0181530, IMG submission 119769) | Peatland microbial communities from MTU Mesocosm Facility, Houghton, MI, USA - PEATcosm2014_Bin10_60_metaG | ecosystem: Environmental > Terrestrial > Soil > Wetlands > Peat | place... | reverse complement strand
TGCCGCGGGGATCGTGGCCAATGCCGAGACGGGCAGCAGCGGCAATGCCGGCAGGTTGACCGTCGCGGCCGGCGCGCTGTCGATTGTCGATGACGGGTTTGTGTCGAGCAGCAGCTTTGGCCGAGGCAACGGCGGCGATGTCTTGGTCGATGTTTCCGGCCCCCTGACGATCGAGACCGGCGGTTTTATTGCAACCATCACCGCGGCCGGCGGAAACAGCGGCAACATCGCGGTGTCGGCCGGCGGGGCGACGATTTCGGGAACAGGGCCCAGTGGGTCGCCGAGCGCGATCACCGCCGCGGCCTTGCCGGGTTCGGCCGGCAATGCGGGTGGGGTGACGCTGACAGTGGGTGGCGCGCTGACCTTGTCGGGTGGCGCGCAGATCGCCTCGACCACGGCGGGAACCGGCGCGGGCGGGCCGGTGCAGGTGAGTGCGGTGATGCTGAGCCTTACCGATCCGGGGACCGCGATCGCCGCCTCGGCGCTGGGACAGCAGTCGGGGCCGGGCGGCCAGATCACGGTGTCGGCCGGCGGCCTGAGCATTGCCGGCGGGGCGCAGATCGCGAGCACCACAGCCGGACCCGGTGCCGGCGGCAATGTCGACGTGACGATAGCTGGCGACGCCGGTGTCAGCGGCCCGAGCAGCATCACTGCCGCGGCGGCCTCGACGGCGATCGGCAACGCGGGCGCGGTGACGCTGACGGTGGGTGGGGCGCTGAACCTGTCGGGCGGGGTACAGATCGCGTCGACGACGGAGGGGACGGGTGCGGGCGGGAAAGTGCAGGTGAGTGCTGCCACGCTGAACCTCACCGATCAGGGAACCGCAATTGTCGCCTCGGCGCTGGGGCAGCTTTCCGGGTCGGGTGGCTCGGTGACAGTCTCCGCCGGCATCCTGTCGATCGGCAACGGGGCGCAGATCGCGAGCACGACGGCAGGGTTGGGGAATGGTGGGGACGTCTTGGTGACGGTAGCCGGCGGTGCGACGCTGACCGGCGCCGGCGCCAACACAACGAGCGGCATCACCGCGGCGGCGCTGACCGGGGCCAGCGGCAATGCGGGTGCGGTGACGCTGACGGTGGGTGGCGCGTTGAACCTGTCGGGCGGGGCGCAGATCGCCTCGACGACGGCGGGGACGGGGGCGGGCGGGTCGGTGCAGGTGAGCGCGGCCACGCTAAACCTTAGCGATCCGGGGACTGCGATCGCGGCGTCAGCGAACGGTTCCCAATCGCAAATGGGCGGGTCAGTGACGGTCATCGCCGGCACCCTGTCGATTGGCGGCGGCGCGCAGATCGCGAGCACGACGGGGGGGCTCGGCAGCGGCGGCGACATTGTCGTGACCAGCCAGACGATCACCCTGAGCGGCCCCGGTCCCGCCCAGATCACCGCCCAATCGACGCTCACCGGCGATGCCGGATCGATTACGCTCAACGCCCAGAACCTGACCCTCATCGACGACGCCAGCATCTCGACAGAAGCATTAAAGGCCAATGGCGGCGATATCGTGCTCAACATCGGCGGCACGCTGCAGCTGGTCGACAGCGAGATCATCACCTCGGTCGACGGCGCCCTGGGCAATGGCGGCAACATCACCATCGACCCGCAATTCCTTGTCCTCAACCACAGCCTGATCGAGGCCGACGCGGTCGGCGGCAACGGCGGCAACATCACGATCGACGCGGGCGAGTATCTGCATTCGGCGGACAGCCTTGTCGAGGCCAGCTCGCAACTCGGGATATCGGGGACGATCGCGATCTCGTCGCCGGTGGTACAGATCAACGGGGCGCTGGCGACCCTGACCGGCGATCTGCGAGCGCCGGTGGCAATCGCGCCCGACGATTGCGACCGCCACATCGGGCGACCGCGCTCCAGCTTCACCTCGCGGGGGCGCGGCGGGGTGACCCAGGACCCGGACGCGGCGCTGCCGGCGCTCTACCTGGCGGGCCGCGAATTCAACCTTGATGCGCCAAGAAGGGCGCGCACCGACCGGCTCATCGCGCCGACGCTGGCGGCGCTGACCACGGAGTGCCGGTAGAGGCGCGATGGATACCGTCCGTGTGCCGATCACCCCGCGGATCTCGCTGAGCACGACCTTCACTCGTGCGGTGCGGAGCGATGTCATCAGGGCGTTCTTGGGCGCTCACCTCGTCGCCGCGATGGTCATCCTGCTCTACAGCTTCGCGTGGTTGCAGCCGCTTGGGCTTGCCGTCTACGACGCATTGCGGGTGTCCTGGGCCGGTCACGCGGTGGCCAGTCCGCCCATCTTTCTCGTCGGGGCAAGCGAGAGTGATCTCGGCCGCTGGGGTTGGCCGTTACGCGACGATGATCTCGCCAACATTTTAGAACGGCTGGCCGCCTGGAAGCCCAGGGCGATCGGGGTCGATATTTATCGCGATCATCCGGAGCCGCCAGGCACCGATCGGCTTGCCGCAATCCTCGCGGCGCATCCCGAGATTCTGTGGACCTTCAAGCTGCAGGAGGGGGACCGCCCAGGGGTGCCGCCGCCGGCCGTGCTGCGCGGGACCAAACGCGCCGTCCTCGCCGACATTCCTGTCGACAACGACGGCATCGCCCGGCGCGGCCTCCTCTACGCCGATGACGGCGTGACCAATTATCCAGGGATGGCGATGGCATTGAGCCTTGCCTATCTCACCCCTGACGGTATCCGCCTCGGCGGCGCAGGTGATGGCGCGCTGACACTGGGCAAGGCCACGATCGCCCCGCTCGACGAGGCAAGTGGGCCGTACGTGCGGTTTGACGGTAGCGGCTATCAGATCCTGCTTGACTATTCCGGCGGCGCCCGGCGGTTCCCGATCAAGACGCTGGCCGACATCATGGACCATGACGCTGCCGCGCTGGTCCGCGACCGGATCGTCATCGTCGGGGTCGCCTCCGAGAGCGTTAAGGACTCGTTCTTGACGCCGTTCAACACCGGGTTCGGCTCGGCCCCAGCAGCCTACGGCATTGCGATGCACGGCTACCTCGCGGATCAGCTGATCCGTGAAGCGGTCAGCGGACAGCCGATGCTGTCGGGCTTTTCTCGGCCGATCGAGGACATTCTGATCTGGCTCACCGCTCTCGTCGGCGCCGCGCTCGGCTATACCCTTCGCAATGCTGTGGCCACGCTGGCGGCAATGGGTTTCGGCCTGGTAGCGATCCTCGCGGCAACCTATGTTGCCTTTGGATCCTCCCTGTTCCTGCCGTGCGTGCCGCTGGTTTTTGCCTGGGTCGGCTCGACCGGGCTCACCAACCGCGTGTTGTATGCGGCGAGCAACCGCGAACGCGCGCGCCTGCGCCGCAGTTTCGAACACTATCTACCACCCAGCGTCATCGCCGACATGGTGGCGTCGCGATCGCTGCCGAAGGTCGGCGGCGAACGCCGGGAGATCTCGGTCATCTTCACCGACATCGCCAATTTCACGACCCTCTCCGAGACGATGGATCCGGAGGCGCTAGCGCTGCTCCTCAATGAGTATTTTGCCGGCGCTTGCGGTGCCGTCTTCGAGCAGGGCGGACTCGTCTATGAGTTCATTGGCGATGCAATCCTGGCGTTTTTCGGGGCACCACACGACCAGCCGGACCACGCCGACCGAGCCGTCGCCGCCGCGCTCGCTCTCGATGCGTTCGCCTACCCGTTTTGCCAGACCCAGCGCGAGCGCGGGCTGGAGTTTGGCATCACCCGGATCGGCGTCCATACCGGCATCGCGCTCGTTGGCAATATCGGCACTGCCGCCCGGCTGAAATACACCGCACTCGGCGATATGCTGAACACCGGTTCACGCCTCGAAGGGCTCAACAAAGTGATCGGAACCCGCATCTGCGTCTCCGGCGACACCGTACGCAAATCCCAGCGATACAGTTTTCGGCCGATCGCGGATTTCGTCGTCAAAGGACGGCACGGCGCGGTTTCGGTTTTCTGTCCGAACGAACTCTTGACGGCCGATTGCGCGCCCGCTGCCGAATATCAAGCTGCATTAGACAAGCTTGCGGCGGGCAGGCCTGAGGCCGCCGATCATTTCGCTGGAATGCACCTACAGTATCCCGCCGACCCTTGCGTGGCGTTCCACCACCACCGGTTGGCAGATGGTAACGTAGGCACACTGATCGTGATGATGGAGAAGTGATGCGGTTGCGATTTCTGCTGGCTTGCGGCGTCGCCGTGCTCTCCGCCGGTTCTGCGGCGGCGCAGTTCGTCGATGGCCGCGCCCAGGCGCTCGGTGAGCTCGATCGCGGCACCGCAGAATTTCGCGACGGCGACATCCTTTCCGCGACGCAGCATTGGACCGAGGCGATCCGCCTCTGTCATATCGGCGGCCGCCGAGACATCGAGGTCGCGGCGCTGGGACGACGCGGCGAGGCGTATCGCGTTTCTGGATTTTTCCATGAGGCGGTCAATGATCTGCATGCCGCGCTGGCAATGGCCGAGCAGGACGGCGATCAGAGTTTGATCGCGGCGAGCAGCGGAGCGCTCGGAAATCTGGCGTTGCTGCTGCGGCGCAGCGCCGATGCCGAACCCTTGCTCAAGCGCAGTCACGACATCGCCGCTCGGCTTGGGAACAAGGCGCTAATGGCCGCGAGCAGCAACGACCTCGGTAATTTATTTGCAAATGCTGGGCGAAATGCGGAGGCAGAACGCGCCTATGCCGAGGCGGTCATCGATGCGGAGGCGGTACATGACGAGACTCTTGCAGCAACCGCCGAGATCAACGCTGCGCGGCTCGAAATGCCTCGCGGCGACACCGTCCGCGCTGGGGCGCAACTGGCCGAGGCAGTCCGGCGTCTCCAGCAACTGCCGCCGAGTTTGGCGCAGGGCATGGCGCTGGTCTCCGCGGGCTCGGCCGCATTCGAAAGCCGAGGCGCCGTCCCCGCCGATCTTCAGACGATAGCCTACCGCGCGTTCAGGGCGGCCGACGACGGGTCTGACACGGTTCACAACGCGACGCTTGCCTCACTCGCCCAAGGCAGCCTCGGTCGGCTTTACGAGCGCGTCGGGCGGGTCGACGATGCCATGACGCTTACTGAGCGGGCTTTGTTCACCGCACAGCAGGCGGGCGCGCCGGAGCTGACGTTTCGCTGGAATTGGCAGCGCGCGCGCCTTGCCCGCAAGCGCGGCCAAGCCGAAATTGCGTTGGCAGGGTACCGGGCGGCAGCCATTGCGCTGCAATCCGCTCGACCGGACATCCCGATCGAGTACCGCGAAGGTCACTCATCGTTTCGCGCCACATTCGGACCGTTCTATCTCGAGTTTGCCGATCTCTTGCTGCAGCAAGCCGCCGCGAACCCTGGCGGCTCGACGACGCTGCTTCGAGAAGCCCGCGATACGGTCGAGCAGCTCAAGGAAAGCGAGCTGCAGGATTACTTCCAGGATTCCTGCGTCACCCGATTTGCCGCGCGACAACAATCGATCGACACCGTCGCGCCTGGAACCGCCATTCTCTATCCGGTCGTACTAACCGATCGGCTGGAGTTGCTCATCAGTTTCGGCGGCGAGCTGCGCCAGTTCACACTGCCATTGCCGGAGGCAACGCTCGGCGATCAGATCCGGCAATTCCGCACGCTCCTGGAAAAGCGCACGACCAACGAATACCTGCCGCTGGCGCAGCAGCTTTATAATGAGATTTTGCGGCCGATAGACCCGCTGCTGACCGAACGCCACATCGATACGTTGGTCGTCGTGCCTGACGGGGTTCTCCGGCTGATCCCCTTCGCCGCGCTGCATGACGGCAGCCAGTTTGCCATCGAACGCTATGCAATGGCGATAGCACCCAGCCTGCATCTGACCGACCCGCGTCCGCTGACGAGCCGGTCGCGAGATGCCCTGGTGCTCGGCATCTCACAGAGCGTTCAGGGTTTCGCGGGCCTCCCAAGCGTCAAGCGCGAGGTGAAGGAGGTGCACGATGCGACCGGCGGAGAAGTCTTTATCGACGAGGCCTTCGTCCGTTCGCGCTTCGAATCGGGGTTGAAGCAAGCACCCTTCGGTGTGGTTCACATCGCGTCGCACGGCCAGTTCGGTAGCGATCCGAGCCAAACTTTCGTCGTGGCGTTTGATGGGCGTCTCACGATGGATGACCTCGAGCAAACCATCAAGTATGGCGAGTTGCGCGAAAGCGCGCTGGAGCTGCTGACGCTCGACGCCTGCGAGACCGCCGTCGGTGACGATCGCGCCGCGCTGGGGCTCGCCGGCATCGCGCTCAAATCCGGGGCGCGCAGCGCGCTCGCGACATTATGGTTTATTAGCGACAAGGCGGCGGGTGACTTGGCTGTGAAATTCTATGTCGCGCTCAAGGCGGGGAATATGTCAAAGGCCCATGCTCTGCAATCGGCGCAACGACAGTTGATCGCCGATCCCCGTTATTCACATCCGGCCTATTGGGCGCCGTTTCTACTGATCGGCAATTGGCTCTGAGCCGGAAATCGGAGGCCGGCGGTGAAATCGAGGAATAATCTGGTCAGCTCAATAGCCCTCATCGTCGCGTTGACCGGCGCGCCGGTCCTCACGGCAGTGGCGCAAACTGCGGCCGCGCCCCCGTTAGCAGATGACGTGCCGAGTTATAAGCCACCACTGCGCGGAGCTCCCGGCGGGCGAGTGGGCGGCGCGTCGCGCGGCGCCACCGGAACGACACCGTTATCGATTGAGCTCCTGGCGCCAGATGGACATGCGGGACTCACCACGGATCCCTCGCCGACGATCTATTATTTTGTTTCGCGCGCGGTCAGCGAGCCGCTGATACTGACGATCAGCGGCCCGAGGCAACCGCACCCCCTGGTAGAGACCTCGATCCAGCCGCCGCGGAGTGCCGGCATTCAGTCGATCCGTCTCGCCGACTACAAGGTGCAGCTACTACCTGGCATCCTTTATTCATGGTCGGTGTCCCTGGCCGTCGATCCGCACGCCCCATCGCGGGACATTGTCGCGACGGCCTCGATCATGCGGGTCGCGGCCGATCCAGCAATTGACCCGGCTACGCGGTCGGCACCGCCGCTGCGCCGCGCCGCCCTGCTCGCCCAGGCCGGTCTTTGGTACGATGCCGTCGCGGCCGCCGCTGACGGCGGATCAACCGACCGCCATAGGGCGCTCGATGCGCTGCTCGATCAGGTTGGGCTGACCGAGGCCGGTGCGGCAGACCGTCAGACCGTGCGATGATCGGTGAATGGATGAAATCAGTAAAGTGAGGTCGTCAGCCGAAAGTAGATGCCACGGTCTTCGAGCGAAGTGCCCAATGAAACGTGGCGCAACGCCTTCGCGTAGTAGAGTTCGGCGGTGATGCCGGCCCCTGGAAACCAGCGAAATCCCGCCCCGATCCCCGAAATATCCGGCGGATACGGCGTCGGCCGATCGACATTCCAGCCCCGGCCATAGTCGTAAAACGGCACGAACTGGACTGTACCGGCCTCGTCGCCTTGAGAGATATAGGGGAGGGGCAATTTTCCGATCGGGATCCGCAGCTCGCCTGAGGCGAAAAACGCGTCGTCGGTCACAGTTAAATACTCGCGATAGCCACGAACCGTATCGATACCGCCAAGTGGAAATTGCTCGAGCGGGAAAAGTGACCGGTTGCTGAGCTGGAGATCCGAGCGTACCACCGCCTCCCAATCGTCAAAGACGCGGTGGACGTATTGGGCCTGCCCGAGCCAGGCGGTAAACTTGCTCGTCGGCTGCTCCGGAGTAATCGTGGTGCCGAACAGGTTCACTCCCAAGCTAATTGTCGAGCGAAGATCCAACGCGTGGTCGGCGTTGCGGTCGAGCCAATCCTGATAAAATCGCAAGACGGTGATGTCGGTCGTGCCGTTGTTTGTTCCAGTGCTGAACGCAAACGGCATTCCAAGTAGAAAGGTCTCCGCGGAGCGTCGCTCGGCATTGACCCCAACGGTCAGCGACTCCTCTGGCGTGCGGAAAAAGGGACGGCTGAGGCCGACGCTTATGGTTTGCGACTCGCTGGTAATGTTGAGCGGCGACAGTGCCGAATTGATGACCAGTGTGGCATTGCGGTCGTAGCGTAGGTTGAGCCGGGTATCATCGGCCGCGATCGGTATCGAGTAACTTGCCGCCCCGTCGTTGAGCCCATTGCTGCGGCCGTATTGCGCCATCAGGATGTCGCCGTAGCCAAGGAGGTTCGCGGCCGTACCCTGCAACTGGCCGCGGATCTCGCCGACGGTCGGCGACTGATCATTCGCGACCGATGCGGTCAAGCTGAACGGGTTGCCTTCGAGGACATCGGCATTGAGCCGCGCCTCGCCGGGGGTCAGGCTCGGCTCCAGCTCGATATTCAGCCGGCGAACCAGCGGGTCTTGCAGCAGGATCTGCTGCTCTGCTTCGACATCGCGCACATTGAACGGCGACTGGATCGCATCGGCCAGGCGCGACTGGAAATACTCAGTCTTGAAGTGGTCGGTACCCGTGACATCGATATCCGTCACCCGGCCCTCGACCGCCCGCATGACCACGACGCCGTCGGTGACGTTCTGGTCCGGGATCAGTACCCCCGAATTGATGTACCCCTTCTCGATATACGAGCTGGTGAGCTGGCGACGGATCTCTTCGAGATCGGCCAAGCTGGCCGGCTTGTTCAGGTACGGTCCGACAATGCCGTCGACCGATAGCCGGTCAAGGCATGTATTGCCTTCGAGGCGAACCTCGCGCAGGACAAAACTGGGTGCCTGGTTGAGCGGCGCCTGCGCCGCTGGCGCTTGCGGTACCGGCGGAAGCGTTGAGCCGGATGGCGGAGAGTTTTTCGCGGGCGCCAGATCGATTGGCGGAAGAGGCGAGTCCGATCCCTGCCGCCGCGTTGCCGACACTTCGGGAGGAACGTTCGTATCGACCGGTGCGAGTTGCGCGACGGGTTCAGTTTCCGCAGGATCGGTCGCGCCAAACACGGACGTGCCATCTGAACCGACGGCGATCAAAATCATGCCGGCCAACCAGCCCAGGCGCCGCAGGTTGCCGATGCGCGGCGAGCGCCCCGTGTTACGGATTTGACACCCAGGACGCATGGCTCACTCTAACCGATAGAATAATCTCCTTACTTTATCTAACTTTCCAAAAAGTGCTAATCCGGCGGGCGTATTCGCCTATACGGTTTTGGCATAATCTCTTGGTGGTCGGGCGCGGAGGGATTTTTGCGTGCGGGGGAGCAGGGTCTTTTTGTGCTTGCTGGCGGCGGCCGGCATTGCTCTGGCGCCGCGTCCGGCGACGAGCCAGCACATCACGATCGACGGGACCCTGTCGGCGGCCCAGACCCTGATCGGCCCCAACTATACGATCGGCGCCAATCTCGGCCGGCAGGTCGGCGGCAACCTGTTCCAGAGCTTTGGCCTCTTTGGATTGAGCGGCGGCGAGACGGCGAACTTCAGCGGCCCCGCCAGCGTCAGGAATGTGATCGGCCGGGTCACCGGCGGCAGCCCATCCTCGATCAACGGGACAATCAACTCGTCGATCGCCGGCGCCAATGTCTATCTGATCAATCCCGCCGGAGTGGTGTTCGGGCCGGGCGGGACGGTCAATGTGTCGGGTAGCTTCTACGCCTCGACCGCGAACTATCTGAAGATGGCCGACGGGACGAAGTTTCAGGCGACCAACCCCGCCGGCAGCACCTTGAGCGCGGCGCCGCCGGCGGCGTTCGGGTTTCTGACGGCGAGCCCGGCGGCGATCACGGTCAACGGCACCACCTTGGCGGTGCCGGCGCAGCAGATGATCGGTCTCGTCGGCGGCCCGGTCTCGGTCACCAACAACGCGACCTTGCGGGCGCCAGGTGGGACCGTGCACATCACCGCCGCAGCGGGCACCGGCGAGGTGCCGGTCAACCCGGCCAACCAATCGGCGCTGACCGTGGCCAACCTCGGCGCGGTCACCATCGACGCAGGCTCGCTGCTCGATGTCAGCAACCCAACGGGCCGGGGAAACGGCGGCAGCGTCTTTGTCAACGCCGGGTCCCTGATGATCAATGCCAGCTTTATCAACGCCGACAATTACGGCCAGGGGCCCGGTGGCCAAATCTCCCTGCGCGGCGACAGCCAGCTGACGCTGCAAAACGGCGCAAACGTCCACTCCGTGGCGCAGGCCAATGGCAGCGGCGGCAATATCCTTGTCATCGGCGGCGCCGTCACGCTGGACGGCAACAGCCTACTCGCCACCGGCTCCGCAGCCGCCGGCGCGTCCGGCAGCACGACCGTCAACGCCGGAAGTTTGTCGCTAACGAACAGTGCGGCGATCAGCAGCAGCACCTCTGGTGTCGGCAATGCCGGCACTGTCACAGTGAATGCCGGCTCGCTGTCGATCGCGAGTGAAGGGGAAATCACCAGCAGCACCTCCGGTGTGGGCAATACTGGCACGGTCACAGTGAGTGCCGGTTCGCTGTCGATTGTCGGGGATGCAAGCGGCAACCTTACAGGCATCGGCTCCCAGGCCAGTACGGGCAGCACTGGCAACGCCCGCTCAACTACGGTTACGGCTGGTTCCCTTTCGCTGACCGACGGAGGGGAGATATCGAGCGGCTCGTTCGGCTCCGGAAGCGGCGGAACGGTCTCGGTCTCGGTCGCCGGTCTGCTATCCATCGACGGCAGTCTGGGAGGCACCCCTTCGAGCATCGGCTCCCAGACCAGTACGGGCAGCACTGGCAATGCCGGTTCAACTACAGTCACGGCTGGTTCCCTTTCGCTGACCGACGGAGGGGAGATATCGAGCAGCACGTTCGGCTCCGGAAGCGGGGGAACGGTCTCGGTCTCGGTCGCCGGTCTATTGTTCATCGACGGCAGTTTGGGGGGCTCCCCTTCGGGCATCTTCTCTCAGGCCGAACGCGGTACTGGGAATGCCGGTTCGACCATCGTCACGGCTGGTGCCCTTTCGCTGACCGACGGCGGGGAGATAGCGAGCAGCACGTTCGGACGCGGAAACGGCGGGACGATCTCCGTCAGCGTCTTTGATCTGTTGTCGATCGACGGCAGTGAGAAAGGCCCCCCCTCCGGCATCTTCTCTGACGCGAACGTGAGAAGCATGGGCAATGCCGGTCAGGTGACGGTCACCACCAGAAGTTTGTCGCTAACCAACGGTGCAGCGATCAGCAGCAGCACCTTCGGTGTCGGCAATGCCGGCCCGGTCACAGTGAATGCCGGTTCGCTGTCGATTGTCGGGGATGCAAGCGGCAACTTTACGGGCATCACCTCCCAGGCCAGCGCGAGCAGCACCGGCAATGCCGGTTCAACTACGGTCACGGCGGGCTCACTTTCGCTGACCCAGGCAGGGGAGATATCGAGCAGCGCGTTCGGCTCCGGAAGCGGGGGAACGGTCTCGGTCTCGGTCGCCGGTCTATTGTTCATCGACGGCAGTTTGGGAGGCTCCCCTTCCGGCATCTTCTCTCAGGCGAACGCGGGAAGCTCGGGCAACGCTGGTACGGTCGAGATCGCAGCTGGTGCACTGTCGCTGACCAATGGCGGAGAGATTTCGAGCGCCACTTTCGGTTCTGGAAGCGCCGGAACCGTCATGGTCAGTGTCGCCGGCCTCTTATCCATCGATGGCGCTTTGCGAGGCGTCTCTTCCGGCATCTTCTCTCAGGCCAACGCGGGCAGCACGGGCAATGCCGGTACGGTCACGGTGAACGCCGGTTCGTTGTCGCTTGCCAGCGGTGGCCTGATCAGCAGCGCCACCTTCGGGCAGGGCAACGCCGGCGAAGTCTCGGTTGACGTGGTCGGGGCCTTGACCATTGAGGGGAATAAAGGCCCCCTCCTCACAGGCATAACCTCGCAAACCGATCCTGGCAGCAGCGGCAATGCCGGATTGGTCGCAGTGAGCGCCGGTTCGCTGTCGATCGCGAGTGACGGGCAAATCTCGACCGAAACTTTCGGTTCGGGCGAGGCCGGAGTCATTACGGTAAATGCCGGCTCGCTTTCGATCGCCAGCGGCGGGGTGATCACCAGCAGTACGTCCGGGCAGGGCAATGCCGGCGAGATTTCGGTCGCCGTGACCGGGGACCTGACGATCATTGGGACTGGAGTGGGCACTTCAACCGGCATTGCCTCCGACGCCTTGCGAGGAAGCACCGGCAATGCCGGATCGATCACCCTGACGGCTGGTTCGCTTTCGCTAGGCGACGAAGCGCAGATATCGAGCAGCACATTCGCCTCGGGCAATGCCGGGACGGTCTCGGTCGGCGTAGCCGGTCTGTTATCAATTGACGGCAGCATGAAACGCGTCGCTTCCGGCATCTACTCGCAGACTCAATTGGGCACCGGCAATGCCGGATCGGTTATGGTCAGCGCCGGCGCACTTTCACTGACCGCCGGAGGGGAAATAGCGAGCAGCACGTTGGACTCAGGAAGCGCCGGAGCGGTCTCGGTCAACGTCGCTGGCCTCTTATCGATTGACGGCGGTTCGGCGGGCCACCCTTCCGGCATCTTCTCCCAGGCAAACCCCGGCAGCACGGGCAATGCCGGGCAGGTAACGGTTGATGCCGGAACCTTGTCGCTGACGGACGCGGGAGTGATTTCGAGTAGCACGTTCGGCTCCGGAAACGGCGGGGCGGTCTCGGTCAACGTGGTCGACCTGTTGTCGATCGATGGCGCCGACTCGGGGATCTTTGCCAGTACCACCCGAACCGGCAATGCCGGCGGGGTGACCGTCACCGCGGGCAGTTTGTCGCTGACCGATGGCGCGGCGATCAGCAGCGGCACCACCGGTTCGGGCGATGGCGGCAGCGTCCTGGTCAATGTTGCCGGCGCGCTCTCGCTCGACGGGTTGTCGAGCGTCTCGGCCAATACGGCGGGCAGCGGCAACGCCGGCGGGGTGACCGTCACCGCCGCTTCACTCTCGCTGACCAACGCGAGCGAGATTTCGAGCAGCACCATCGGCTCGGGCGCCGGCGGCAGCGTCACGGTCAACATCGCGGGCGCCGCCTCGATCGACGGCAGCGGGTCCGGCATCTCGGCGATCGCCGGGCTTGGGAGCACCGGTCCGGCCGGAAATCTGAATGTCACGGCGGGGACGCTGTCGATCGCCGATGGCGGTGAGATTGCCGTCAACACCTTCGGCCCCGGCAATGGCGGTAACGTCTCGGTCGCTGTCGCCGGTATCCTGACCCTGGATGCCGCGGGGATCGTGGCCAATGCCGAGACGGGCAGCAGCGGCAATGCCGGCAGGTTGACCGTCGCGGCCGGCGCGCTGTCGATTGTCGATGACGGGTTTGTGTCGAGCAGCAGCTTTGGC
>Ga0181530_10005311_pt1 | contig 13196 bp, 8 predicted proteins | sample PEATcosm2014_Bin_42_FD_119769 | JGI IMG/M metagenome (GOLD analysis project Ga0181530, IMG submission 119769) | Peatland microbial communities from MTU Mesocosm Facility, Houghton, MI, USA - PEATcosm2014_Bin10_60_metaG | ecosystem: Environmental > Terrestrial > Soil > Wetlands > Peat | place... | reverse complement strand
TGGTCGGAGGGGTCTTGCAGCTCCAGGCTCACGAAGTAAGTCGAACTCAAGCCTTCGATTTCCGGCAGCGCCATGGCGCGCGTGCTGCTGTCCTCTTGCAGATCCACTTTCACGCGGCGGGTGAATTTTTCGGTCATGTCCAGGTTCAGCACGCGCGCCACTACCGTCATGTTGGCGAAGGGCTGGTAATAGGAGTTCACCACCACCACGCCGCGGTCGTCGTAGGAATATTGCACGTGCAGCGGCTCGCAGGCTTTCTTGGCGCCGAAATACGAGCCTCCCGGGCGAAGATACCAATCGTAAAGATGCCAGATGAGGCCGGGCCAGGCGTTGTTCAGCATCCACTGGATCACTCCCGTGGAGGTGTACTTGTTGCGCCCAAAGGCTTCGAACATGGCGCGCTCGCCTTCGTAAGACATCATCTGCGCTTTACGGGCATATTCTTCCGCCGTACTGGCGGCGCCGTAGCGCGCGTTGAGCGCTTCCGTGAAGACGTGAATGTCCTTGAACTGGCCGCCGCCGGCGTGGTAATTCCACCAGGCATCGATGGGCCAGAGATGCTCCGCCGGGAGCATGGCGCGCAGCGTCTCGATGGGCGGCGGCGCCGGTCCCGGGCTGGTCTCGGTGTTGAACCCGTGCGCTCCGCCGCGCGTGGTATCGAGCGTCCAATAAGACGGCGCCACATACTCATACGGCCCCGTCATCTTGACGCCGGTCTCACCGGCAGGAGTTGTTTTGGCCGTCGCCGAGGATTGGTACGGGTTCGGCCATTCCGTTTCCTTGATGACGTCCAGGTACAGTTGTTCGATTTTCGGGGGCGGCGGGTTGTCGCTGCCGTACAGCCAGTCGAACACCGAGGGATGGCGGGCCAGCCGCCGCAACTGGTCGCGCAACGAAGCCGCCGCGATGGCTTCGTCCCGGGCTTCCCACTGCGGCCATTTCTCCCAGTGATCGCAGCAGCACCAGCCCGCCAGAATCAGGATGCCGTATCGATCGGCCAGGTCCAGAAAATGGTCGTCTTCCAGCTTGCCTTCGAAGCGCACCGCGTTGAGGTTCATGTCGCGGACGTATTTCAGCTCGGCTTCCTGGCGCTCCGGTGTGCCGTTCAGCAGCATGTCGAAGGTGTAGCCCGCGCCGCGGATCAGAATGTTCCTACCATTCACGCGGAAGAGGCGGTGGCCTTTGGCGTCGATTTCGGAAGTGACTTCGCGGATGCCGAAACGGGTGGAACTGGAATCCGACAGGCTGCCGCTTACTTCGAAACGCAGGTCGAGCGTTTGCAGCGTTTGCGGGCCCACCTGCGAGGGCCACCACAATTCCGGATTCGCTACTTTCAGGGCCGCGTGGACTACGCGCGTCTCATGCGCATCCAGCCGCAGGTGCTGCGAAAATGCCAGCTTTCCGACGGTTCCCTTCAGGTCTCCTTCCACCGGATGGCCGGCGGCACTGGTGAGTTCCGCCCGCACCGTAAGCTGCGCCACGTCGTTCGAGGGCGAATTCAGATGCGTCGTGACGCTGGGAAAACGGATCTCGACCGGGCCGGTGGCGGCGATGCGCACGTCGCGCCACAGACCCATGTCCTTGTCCGGCGGCAGCGGGTTCCAGTCCACAAACGTGATGCCCAGGTCATGGGGCGTGGGCGCAAAGACTTCCACTGCCAGCGCATTCTGCCCGGCGGTGTTGGTTTCGGCGGTCACATCGAATTCGAACAGCCGCCATGCGCCGGCCATCTGATCGGCGCTCGCGATCTGCTTCCCATTCAGCCACACGTTGGCGCGGAAATTGATGCCGTCGAAGGCGAGCCAGATGGTTTTGCCTTTATAGTCCGGAGGAACGCGAAATTCCGTGCGATACCACCACGACCTGGCGAACGGGCTGTCCTGCGGCATGCCGGAATTCGAAAAGTTCAGGCCGATGCCATATGTGGTTCCGGGAATCTGGCGCAAGTTCATGCCGACGTACGGGTCCGGGTATACCTTGTCCCGCACCAGCGCGTTCAGCACGGTGGAAGGCAGCGTGGCGCTGTGCCATCCGTTCGGCTTGTAAGAAGTGGTGGAAAGCAGGGCGCCCGACTCCGTGGTTTCGGCTGACGAGCGGATCATCCAGCCCTGGCGGAGCGGAATGGAGTCCGCCGCGGCCAAGCCGGGCAGCAGAAGCAACGCAAGAAGAATTCGCGAACATGTCATAAGTCAGGACCTCTCAAGAGCTGTGAAAAACCCTACATTGCGGCGAGCCGCAACCGAAGGTGAGATAACGCCAAGCGTCGACACGAGTGTCGACGCGGCACGCACGAGTGCGTGCGCCACGGGAATCGGCGCGCGGGATATCATCCTGCCCCACAAAAACAGATACAGGTATAAGATAAACGGTAGCTGGGAGCGACCTTGGGATCAAGATGAAAACCGCCGAACGACAGTTTACATCCATTAGCGGCGTGCCCATAGAGCCGCTCTACGGTCCCGAAGCGCTGAGCGGGGTCGATGCAGCCGCCCCCGGCGACTTCCCCTACACGCGCGGCATCCACCGCGACATGTACCGCGGCAAGCTCTGGACCATGCGCCAGTTTTCGGGCTTCGCCACGCCCGAAGAGACCAACCGCCGCTATCATTACCTGCTGGCGCAGGGCCAGACCGGCCTCTCGGTGGCCTTCGACCTGCCTACGCTGATGGGTTACGACGCCGACCAGGCCATGGCCGCGGGCGAAGTGGGCAAGTGCGGCGCCCCCATTTCATCGCTGGAAGACATGGAGATTCTCTTCCGCGGGATTCCGCTGGGCGATGTCACCGTGTCCATGACCATCAACTCGCCGGCTTCCGTGCTGTGGGCCATGTATCTGGCGGTGGCCGAACAGCAGGGCGTGGATTGGGCGCGCCTCTCCGGCACTTTGCAGAACGACATCCTCAAAGAGTACATCGCGCAGAAGGAATATATTTTCCCGCCGCGCCCTTCCATGCGGCTGGTCACGGACACCATCGAGTTCGCGGCGCAGCGGGTTCCGCGCTTCAATCCCATTTCGATTTCGGGCTACCACATCCGCGAAGCCGGTTCCACGGCGGTGCAGGAACTGGCCTTCACGCTGCGAGACGGGATGGAATACGCCGATTGGGCGATGGAGCGCGGCATGGCGATCGACGAATTCGCGCCGCGCCTCAGTTTCTTTTTCAACGCGCACAGCGATTTCTTCGAGGAAATCGCCAAGTATCGCGCGGCCCGGAAAATATGGGCCACGGTGATGCGCGACCGCTATGGCGCGAAGAGCGAGCGCAGCCTGAAGCTGCGCTTCCACGCCCAGACCGCCGGCTGCTCGCTCACCTGGCAGCAGCCCTACAACAACGTGGTCCGCACGACCCTGCAGGCCATGGCCGCGGTGCTGGGGGGCGCGCAATCGCTGCACACCAATTCACTCGACGAAGCCTACGCCCTTCCCAGCGAGCACGCCGTGACCATCGCGCTGCGCACCCAACAGGTGCTGGCATACGAAAGCGGCGTGGCGGCTACACCCGACCCGCTGGGCGGCAGCTACTTCCTGGAAAAGCTGACGCTCGAAACCGAGCGAGCCGCCAACGGCTACATCCGGCAAATCGACGAGATGGGCGGCATGATCGCCGCCATCGAGGCGGGCTTCCCGCAAACCGAGATCGCCGACGCCAGCTACCGCTATCAGCGCGAAGTGGAAGCCCAAGAGCGCACGGTGGTGGGCGTGAACCGCTTCCAGTCGGAAGATCAGCCCATCGAGCTGCTGCAAATCGATGAAGGCTCAGCCCGGCACCAGGAGCGGAAACTGGCGGCCCTGCGCGCACGGCGCGACAACCAGCGCGTCATCACAGCCCTGGATGCGCTGAAGCGCGCCGCCGAGGGAACCGAAAACACGATGCCCTACCTGGTGGATGCCGTGCGCGCCTACGCCACTTTGGGAGAAATTTGCGATTCCCTGCGCGGGGTTTTCGGCACGTACCAGGAAACCACGCGATTATAGCCATGCAAACCCCCATTCGAGTTCTGGTGGCCAAGCCCGGGTTGGACGGCCACGATCGCGGCGCGAAGATAATCGCGCGCGCCCTGCGCGACGCCGGCATGGAAGTCATCTACACCGGATTGCGCCAAACCCCCGAGATGATCGTCAACGCGGCCCTGCAGGAAGACGTCCAGGTGATCGGCCTGTCGATTCTCTCGGGCGCGCACAATGCCATCGTGCCGCGCGTTCTGGCACTGCTGCGCGAGCACGACATGTCCGACGTCAAGGTGATTCTGGGCGGCATCGTCCCCGATGAGGACGCCGAGGCGCTCAAGAAGCAAGGCGTCGCCGCCGTGTTCCAACCGGGCGCCTCGCTGGATGCCATCGTGCAGTTCATCCGGACGGCGGTTACGGTATAGCTGGAACATGCCGCACCGCTTTCTCCTGTCGATCGATGGCGGCGGTGTTCGCGGCATTGTCCCGGCGCTGGCGCTGGCCCGCCTGGAAGAGATCACGGGGCGGCCGGCGCGGGAGACTTTCTCCTTCGTCGCCGGCACCTCCACGGGAGCGCTGCTGGCCGCCGCGGTGGCCGCCGGGCTCCCGGCCACGCAAATGGTGGCGCTCTACCGCGACCGCACGCGCGAGATCTTCAGCCCGCGGAATCCGTGGAACGAGCTGCGACGGGTTGTCATCGGCCACAAATACGACATCTCGAACCTCCGCCGCGTGCTGGAAAGCGAGTTCGGCGCGGCGGTTTCCTGGAACCTGAACAATTCCCCGGTCGATCTGCTGCTGCCGGCCATCCGTCTCTCCGACGCCAAGCCCTGGTATTTCGTGAAGAACAATCCCAACAACGCCGGCACGACTGGCGGCCTGGGGCTACTCGATTGCGCCACCGCCAGCGCCGCCGCGCCGACGTATTTCGATTCCTGGCCCATGGGCAACCCGGTGAACGGCAAGCTGGTGGATGGCGGGGTGGGAATCACGGGCAACCCCGTCTACCAGGCCTGCGTGGAAGCTTTCTGCTTCAGCCAGGGCTATCGCCCAGCCGAGACCACCGTGGTTTCGTTCGGCACCGGCCGTATCCGGGAACACTCCGACCCGCACTTCCTCCTGTCGTGGCTCACGTGGGTGGTGGACACCGTGCTCCATGCGCCCGAAGAACAGCAGACCCAGCTCGTGGCGCGCCACTATCCCGACGCCTTGCTCTACCGGCTGGACCCGCTGCTGGACGAGGATATCGCCCTTGACGATGTAAGCCGCATCGGCGAACTGGAAGCCGCCGGGCGCCTCTTCGCGGAGCAGGTGGATTGGCCGGCCATGCTGGAGGGGCGCGCTACGCGCTTCCTTCGGCATGCGCCGAAGTGTCCGGGGGCGTGAGGTGGGGGCAAACCGGGGAGAGCTATCCAATTTCCAAGGCGGAAATGGTAGGCAGTCCCGTTTTGCGGCGGCTGCAATGCCCTGTGGAAAACCGTGCCCCCGCTTCACACCTGTGGCCTGCTACACTCGTTGTTGCCTGCCACGAAGATCCGCTAAAATAATGCCTTAACCGTCTTCGAATTCGGCTGTCGCGAGTGAAACAGGTTCCGTGTTGCAACGTCACGTAAAGAGCGCAGAGTGGAAAGGTACGCTTCGATGAGGTTCTTCCGGCATGTCCGCGCGGGCGTCGCGGCGGCCTGCTTCTGTGTGCCCTTGATGTGGGCCGCGCAACAGCAGCCGCCCACTACTCCTCCCGCTCAACCGCCGCAGCAGCAACAGCCGCCCACTGCTCCACCCGCTCAACCGGCAACCAAGCCGGCCACTCCCCCGAACGCCTTTGAGAGCGTTCCGCCCGCCCAGCAGCAAGATCAGCAACAGCAGCAGACGGCTCCGAAGCTGGAAGCTCCCGCCGCCGTGCCCGTCCTCCCGCAGTCCCTCAGCGGCATGGTAATCGCGGGCGTCGAGTTCCGCGGCGCCCGGCGTGTGCCGCAGGAGACCCTCAGAGCCCAGATTTATACCAAGAAGGGCGACATCTTCAACGAGGAGATCCTGCGCCGCGACTTCATGATCCTGTGGAACACGGGGCGATTCGACGACATCCGCCTGGAAACGGAGCCGGATCCCGAAGGCCTCCTGATCCGCTTCGTGGTCACCGAGCGCCGTGTGATCCGTTCCATCCACTATGCGGGCAACAAGTCGGTCAGCGAGTCCGAAATTCTCGACCGCTTCAAAGAACGCAAAGTCGGCCTCACCGTGGAGCAGCAGTACGATCCCGGCAAAGTGCAGTACGCCGCCAGCGTCCTCAAGGACTACGAGGCGGAGCGCGGGCACCAGTATGCCACGGTCGAGCCGCAGATCGAGCAGATTCCCCCCACTTCGCTGGCGCTGACCTTCGTGGTGAATGAAGGTCCCAAAGTCAAAGTGGGAAACCTGGATTTCACGGGCAACAATTCATTCAACAGCCGCTGGGTGCGCTCGCAGATGAAGGAGCTCAAACCCTATGGCATTCCGCATTCCGTGATCCTGGAAAGCGTGTTTGCCAAGACCTTCGATACCGACAAACTGGACTACGACCTCTCGAAGATCCGGGAAGCTTACAACGACAAGGGCTACTTCCACGCGCAGACGCTCGAGCCCAGCATCAAGATTGTTCTGCACGGCGGCCAGGGATGGCGCCTGCCGCTGATCAAGCCGAACAACCTGGGCATTTTCGCGGACGTGAATACTCCGATTGAAGAGGGCCGGCTCTACCACCTGCACGCCGCCAATTTCGTGGGTGTCAAAGTGTTCCGCGAGCCCCAGGCGCTGCTCGGTTTTTTCCGCATGCGGGTGGGCGACACCTTCTCCACCGAGAAGGTGAGGAAGGGCCTGGAGGATATGCGCAAGTATTACGGCCTGCTGGGTTACTGGGATTTCGTTCCCGAGCCCAGCGAGGAGGTGATTCCGGACACCGACCAGATCGATCTGACGATCACCGCCGACGAAGGCCGGCAGTTCTTTGTGCGCCGCATCGAGTTCTCCGGCAACACCACCACCCGTGACAAGGTGATCCGCCGCGAGTTCCAACTGGACGAAGGCGACATCTTCAATACGCAGATGTTGGACGTCAGTATTCTGCGCCTCAACCAGCTTGGCTATTTCGAGATGCTCAAGAAAGAGGATGCAGTCGACATTAAGCGCAATCCCGGGTCGGACACGGTCGATATCACCCTCAAGGTGAGGGAGCGCGGCAAGAATTCCATCGGCCTGAACGGCGGCGTTTCGGGTATTGCGGGGAGCTTCGTGGGTTTCAATTACTCCACCAACAACTTCCTGGGTCTCGGCGAAACCCTCTCGCTCAGCTCCCAGCTCGGCACGCGCTCGCGCGACGCCAGCTTCGGCTTCACCGAGCCGTATTTCCTTGATCGTCCCCTGCAGTTGGGCTTTGTGATCTATGTCCGCCGCTTCGACTTCAATCAGGGCCGCGAGGCCTCGATTCTCTCCGGCCAGAATCTGATCGCCCTATATAACAGCCTCGGGTCGCAAAACCTGCTCAATTACATTCAGAACAGCTACGGGTTCAACGTTTCCTCCAGCTACCCGTTGCGCCGGAGCATGGCCCGCCTTTCCCTCACCTACGGATACGATATTTCCCACATCAAGACGCTGACCGACGCCGCCACGAATTACTTCGACTACATCAATTTCAGCGGGGTCTCGGGACCGAATTCGCTCAGCGGCATTCACACCTCCACGATCACGCCTTCTTATCAGTACAACACCGTCAACCATCCCATCAATCCCACCGGCGGCAGGAGCCTGTTCCTCAGCACGGCCTTCGCCGGCAGCTTCCTGGGCGGCAATGTGAATACCGTTCAGCCATCCATCGATGCAAAGTATTTCCACGTGGACCCGTTCCATAAGAAGAACGTCCTGGCGTTCCACTTGCTGGCCACCATGACCACCGGTTACGATGGCAAGCTGATTCCGCCGTACTCCCGCGGCTTCATCGGCGGTGAGCAGGATGTTCGCGGTTTCGAGATCCGGGGCATCACGCCCATCGGCTTCGTGCCTTCTTCGGCTTCCATCAACGTGCTCAATGCCGACGGGAGCCCGCGCACGCAGAAGATCATCTCGAATGGCTCGATTACCTCCAGTCCGGTCACCATGACGGTCCCGATTTATCAACTCGTCACACCCGGAGGCGATACGCGTGTCATAGGGAACTTCGAATACCGCATACCCATCATCGGCAATACCGTCACCTTGGCGGTGTTCAACGATGCCGGGCTGGACAAGATCCTGCTGCCCAACCAGCTTGTCCTGGCGTCCTCACGCACCAGCGATTTGAATCTTTCGTTTCCGGAGTCGGGCTTTGACGGACGCGTGAAGATTGCACCGGGCACGCAAAAGATCCGCGATTCCACGGGGCTCGAACTGCAGGTCATGCTGCCTGTGGTGAACGCCCCGTTCCGAGTCTATTTCGCTTACAACCCGTCGACCGTGCGCGAGTACCTGCAGCCACCGATTGTGGCCGACAAGGCGGCTTTCCCCAACAACGCCACGTACCAGAATTCCGTAAACAGTTTCGGGCAGGCCTACCCGTTTTTCGAGAGACGGACACTGTTCAAATTCACGATCGGCAGGACGTTCTAAGTCGCCGGTCGCCATTATGGTAGTATTCTCAAATTTAGGAGTTTCAGCTTGAAGAAGAGTTTAGTAGTTCTCACCACGCTCGTTTTAGGGTTTGCCAGCTCTGCCTTCGCGCAGGCGCAGGCCCCGGCCCAGGCCAAGCCGCCGGTGGCCCCGCCCACGATCCCCACCAAGATCGCGATCATCAACATGGCGCAGGCCATCGCCAGCACCAAGGAAGGGCAGAAAGCCGCCACCGAGATCAACAACAAGTTCGCGCCCCGAAAGACCGAGTACGATAAACGGAACCAAGAGATTGAGATGCTGACCAATCAGTTGAATAACGGCAGGGCCACCATGAGCGATGAAGCCCAGAAGAAGCTGGCCGCCGATATTCAGGCCAAGGGCACGGCTCTCAAGCGTTATGGCGAAGACGCCCAGGCCGAGATGGAGAACGACGACGCCAAGGTCGGCCAGGAATTGCAATCCAAAATGGGTGCGCTGATCCAGCAGTACGCCATTCAGAACGGTTACGCCGTGGTGTTGAACTATGGCGACCAGCAGTCTCCGGTTCTGTGGGCCGCCGCCGCCACGTGGATCACCGACGACATGGTGAAGCTGTATGACCAGGTACACCCGGTGAAAGAGGAAGCCCCGACGAAGCCGCCGGCCAAGCCGCCGGTGGCGCCAGTTGTCAAGAAGCAGTAACGGCAGATGACGCGCGCGGTGGCCTTGCCCGCGATGTTTGTTGCCGTGGCGGCCCTGGCGTCCGGCCAGGGCCAGCCGCCCGCCGCAACTATACCCGCGGCCGCCGTTCCAACCCCAGTTGCGGCGGCGCCCCCGGCCGCGCCTACCAGGATCGCGACCATTTTCGCTCAGAACGCCATCGTCAGCACCCAGGAAGGACAAAAGGCGGCCGCCGCCCTGGCTGCCAAGTACGACCCCAAACGGCGGGACTTCGAAAGCAAGCAGGCGGCACTGCAGACTCTCCGCGACCGCCTCAAGCGCGGCGCAGCCACCATGAGCGCCGCCGCGAAGGACGAACTCAGCCGGACCATCGACGCCCGGTACACCGAGTTGAAGCGCCTGGGCGAAGATATCCAGTCCCAGGTGGATGAGGAGCAAGGCACGCTGCTACAGACGCTGGGCGATAAGCTGGTCCAGGTGATCGATCGATACGCCCTGGATCACGGTCTGGCGGTGGTGCTGGACGTAAGCCCGCTGCAGAGTCCGGTCCTTTGGGCCGCGCCCGGTATCGACATCACCAGCGAGATCGTCCGCCTGTACGATAAGTTGCACCCCGCAGCGGCCGCACCGCCCGCTGTACCTCCCGCGCCCACCAAAAAACTTTAGCGCCAGCCCCTCACCGGCGTTCCGGAGTACAATGCGGTCAGGAGGCACCCATGCGGGCGCTTGGCGTGATTTCTTTTTCGCTTTTCCTGGCGGCCGGCCTGCCGGCACAGCACGGCGGCCAACCGGTTGTTCGCGGTACGGCGGGCAGCGTGGTTCAGCCCGCAGGCAATTTGCCTGGGACTACCCGCATCACTCCCAGCGTGGTCAATCCGGGCGGCGGCGGAGCGCATTTGATAGTGCCCGGCCAGAACAATCGCCGCGTCCCGCCGGCGCGCCCGGGCATTATCGTATACCCCGTTACCATTGGCGGATACTACGATTCGTCCTACATCGCCCCGCAGGCGCCGCCCGATTACCAGGAGCAGCAGCCACCCAGCATCACCATCGTCATGCCGCCGCAGCAGACGCCGGTTCCGGTGATCATCAACAACTACTATCCCGGCGCGACGACGGATAACCCGAATGCCGGGCCAACCGTTCCGCAGCCCGCCGAGGATGCCGCGCCCGCGAGCGAGCCTTCCCACTACCTGATTGCGTACAAGGACCACGACATTTATGCGGCGGTGGCCTATTGGGTGGATGGCGACACGCTGCACTACTTCACGGCCGGAAACACGCACAACCAGGTGTCGCTCGCGCTGGTGGATCGCGATTTGACCGCGCGCCTCAACCACGAAGCCGGCGTGGAAGTGAAGCTGCCCGCGCCGTCGAAGTAGTTGCCTGACCGCGAGGAAACATTCGCGGGACGGGCACCGCTCCCTTACGGTCGCGGCTCGCATCGGGGCGCGCTTACTCCCATTCGATGGTGGCAGGCGGCTTGTGCGTCAAGTCGTAAAATACGCCGGCCAGGCCCGTATCGGCGAGGAGTTCCGCGCACATCCGTGCCAGCAGTTGCGGGTCCATCTCCATGGATTGCGCGGTCATGCCGTCCACCGAATCCACCGGCCGCAGCACCACGGAATCGGGAGCCGCGTCGGTCCCCAACGGGATGAGAATCACCGGAAACTGCCAGACGCGCCGGTCGTATCCGCTTTCGTGCGACAGGCGCCGCACGATGCCGTCGGCCCGGCGCAGCCGCCCGATACGCTGCGCCGTCAGCGAACAGGCCCGCACCCGCATGGCGCTCACGGCAACGCGGGTCCGCACGCCCGCAATCACGCGGTTCATCGAAGAGAGCCGGTTGGTCAATTCCGTCGCGCGCGCCATGTCCAGGCGATCGATGGCCAGCACCGGCTTATAGCTGCGCTCATCCCCCTGCACTCCCACGCTGCGCACCGGGATCAGCCAGCCGTCGGCGGTTGCCTCCACCGCGGCATCGCGATCCGAGCACAAGCAGCGGATGGCCAGGCCGGGACCGGGGAAGGGATGGCGGTCCAGCAACTCCGCCGGCAAGCCCAGTTCCCGCCCCACTTCGCGCACTTCATCTTTGTAAAAAGATTTCAGCGGCTCCACGACGCGGCCGCTCGCGATGAGCTTTTGAATCCCGGCCACGCGGTTATGATGGGTCTTAATCAGCGCCGCCTTGGCGGTTCCGCCGGATTCGATGGTGTCCGGATAAATGGTTCCCTGACCGAGCATCCAGTCCTCGTTCAGCAGGCGCTGCCGCTCCATCACGCGCTCCTGCACCAGCACAAATTCTTCTCCGATGATGTGCCGCTTGCGCTCGGGGTCAGTGGAGCCTTCCAGCGCCGCCAGGAATTCCCGCTGCGCGTCCTCCACTTCCAGGCCCGGGATCGAGCGCACGAAATCGGTTTCGCCTTCGCGCATCAGTCCGGTGTCCACGTACACGCCGCGCACGCGCTCCGGCCCCAGCGCGCGGCGCGCCAGGGCGAAGGCCACGGAGGAATCCACGCCGCCGCTCACGAAGAAGAAGACTTTACGCCGGCCTACGCAATCGCGAATCTCCTGCTCGATCAGAGGCACGCGGCGCCGCGGGTCCCAATCCTTCCGGCAGCCGCACACGCGGAATACGAAATTCGACAGATACTCCTGGCCCCGCAGGGTGTGGACCACCTCGGGGTGAAACTGTACGCCGTAGAGCCTGCGCGCGGAGGACGCCATGGCGGCCACCGCGCAGGTATCGGTGTGCCCGGCCACCTGGAAGCCTTCCGGGACGGTCTCCACCACGTCGCGATGGCTCATCCAGATCTGCTGCCGGCCGCCGAGCCCGGCGAACATGGGGTCGTCGGTCTCTTCGAGTTGGAGCGTGGCGAGGCCATACTCGCCCTTGACGCCTTTGTGAACCCTGCCGCCGAGCAGGTGAGCCATCACCTGTTGTCCGTAGCAGATTCCCAGCACGGCCTGGCCGCTTGCGAAGATGGCCGGATCCACGGTTGGGCTGGCGGGATCGTAAACGCTGCTCGGCCCGCCGGAAACGATCAGGCCTTTAGCGCCGCGCAGCACGGCGGCGGGAGTTTCGCTCTCGCGCACTTCCGCATAGACGCCCAGGTCGCGAACCTTGCGCGCCTCCAGGTGGCAATACTGCCCCCCCGCGTCCAGAACGATGATTTGTGGATTGGGATTCAACTTACGATGTTAGCAAGCCGGCGGAGGAAACTGCTTTTTCAACGCGGAGGCGCGGAGACACGGAGAAGATCGAGGAACAGGCAGAGAGGAATTCTAAATAAGAGCCCATCGAGATTCCTGTTTCGGTCGCGTTCTTCTCCTCGTCTCCGCGCCTTCCGCGTTGCAGAAGCAGTTGCTACTGCCGCGGCGCCATGCGTTGCGCGATCACCTTGCGTGCCGCCTCGGTCAAGGCCTGAGCCTTGGGCATCGACTCGACGGCCCTGGCTACTTCCGGGTCGGTCTGCGCAAAGACCCGGTCGCTCTCGTCTTTGCCGAAAACCCAGACATACATCTCTCTGGCAAGATACCGCCGGATCCAATCCGTGTCGCCCGTGAATTCCGGCTCGGTGAAGTGGTACTGGTTGTTCAGAAGGTAGTCGTGCAATTCACGGATGGTGGTTGCGTCAGGCATCCAGCCCGCGTCCGGCTTGAGGATGTGCGTCGCGAAGTAAACGCGGGTGAAGGCGAACAGCCCGTTGCGGATCAGTTGCGACTCCAGGCGATCCATGGCCGGCGCCTTGTAAACCTCGTCGGGAGTGATTCCGCCGCCGCCGTAAACCGTGCGGCCGCTGTCGGTTATTTTTACGTCCTGCGGATTGCGGGTAGTTTCGTCGCGCCGGTTGTAGTAGTCGTAGAAGGATTCATGGCTGTAGTCGCGCTGGATCAACCGGCCGCTGGGCGTATAAAAATGCGCCGTGGTCAGCGCCAGAGCGGTGTTCCCGGCCATCGGATA
>Ga0181530_10005310_pt1 | contig 13197 bp, 12 predicted proteins | sample PEATcosm2014_Bin_42_FD_119769 | JGI IMG/M metagenome (GOLD analysis project Ga0181530, IMG submission 119769) | Peatland microbial communities from MTU Mesocosm Facility, Houghton, MI, USA - PEATcosm2014_Bin10_60_metaG | ecosystem: Environmental > Terrestrial > Soil > Wetlands > Peat | place... | reverse complement strand
TTTCACGCGCGTCATAAAGGTGGCGGATCCGCGTTCGTCGTACGCGGTGTTCGCGCAAAGCCAGCTGGCGAATCTGGGAGTAAAGTTGCCGAGCGGACCCTCGAGTACTGCCGAGGTGACACCGGTCGTCTACATTCAATATTCAAGCGCGCAGGATGCGCGATATGCGGACGAGGTTTCTCAGGCGCTCAAATCCCAACACCTCGACGTGCCGACAACCGAGCTGACAGTCAACGCTCCGACCCATGGCGAAATACGCTACTACTTCCCCCAAGATCTCGAGGTCGCCGGTCGAGTTCGCGAAGTGGTACAGAAGACTCTCGCCATGCACGACTTTCTCATCCTCCTCGCGGTTCGCCAACTCGATACGAAGCAATTTCCGAAGGCCAAGCCGGGGCTCATCGAGGTGTGGCTGCCGGCGCTGGGGCGAAATGTAGTGTCGCCAAATCAGCAGATCCCTGTGCGTTCGATTCAAAAATGAAACTCACAGAATGGCAATCAACCGTTCGGACCTGACCCACAGTAAGCAACGCGTCAGAAGAGTTAAAGTGCCGTCAAGAAGGCACGCGACTCAAATGTCCGGCCAAGCGCAGGATGACAGACCTGGAAACATTACTTTGCAGACGCTTCCTGCCGGCTTCACTTGATGCATCGAAGTCGACGACACCCCAGATACTGCCATCCTCATTCCATATCGGCGCGGCAAGAACATAGCGCAACGACGATTTGACGTTTCCTTTCACACCCTTGAGGTGTTTAGGCAGCCGCTTAACGATGCGCCCCTTCGCATCTGCGACGTCGTCCGTCCGACTGGTTGTCGCCTCACGAAAGCACCTGACTATTGAACGCGCTCGAAATCGATTTCCGTAGCGGACGAGTCCTTTTTCTTTCCGAACGGGCGAATCACGAAGGCTCGCTGCGTGTTCGACACTCCTTGTACGGATATCAATTTTACCTCCCAAGTGGTCGTTCGTACAATTCACCCGTGCTCATATCGCTGTGCTTTGGTGCTAGATTCCCCCCTGGTCGGCCCGGAAGTTGCTGCCGCCTCTATCGTGCTTAGCGTCTTGAACGGGCTCAAAGAGATGGACAACAGGACGCCCCGAATCACGCTCTTTACCCTTAGTGAGCGGGATGACGAGAATGGTATAACGGCCTGAGCGCAGTAGCCGCCGTGAAGCCCGCTCTTGTCATCCACCTCCAGGCAAAGCGTTTCCCTTTAACTGGCCCCAGCCTTTGAGAACCCCGGCCTCATCGCCATATATATTCTGAAGTACATTCGCGTGACTAGATCCTGCATTCCCGCTCTCAGCTGTTCAGCCGCATTCATTATACGCGGAGCCGTCGAGAGGTCACCGATCCTCTGGGCCAGGCGGAATGCCCACCCCGACAATTCGCTGTGCCGCTCACGTTCGCCTTGTTTCCAGAATGATGGTCCGCTCATGGACTAAGGTGCCGCGTAATAGATCGAGATTAGTGTACGCCCGACGAAATCTTTCGGCGATAGTCAGGCAGGTAGATAGGCGCCCGCAGGCCGGAGAGACGCTGCACATTTTCGCGGTGCTTCAGCCAGTTGATCGTTTCGCTAAGCGCCGCCTGCTCGTCGGCACCCACCTTTATGTAGTTTTTTGTGCGGACTGAGGCGGCGGGGAGCGGCCGGGGCTCGGACTACCTTGGCTTGATCGCCGCCAGTGGGTAATCGAAGGGCGGCGGCAGTGTCCTTGGGCGGTAACCCGCGGGGGTGTCATCTCGATAAAGAACGGTATTAGAAAAAGTGAGTTGGCACGTTATTGAACGTTATTGATATATTGACGCAATTCGTTTTCCGGCGTAATTCTCTGCGGGGAACTAAAGGCCTCATGGCAATCAGTTCATGGATGGAATAATTGGCGCCTGGACCGGCCAAACAACTGGTTCGATGGAACTGTCGGATACCCGGCCACTGCTGGTTGGAAGGCCTGCACCGGTCCGGGAAGGGTTAACGGGGTCGCCGTGCAGAATGGCGTCCAGGCGGCGCTTCGATGGTACAACTGATCATACCGACACGGTTCGGAGTTCGCGAGCGAGGGCGGCAGACCGACTGCCGCTCCCGCCTTAAAGCGACAGGAGAGTGCGCCTATGAAAGTTGTCTACATCTCGTCTGCTTACGAAGACCTCAAAGACCATCGGCGCGCAGCGGCTGATTCTCTCCGCAACTGCGGCTACAACGTCGACGCCATGGAGAAATATCTTGCTCGCGACGATCGGCCCAAAGCCGCCTGCGAGGCGGACGCAGCAAGTAGCGATATTTACGTCGGAATCGTCGCGTGGAGGTATGGCCACGTTCCCACGGAGGACAATCCGGAGGGGCGGTCCATCACGGAACTTGAGTATCTTGCGGCTGCGAAAAAGCCGCGGCTGATCTTCCTGCTGGCCGACGACTTCCCCTGGCCAAGCTCTCTGCGGGATGCCGAGCAGCAGCCGGATGAGGGGAAGCGGATTCGCGAGTTGCGCAACCGCTTGCAGAGCGCTGGGCGGCCTTCTTCAGATCCCCTGACGATCTCGCCAAGCAGATTCTGACTGCGGTATTTCAATATGAATCGACGAGGCGGGTCGAGAGCATGGCAGCGATCGATGAAATCCAATCTGCGCCCGACTTTGGACCTTCTTACCTTCCAAATATCCAGCAGCAAATCGAGGAGCTGAGTTCGATCGAATTTATTGCCGTTCGCCTTGGCCCAACGCCCTGGTGGAATACGCGCCTCCATCTAGTGGCGGCACTGGCATCGGACTTCACCGAGATCCGTCAGTTCGTGTTGCTGGATCAAGACGGCCGTGTGCGGACTGTGGCTTCGCCGACTGAGATTCGGCGTGCGCTGACAAAAGCCCAGCCGAAACTCGAGATGACGTATCTGCAATGTCGGGAACAGCCCCCCAGCCCATACGGGACTGGCGACGTCAGACACATCATTGCGTCCTACCCGACTGCGCTGATGTCAGTTTTCGCCGGTCTAACGGAATCCACGATCAAACAGGTCATCACCCCTACAAGCCTGCGCGAATTGGGAATCGAACAGGAGGGCGAGGTATTGGAGCAGTTCGCCTTCGAGCGTAGAGCCAATCTGAACGCCGAGATCGTGAGGCGGCACGCGCCCTTCGTCGTTCTCATGCGCGATGGCAATCTCGAGGGCGTTATTGACCGCGCGGAGCTGGCGTCGCGAATCGCGGGCACTGCGCTTTAGAACGACAACGCGACCACATCGGCTCCCGCCGGTCGGAACGCGGCCAGCCCGCTCTCCTCCACACAGGGATCGGGGTGAAAAATAGCACGTCAGAATCTCCAAACATCACTGATCCATGGACACCCCTGCCAAGCATATTTTTGCTGACTCGCGGGGCGAAGAAGGGGTAAAAGGTACCTGCGGCTGCGAATCACGAGCCGAAAACATCTGCCAACTCCATTCGGATTTCGTCAGCGGCCGCCGCAATTCCGTTCGTGATGTCGATATAGATCATGCCCTTGAGATCGCTTGGAATCTCCACGACGCCCTTGCACAATAAGAACACCCGCCCGCTTTTTCGCCCATGAAGCCCCAGGGCATAGCCAAACTCGAAGACGACATTCTGTCGCGCACGTCTAGCCACGCTCGGCGCCACGACCATATCGTCGGGCGTAAAGAGGGCAAATATCAGATGCGCCTTGTCGAGATCCTCCTCCAGTTTTTCGATGACCGTCATCCCTTTGGATTTCTTTCTCGCCAGAATGGTCACGTGAGAAAAGCCAAGCGTCTGTTGCAGAAATACCTGGAGATCGGTCGCCAGCGCCATATCGTGTCCATGAATCACGAAGCATCTCACGCTGGAAAGATTCTTCATCACATAAATCTGGACGTATTCGGTCAGCCGATCAGGTTGATAGTCACGCTTGGAGCAAAAGTGACAGTGATCCCGCGCCTCGAACCAAGCGGCGTCCAGGCTGTCGGTCGAGTTGGACAATGCCACCAAATTGACTGAATCGGAGATGCCGATGATTTCATCTGCCAGAAACACGCCGGTTTTTCGCCCACCGACAGTTTCGAATGCGGAAAAATAATCCCCCGTTGGCATTCTGATGTCGAGGACGACGAGAAAAATGTCCTCCCCATAGTGTCGAATCTTGCTGAGTGCATCCTCGGCTGAAAATGCGTATATGACATCCAATCCTGACGATGACAATGCCCATCCGTATTCCTGGGCCGTAAACCAATCATCTTCTACGAGCAGCACCTTTTGGTCGCCAAGATTATCGCCGCACTCTCGATCCATGTGCGCCTCCGCATCCGTGTCGGGATCGGAGCCAATCGCATGAGCGCCGATCGGCCAAAGTCCACCTTCGACAACAGCGGCTCCGTCGTCATCAAGGTTGTCAATGACCTCCTGCCAACGGCTGGTCTCGGACAATTGGCCATCTTCGTCCGTCGTTCGTGTATTGACGAGCAGCTCCTGCACGTCCCGCAGCATCCGCTCCCACTCTTCCGCCGGGCCGATGTCATCATTCGTCATACGCGGATGCAATGTCTGCTTGTGGTTCCCGAACTAGTATCATAACGCGACGCGATGCACTCGGGCGTACGCATTCCTCCGACACACCGCGTGCATGTATCAACTGGCGCAAACTCGCCGAACGCAGCTAGTGGCGACTTCCGTTTACTCGACATATGGTAGAGCTCGACCCTGCGGTGCCGGAGCAACCCGGCAGCTGAAACACGGATTGCAAATCTAGGGAGATACGAGAAGACCGAGCTGGTCGAGTGAGTAGCCGGGGATTCCCTGCAGAATCTCATCGAGCATCTCCTTCGCGGGCGCGTTGGCAAAGCGCCAAGGTAGGCGCCGACCTTTTCTTCCCTGGCATTGGCGTGATCTGCGGATTGCTCGGGGCGTTATAATTCCCAGATGAATGCATCAGCTGATTCCGCGGGCCCCGGCTATGATGTGTTCGTCAGCTACGCCCATGCCGACTGCGCGGCGGTCGGGGCACTTGTGGCGGCGCTTCGTGCGGGTGGCCTCAAAGTCTGGTTCGACGAGTCGGAGATTCCAGCATTCGCCGCCATAGCTCAGCGGATTGCTCAAGGCCTAGCTCAATCAAAGGCGTTTCTGGCCTATTACTCGAAAACGTACCCGACGAGGCGCGGTTGTCAGTATGAGCTGATGACGGCCTTTGTCGCCGCGCAGGCGGCGACTCGTGGCTTGGAGCGGCTTCTAGTCGTCAATCCGGAGAGCTCCGATGTCCATATCCAACCGATCAATCTCCACAACACGAAATACCTGTCTGGACCGACCACAAGCGAGGCATTAACAGCGGGTTCGGCGGCCATTTCCGCTCACCTCTCGACACTCGTGGGGTCGTTCGGACCGCCCGCGGCCCTTACGCCTCCGCAGTGGTATCCGAGCCGTGGCATCGGCTCGACTCGCTTTGTGGGCCGGGTTGAGCAGATGTGGGAGATCCATTCTCGACTCAATGACGACACGGCTCCGTTTGCGGCTTCGCGGGACACTGCAGGCGTCGCCCAGATCACCGGGCTCGGGGGGGTTGGTAAGTCCCTGCTTGCGGAAGAGTACGCACTACGCTTTGGCGCGGCTTACCCAGGGGGGATTTATTGGCTGCGCGCGTTGGGAAGTGACGCCACGGGAGAGTCAAGCCTCGCTCGACTTGAAGCTGCGCGAATCGACCAATACTCGGTCATCGGGGCGCAACTACAACTTCTACCGGGAAACTCACCGGCCGATCTCGAAGGGCAATTGCGCTATCACTTCCAGAACCGGGGAAAACGGGGTTTGTGGGTTGTCGATGACATGCCTGCCGGACTCCCAGTTGACACCTTGCGCTCCTGGTTTGCACCGCATCCGCTGTTGAAGACGCTTTTTACAACGAGAAGTCGCGAATATACGGCGATCGCAGCAGAGGTCGCCCTTGGCGTTTTACCGGAGGACGACGCCTATGCTCTGTTGACCTCGAGAGTGAAGTCGAGCGGTGCTGCAGAGGAATCCGCCGCGCGTGCGACGATACAAGCTCTGGGCGCGCACGCGTTGGCGCTCGACGTGGCCGCGGCCGCGCTCACGAACTACGAAGGCACAACTTCTTTTCAAGACTTTGCTCGAGAGCTTGAGATTCCGGACGCGGACTCCCTGGAATTGGCGGCTAACCTGGCTGACACCCTTCCTAACGGTCATGAGAAGAGCATCGCGACGACACTTCTCGGCGCTATCCGCTCTGCATCGGAGCCCGCCAGGGACGTTCTAAGACTGGCCTCGTTGCTGGCGGCGGCACCCATTCCGGAGCCATTGCTGATTGTCATCCCGGCTGGGCCGAGAGGTCAGAGTGGACCGCAAGGCGGGTGGTCAGAAGCAGACGCCTCGATGAAATTCAGACTCGCGGTGCGTGACCTGCAACGTTACGCGCTCGCTGACCGACAGGAAGCTGGCTTCTGGCTGGTCCACCCGCTCATTACGCGTGTCATGCGCTACAAGTTTGGGAGAGAGCCGCGCACCGAGGCTCTCCGCGCTTCCGCGTTGAACGTTTTTGGTAGCTGGCTTGCCGATAGGCGATCTCGCGATCTTTCTGCAGGCGCCGAGCTCTCACACGCCCGGAAGCTTGCCTCTGCTGGCTCGGGTCTCCAAGAGTTGTACCTGCTCCAACTGGTGGCGAGTCTGGACGAGAGGCGCGGCGCCTACTCGAGCGCGGAGGCTGAATGGCGGACCGCCTTATTGCGCCTCGAACAGGTGCCTCACACGGAGCAGACGCGTCTGGCGATCCAGGGTAATCTGGCCGTCACGTTGCGGAAAGCGGGTGACGCCCTACAGGCTCGCGATCTGCAGACGAAAGTCCTCGAGCGCAGGACAGAGCTGTTGGGTCCTAAGCATGCGGAAACGATCGAGAGTCTTGATAATCTCGGCGTCACTCTGGCGGCGCTGGGAGATTTTGCAGGCGCGATCAGCAGACACGAGCAGGCGGTGAGTCTTTATAGTGAAGTGCGGGGACCGGGGGACCCTGACACTCTGGTGGCCATGGCCAATCTGGCGAGCGCGCTCCGCCGTGGCGGCAGGGTCAAGGAGGCTTTAGAGCTCAACACCAAGCTGCTCGAGCTGAGAGCGAAAGTCCTTGGACCCAACCACCCTGGGACATTATGCGCGGCTGAAGGTCTTGCTGTCTCGCTCAGCGAGCTCGGACAACCGACGCAGGCTCTGCCCCTGCTGAAGGCTGCGGCTGAAGGACTGGAACAGGTGCGCGGTCCCGATGATCCGACCACCTTATCGGTCCGTCACAATCTGGGCCGAGCTCTCATAGAGACGGGTCAAGGTCAAGAAGGTCACGCATTAGCTGCAGAAGTATTCGACAGGCAGGAGCGTGTGCTGGGTCTCTCACACCCCGATACTCTTCTCACTCTGGAGACCTGTGTTTTCGCCGGCCGCGAGCCGGGTCACCTTGTGTATGACCCCCGCTTTAAGTCCAAGGCGGCTGAGGCGCTGAAAGCGCTCTCTTCTTCCATGGGTCCGAAACATCCTCGAACCACGGCGTGCGCTTGGGATCTTTACCTCATGTTGGAGTCCGATCCAAACAGGCGCACCGAAACTGTGGCTTTGGTGGATAGCTATCTAGCATGGCTGCTGACCACCCCACCGCAGGAGCTGGAGGCCAGCCAGCGCACCATTCTCGGCCAATTTGCGCGGACGGAAGATGGGCTCTTTCGTCTCGTGGTGGCTCGCTTGTCGCCGGGCGGGAAAACGTGAGGAGGAGGGCCCGATGTACGTTTTGGTGCGCAGGCGGTTTTCGAGGAACCAGTTGACGTCAGCCGCGATTCCCCCCTTTCGGAAGTTTCTGTGGCGGGGCGGCCGCGTGACCGCCATTTTCTCGATTGGAAAACGGCCTGATCCGTCGGCGAACACATTGAGTCGCGTGTCGGTCTCGTCGCCTGCCCCGGCAAAGTAGAAATAGCGGACGTGTTCTCACACGAGGCTGCCCACTCACCCGATGAACTCCTTTCGCAAGACTCGACTCTATCGGGAAAGGGCGAGACTCTCGCGCAACGCAACATGGAAATGCCGCTGTTCGAGGTGAACCGGCACTGAGCGACGGTGCGCGGTATTCACATTCGATGTCGATGATGACAACGATGCGGCTTACGCCGCGGCGAACAAGGTCATCGTCCGGGAGGCGCTTGCGCTCGCGCGATCGGCCGAGGGCGACAGAAGCGATTGATTGCGATGCTCGTTTGGGAAGGGAAAGGCCGCCCGAAGAGCGATGCGACGCGGGTTGCGGGTCTTGGAGCACTCGCAAGGGAAGCTGGATTCCGGGAGCAATCTATCGGCATGTTGCGCAATTGTGCGGCGCTTCGCGAACCAGTAGTCTCTCGTTAATGAACACGAAGGAAATTCCATTTTGTGTATTCGAGGGATTTCTCAAGCATATCTCGCTCGAAGCATTGGAAAGCGGCCAGCGGGATTTGCTTCGATTGGCCTTTCCGGGATTTCTGCCGCTAGAAGATCTAACACCAGATATGGAGTCAGACGTAGCGGAACACTTGCGACATGGTGCTAGTTTGGTCCATGCGAGTCTAAATAAGCCGAGGCGTTTCGCCGGCGACGAGCTTCTTAGTCGGGGGCGTTACTACAGCGTTGCCCGGGCGGACGATGGTAACGATAACCGATGTCTTGCCAATGAACTCTTGGCGTATTGCGACGTGCAGCAAAAGGGCTCGGTGCACATAGTGGACCCGTCAATTGACGCCGAGCGTGATGCTCTTGAGCGACTTCTCCCGACCTCTATGGAATCCAATCATATCTACATAGTGTTCACAAATGCCGACCGAGTTGCGGATCGAGTGATAGCACCACGAGTTCTTTTGCAAAATGGAAGGATAATGATTTGCTGGCTCCCGTACTCGGTACTGAAAATAAGAATAGAGTGCTGTCTGGACCTTAGGTATCCGCATGTTCGACGTTGGTTTTTCCAAACATTTCGGAAGGGTGATGGAGAGGCGTTCGATAAGCCGCTGGCGAGGGATCTGTCTTCCTTCTATGAATTGCTGCCAACCTTGATGTACCCAGAGATTGGTGGGGGGCCGATAACCACGGTAGGCGCGGCGGTTTACGGGATCGGCAACTGGATGCGTAGTCATAACGTGGGTGCACTTATCTATCCGTCGGCACGTTCTGACGCCGGGGTTCAAGTGCGAGGCGGTGCAATTGAAAAATTTACGGGGTGGAACTTGCTCGATTATCGCGGCGTTGAAAAGCCCCTATCTACCAGCGTAATCGATTTCAGCGACTGGCACCGAGGTTTTCCCGCGGGTGTTGTAATCTCAGTTCCGCCGGACAATATGACCGAGCTGCTTGGATCGTTTCAGGTCGTAGGACTTGAGGCCTTCTTCGCGCAATACCGGGAAGCGGAGAGGGGAGCGCGGCGATGCTAAAGGGCTGAGGTAACTCTGATCTGTGGCCCGCCATCTTGACGAGTAAGGCTTTCGGTGCATGTGAACGCGGATTTCGCTGCGGCCACGGCAGCCATGGTCACGTTCCGCCAACATCGGCCACTCCAGTACTCTCACTCGACTGTTCATCCGGAACCCGACCTTTTCCCCGGGGAGGTCTCCCCCATCTAGGAGCCGACACGGGCACCTGCACGAAATTCGGCGAGGCAATCATTTTGCTTTGGAGAGGATACGATATTCGATATCGCAGGGAGGGAATTGAAGACCGTCCTTAGCTCGCTGAATCTAAAGAAATTATTGAGAACCCGGATAAAGTTACCCTCAATTTCACCCGTAAAAGGTGTGGCTGTTGGTGGACGTCCTCGGATACTCAATCGGCCCCTTGCTTAGACTGTGCGCCTACCCCGATTTGAGCTTCTCTTCCGCATACAACGACAGCTCGACCATTCGCTCGAGCAGCTGATCCGCCGATGCTCCCGCAAAATTCTTCAGCACCAGCTCTTTGACATACAGTCGCACCAGGTAACGCAACTGCAGTGCGCGATTGCGCGTCGCAAACACAAAGTCGCGATGACCACTGTTGACGACGATGATATTGCGATCGGCGTCGAAACGGCAGCGCCACAGTTCTCCAGCCGCCCGCTCAAACGTGTAGCCCGGCAGGCCGCGCGCATTGACAACGGCCGGACTCATGGTGGCGTCCAAACTGTCAGTCACGGTAATCAGCGCCTCCGCGGTGCGGGCAACATCCCGTTGGGTCACCGTGACGCTCAAGCGAGCGAGCCCTGGTGCGGCTGGTGCTCGATACTCCACTTCCTGGTTGGTGGTCTCCTGTAACGTACCCTCGCCTTCCACCATACTCCAGGCAAATTGCAGATCATCGATCACACGCCGTCGCGATCGATCGCGCGGCAGCGCCCGGAACTTGCGAATCTCGTTGAGCGGCACCGTACTCGCGGCGGGCGACACCACGACGCTGAACAACGGGCCCGCGTAATCAAAGAACTGCCGCTGCGGCGTATCTGTTCGCCCCGACTGCGGCAGCCCTGGCATTAGATCCTCCAGATCCGTGCCATCGGGGACGCCGCCAGCGCTGAGTTTCGCGGCACTGCCCTCCTGACGTGCTCGGCCTTGCACGTCAAACCAGTCATATTCCTCGCGCGGCAGAGCGAGCATCGCCTCATGAAATGCCTTTTGGATAGCTTTCAACGATTGTTGACTGGCCTGCTCTTCTTCGGCGCGCTGCTGTTCGTCGATTAAACCCTTGACGTGAGATTCCAGGGCCTCAAGTGCCACGACGAGCGCAGCATAGCGCTCGTCCTGAATAATCCCGCTGCGAGTCCCCGGTGTGAGGTTCAGGAACGGCACATCCACCAGGCCTTGTACGTAACGCGACAACCAGGGACTATGTTCCAAGCCCGGCAGCGTCGACAGATCCTCAATCACCCGCGTACCGGCGCGCGTCAACGCTACCCGCGCGTTCTCATTGGGCTCGGCAAGGTACAGTTCCGCGTACGCATCTCCGTAGACGGTGCGAATCGTCGGCAATTGGTGCAGCAATCGACCCTCGAACTGCCGAGGTTCGACTTCATATTGTTTGCGAGCGAGCTTGTCGATTACCGTTACCCGGACTTGTGCATCCCGAATTCGGTCGCGCAATTCCGAGGCCAGGTACCACTGGATCTTCTCGCCGCTTAAGCTGCGGATTCCCTCCAACAGCGGGCTAATCTTGAGTTCCGTACCCTTCTCGGCGAACAAAACCCTGCGCGGACTGACCCCGTACCGCGAATCACCCTTGCTCATCGTCATTTGATACGCGCGCTGGTCGGTACCGGTGGAGATCATCGTCAAGCGGTCCCCGACCGTCCAGAAGCTCAAGAGGCCAATACCAAACTCCCCTTGCAATCCTGTGCCGTTGCCGTCGGCTTTGAGGCGTCTCTTGATCGAATCGCAAATGTGGGTGGCGACGTACTTGAAGTCAGGAAGTCCCTCGGGATCGCGCGGAACCCCGTCGCCGTCATCTTTGATGGCCAGATAGTGCGCGCCGTGTTCCCGGCCGCGAGTGATCGTGATGGTCTTCGCGTGCGCGTCGATGCTGTTCTCGACGAACTCGGCAATCGCCTTGAGGGGGTTACTCTGTGACAGCGCTATAATGCGGATCGCATTCCAATCATCCCCGATTCGCAGTTTGCCGCTGTCCTTATTTTTGGACTTCATACTGCACAGCACTCATATATACGGATCGCATTATCTTGGAATCATCATTATCGTTTACGCCTCGGGCATCTGCGATAAAAGTGTCTCCAGGGTCTTGAGCAGCTCGCCGGCTCGACTTGAGGCGATCTCATAGACACGTCGATGATCGAGCGTCGCGTAGCCGTGGGCGAGAACGTTTCGAAATGCCACGACAAGGTCGCCGTCCGGAATTTTGCCAAACAACACGGCGTCGAGTTTTCGCAGTTGACCTAACGCATCTCCGGCAATTTCCAACTGACGCTCAACCGCCGACTGACACAACTCATCCGCAAGATAATCACTGAGCGATCGATTCCCCATGAACTTCGCGACTCGCCGCAGCGCGAGCAGCGCTGTTTCCAGGAAGACATCAGGCCGCAGCGGCATAGATAGGTACTTTCGTGTGCTCTATGATGCGTTTGAGGCGCGTATCCGGCATGGCCTCCAATTCCACCAGATCCACCGGTCGCAATAGCAGACGCTCTAGCGCAGTCTTAAAATCAAAGTATTGATGGGCCAAGGAGTGGTCGGCTGGCGGCCCAAACTTCACAGCCGCATCCACATCACTCGACGTCAGATCAAAGTCGCTACGCAAAATGGACCCAAACAGCGCGAGCTCGCGGACGCCATAGCGTTCACACAGTTGCGCGATATCGCCGCGCCGCTGCTCGATCAATGCCGGCAAGATAGCGCCGGCGTGCTTTTCTATTGGAGAACCAGTCATGCGTGCTTCAGTCCTTGCCGCGACGGAATGCTGCACTTTCTCAAGGCGGCCCTCAGGGACCCTCTTGCGGGGCGCCACATCGCTGAGCAGAGATTTTTTCGAGTCCTGCCCGATCACCCAAAGTTTCGGCTGCGCCAGCACACGCCTGACGAAGGCGTTACCACGGCGATTTCGTTTGTCGAATTCCATCTGTGAATACGCTGTCGGGTTTACAGTTCGCTTCAGTTGGTTCGTCGCCGGTTCGAGAGCAGCAAACAATTCGGCATATGCGACGCCCTCGCATATCACCATGAGATCGATGTCGCTTTTCGATGTGTCCGTACCCTTCGCGACGGAACCGTAGACGAACGCTTGATCGATCTGAGCGGCTAACGGCGCGAGCGCGGCTCGCAACACATCCACCAGACCGGATGTCTTCAGCACCAATCCATGCAGCTCCTCGAAAATGGGCGCCGATGAATTGGCCTGATAGTGTTTCTGATTACCGACTCGGCTGACCGTCACAAGCTCGGCGGCCTCTAGCTGGGCGAGTTCACGCTGAACCGCGCCAGACCCGGAACCTACCAAGGCGATCAGCTCATTTGCGTAGAAGCTCCGTGCATGATTGCCAAACAATACGGCCAAGACCCGCTGTTGTACCTTCGTAAACAATGCGTCCGCCACGCTGGAACCTACCGGCGTACGATTACTCGGTTTCCGCCTTTTAATACCCATTTTAGGTGTCTTACTACCCAAATTGGGTATTAGCCATGGAGGGGATTGAACAAGGTCCGGAAAGCCTATCAATCACGA
>Ga0181530_10005307_pt1 | contig 13206 bp, 3 predicted proteins | sample PEATcosm2014_Bin_42_FD_119769 | JGI IMG/M metagenome (GOLD analysis project Ga0181530, IMG submission 119769) | Peatland microbial communities from MTU Mesocosm Facility, Houghton, MI, USA - PEATcosm2014_Bin10_60_metaG | ecosystem: Environmental > Terrestrial > Soil > Wetlands > Peat | place... | reverse complement strand
GATCTTCGCGGGCTCCAGCAGGTAGCACTCGTCGGCCTCGATGCCTCGCTCGGCCTCGGGCTTCTGCCAGGTGGCGCGGCCGCAGGGCACGAACTTGATTCCGATCCTGTCGATCACGGCTTCGGCGAAACGAGCCATCAGCCAGCCGACCTGATCGTGGTCTCTGCTGGTCACCATCATCTCGATTTCCTTGCCGTCGAAAGCGACGCGGAACGACGCCGGCAGCCGCTCGGCCAGCTCGACGTAGTCGTCCCAGCTCGCGTCCCGGACTGCCCACCGCAACTCACCGTTGAGCCGGCTCGGGACGGGCGCTTTCTTCTGCACTGAGACGGTTCCCACGAGCGCTCTCCTGCATCATGATCCATTCGGCACTCGAACCACCCCGGGACGACGTCAGCCGGTCAATCTTGGGCGGTTCGATCCAGGCATCGCCATAAGCACCCAGGAACCCCAGGTGCAGACTGCGGCAAACCACGACGATGACATTCATGAGGCGCATTGTAACCAAAAGCGCCCCGAGGTCCAGGCTCGGGGCGCGGGTTGCGATGGAGAGCCATGCGGTTCCGTCCGCTCAGGTGCTCCGCGGTAGGGTCGTGCCGATGCACATTCGCACCGCGTCGTAGTCGAGGATGTCGACCTTGCCGTCGCCGTTGATGTCGCCGAAGATCGTCGGCACCGCCCCCAAGAGTCCGAGCATCTGGTTGCGGATCGCCACCATGTCCTGCACGTTGACTACCCCGTCGTCGTTTACATCGCCCGGCAGGACGTCGAGGCGGCGGGTGAAGCTGGCGATCAGGTCGTTGCCGATGGTGATCGTCACCCGATCAGCCGCGTTGATCGGCTGGGCCAGGGTGATCGTGTAGCTGGTCCCCGAGCCGGAAACGGTGACCGGCCCGTAGTTCGTGCCGCTGGAGCCAATGGCCGAGATGTCGCCGGCGGCCAGCGTCGCGGCTTGGCCCAGGGTGATCTCGAGCTTCCAGATACCCAGCCAGGGCAGGTCAGTGTTGCGGCCGGCGGGGAGCAGGCGCAGGCCATCGGAGGCGGTCTGGAGCATCGCGGAGCCTGAAGTCCCCCAGTTGACACCTACTGATGAGCTGACAGTGGTCTGCACGTTGAAGGCGCTGGTGGTCGCCGAGGTCAGTCCGCTGCTGGAGACCGACAGTGTAAAGCCGACGCCTAACTCGTTGATCGTCAGGCCGGAGAAGGTGGCCACGCCGTTTTGGGCTGACACGGATGGGGCGCCTCCAAGGGTGGCACTGCCAGGGTTGTTCAACAATGCGACGGCCACGCTGCCATCAAAGTTTGTATCCACGTTGTCGAAGGGGTCCTCGGCCGTGACGACCAGCCCAAACCCGCTGCCGGCCAGGACGCTGCTCGGCGGCTGCGCCATTACCACAATTTGGCTGGCTGCGGCCGGCGTCACGTTGATGGCGGCCGTCGTCGCTCCGGCCAGACCGGTCCCCGAGACGAGGAGCGTGTAGCCGGTGCCGGCCTTGTTGAGCGTGAGGTCAGAGAAAGTCGCCACGCCGTTCTGGGCCGTCACGCTCAGCGTGCCCTCGAGGGTGGCTCCGCCGGGGTTGCTCTCCAGCGCCACAGTGACGGTGCCGTTGAACGAGGTGAGCAAGTTGCCCGAGCTATCCTCGGCTGTGACAGTGAACCCGAAGCCGGACCCGGCCGTGACGCTTCCCGGCGCCTGCGCCGTGACCGCCAGGTGGTTCGTCGCCTGGACTTCGAAGGCACCGATATCGACGGTTCCGTTGACGATTCGTGCGAATCCAGGGCCACGCTGATCGGTGGTCAGGGGCAATCCCGTCGTGGGATCAACAGCCAGGGCGTTGCTGCCAGCGTCGACGGCGGGGCTGCCAGGCAAGAGAGCGATGGTCTGGGTCGGTCCGCCGTTGTCGGACAACGGGCCTATCTCCGGGTCGGCGACGCCTACCTGGTTGCCGTTCGTCCCGTTGACCAGGCCACCGGAACCTCCGGTGCCGATCAAGTTGTACGCGCCGGAGGTGACCGGGAGACCGATGCCGAAGATGTCGCTCGTCTCGTTCAGGGCCACGATGGTGTTGTCCATCTCCAGAGTGACGTTGTCCAGGCTTGGCTCGGTGCTGTAGCACAAGATGCCACCCCAGTTGTAGGCGATGGTGCAGTTGGTGACCGTCAGTGTTCCATTGTTACCGATGCCGAAGCCGGTCGAGTTGTCGGCGATGGTGGTGTTGGTGATCGAGACTGTGCCGTAATCGTTCTCGATACCTTCCCCAGAGTTGTTGTCAATGGTGGAGTTGGTGACTGTCAGATTCCACCAATTTAGGATACCGCCCGCGTTATCGGCAATGGTGGAGTTCGCTACCGTCAGTGTGCCCCAGTTTTCGATGCCGCCACCCCCACCGTTGCCGGCCGAGTTATCGGCGATGGTTGAGTTGGTTACCGTCAACGTAATGCCGTTGCCATCGTTCTCGATGCCACCACCCCCAACGCCGGCCGAGTTGCCCGTGATGTTGCAGCTGGTTACGGTCAGAGGGCCTGCGTAGTTATCGATGCCGCCGCCTTGACCGTATAAACTGCCCCACGGTGTAAGTAGGGGGTTCGCCGAGTTGTCGGCGATGGTGGTGTTGGTGATCGAGACTGTGCCAAAATAGTTATAGATGCCGCCGCCCATGCCGGCGGTGGCCAAGTTGTTGTCAATGGTGGAGTTGGTGACCGTCAGCGTTCCATTGTTACCGATGCCGCCGCCGGAGGCGCCAGTGGAGTTGCCAAACTCTCCGTGGTCGGTGGTCAAGTTGTTGTCAATGGTGGAGTTGGTGACCGTCAGCGTTCCATTGTTACCGATGCCGCCGCCGACGGCTATAATGTAGCCTGAGTTGGATCCGTAGAGATACGCGCTGTTGTTGGCGACGGTGGAATTGGTAACGATCATTGTGCCACCGTTATCGATGCCGCCGCCGTTGCCTTGGCTGACAAAGCCTCCCGTAATCGTGAGACCGACAAGTTTGACATCGGCACCACCATCGACCGTGAGAATGCGGAAATCAGGTGTCCCCGAGGCGCTGCTGCGTGCCACGGTCAGGCTCGAGGCCCCCGGCCCCTCGATGTCCATCAAGCCGGTGGTGTTGCTCAGGTCCGGCAAGGCCGAGTTGAGCGTGATCGTGCCGGTGACGGAGAAGTTGACCGTGTTGTCGCCTGTCGTCCTGTCGGCCTGGGTGATGACGTAGCGCAGGTCGCCCGAGTTCCCAGTGCCGGTGCCCGAATCGCCCAGGCTGTTGACGGTCCAGGTGGTCAGGGACAGCAGGGCCCGGCCCTCGAGGGGTTCGAGCGTCAATCTCCTGCGATGCGAGCGATGAGACGGCCGGGCGTGCGAGGCGCGCCCCGTCCGGCGTGCGAGCCAGGTTGTACTTGATCGATGAATCTCCTGCATGGTTCCTCTCTCCTTGCGGTTGCGGCCGCCCGGGCGGCCGGTCCACCCTCCGGTTGCCAGATAACCACGCGTGCACATCATGGGCACACGTGATCATCTGGAATCACTGGCTGTTTCATGCTCACAAGTGCGTGCCGATCAGCTTCCGCACCGCGATGTAGTCGTTGATGTCGACCTTGCCGTCGCCGTTGATGTCGCCGAAGATCGTCGGCACGGTCCCCAGCAAGCCGAGCATCTGGTTGCGGATCGCCACCAGGTCTTGCACGTTGACCACCCCGTCGTCGTTCACATCGCCCGGCAGGACGTCGAGCCGGCGGGTGAAGGGGGCGATCAGCACATTGCCGATGGTGATCGTCACCCGGTCGGCCGCGTCGATCGGCTGGGCCAGGGTAATTGTATAGCTAGTCCCCGAGCCGGAAACCGTGACCGGCCCGTAGTTCGTGCCGCTGGAGCCAATCACCGTGATGTCGCCAGCGGCCAAAGTCGCGGGCTGGGTGAGTGTGATTTGCACCCGGTTGATGCCCAGCCAGGGCATGTCGGTGTTCCGGCCGGCCGGGAGCAGGCGCAGGCCATCGGAAGCGGTCTCGAGCGTCGCGGAGCCCGCCGTCCCCCAGTTCACGCCGACGGATGAGCCCACCGTCGTCTGCACATTGAACGCGCTGGTGGTTGCCGGGGTCAGGCCGCCGCTGGAGACCGCGAGTGTATAGCCGACGCCGATCTGGTTGAGCGTGAGCCCGGAGAAGTTGGCCATGCCATTCTGGGCCGTCGCGGTCAGCGTTCCGCCGAGAGTGGCAGCACCGGGATTGCTCGAGAGGGCCACCGTCACGGTTCCATTGTAGTTAGTAAACACATCGCCGAACTGGTCCTCGACCGTGACGACCAACCCAAACCCGCTGCCCACCACAACGCCGGTGGGTGGCTGAGTGGTGATCGCTAGCTGGGAGGCGGCCAGCACGTTGAACGCGCTGGTTTCGGCGCTTGTCAAACCATTCGCTGTTACAAGGAGCGTATAGCTGTTACCCCCCTTGTCGATCGTGAGCCCGGAGAAGTTGGCCACGCCGCTCTGGGCGGTCTCGGTGAGCGTTCCGCTCAGGGTGGCGCCTCCGGGATTAGTCGAGAGCGCTACATTCACGCTGCCGGAGAAACTGGTATCAACGTTGCCGTAAGGATCCTCGGCACTCACCGTCAGGCCGAACCCGCTGCTGACCACAACACTGCCGGGGGGCTGAGTTATAATGATCAGCTGGCTGGCCGCGGCGGGCGTCACGTTCACGGCGCTCGTTACAGTGGCCGCCACACTGTTCGCCGACACGAACAACGTGTAGCCGTTGGTAGCCTGGTCGATCGTCAGTCCGGAGAATGTGGCGACGCCGTTATCGGACGCGGCTGTCAGCGTCCCGCCCAGAGTGGCGTTGCCAGGGTTGTTTTCCAGTGCCACGGTGACGGTGCCATCAAACGAGGTGAGCACATTCCCTGATGCGTCCTCGGCCGTGACGGTGAAGCCAAAACCGGCCCCGGCTGTGGCGGTATCAGGCGGCTGCGTGGTGATGGTCAGGTGATTGGTGGCCTGGACCTCAAAGGCACCGATGTCGACGGTGCCGTTGACGACCCGCGCGTATCCGGGACCCCTCTGATCGGTGGTCAAGGGTTGGCCGGTGGTGGGATCGACGGCCAAGGCATTGCTGCCCGCATCGATCGCTGGGCTGCCGGGCAAGAGGGCGATGGTCTGGGTGGGTCCCCCATTGTCCGCAAGCGTGGCGAGGCCGGGGTTGGCGACGCCGACCTCGTTACCGTTGACCCCGTCGACCAAGCCGCCGGAGCCGCCGGTGCCGATCAGGTTGTAGGCGCTGGAAGAAGACATCGAGCTACCAGATATGTCGTTCGCACCCTCGCCTCCAGTGTTGAGGGCCACGATCGTGTTCTCTAAAGTAACTGTACTCGAGTTTTCGATTCCGCCGCCCGAGCCGGAAGAGTTGTAGGCGATGGACGAGTTGATGACCGTCGAAGTGCCCGAACTCCAGATGCCACCGCCGCTCTGGGTGGCCGAGTTGTCCGCGATGGTCGAGTTCGAGACGGTCAGCGTGTTATAGTAGTTCAAAATGCCGCCGCCATAGCCGGCCCCGTGATTGGAGGAGATGGTGGAGTTCGAGATCGTAACCGTGCCACTGCTCGCTATGCCGGCGCCTAAGTAGGCACATGAGTTGTCGGTGACGGTGGAGGTGACAACCGTCAACTTGCCATAATTGTTGTTGATGCCTCCGCCGTTGTCGACGGCCGAGTTGCCGGTGATAACGCAACTGGAGACGGTGAGTATGCCGGAGTTTTCGATGCCGCCGCCGACTACGGCCGAGTCTCCTCCGGTGATCGTGAGACCGGCGAGTTCGGCCTGGGTATTGGCATCCACTGTGAAGACTGTGCCTTCATTGTTCCCGTTCACCGTCAAGTTATTCGCCCCCGGCCCCTCGATGGCCATCAAGCCCGTGGTGTTGCTCAGATCCGGGAGGGCGGAGTTGAGCGTGATCGTGCCGGTGACGGCGAAATTGATCGTGTTGTCGCCCTGGGTCTTGTCGGCCTGGGTGATCACGTAGCGCAGGTCGCCCGCGTTCCCAGTGCCTGCGCCCGTATCGCCCAGGCTGTTCACCGTCCAGGTGGACGGGACGATTACGTTGAAGGCGCTGGTGGTCACCGTGGTCAGGCCGCTGCTGGAGACCGAGAGTGTATAGCCGGTGCCTGGCTCGTTGAGCGTGAGGCCGGAGAAGGTGGCCACGCCGTTTTGGGCTGTCACGGACGGAGTGCCTCCCAGGGTGGCGCCGCCGGGATTATTAGTCAGCGCCACGGTGACCGTGTCGTTGAACGAGGTATCCACGTTGCCCGAGCTATCCTCGGCCGTGACGGTCAGGCCGAAGCCGGATCCGGCGAGGACGCTGGTCGGCGGCTGCGCTGTCACTACCAGTTGGGGGAGTGTCACGTTGAAGGGGTTGGTGGTTGCCGCGCTCAGGCTGCTGCTGGAGACGGTGAGTGTATAGCCGACGCCTAACTTGTTGAGCGTCAGGCCGGAGAAGGTGGCCACTCCATTGATGGCAGTCACGCTCAGCGTGCCTCCGAGGGTGGCACCACCGGGATTATTAGTCAGCGCCACGGCGACCGTGCCGTTGAAGGAGGAATCCATGTTGCCCGAGCTATCCTCGGCGGTGACGGTCAGGCCGAAGCCGGATCCGGGGATGACGCTGGCCGGCGGCTGCGCTGTCACTACCAGTTGGGGGACCGTCACGTTGAAGGGGTTGGTGGTTGCCGCGCTCAGGCCGCTGCTGGAGACCGAGAGTGTATAGCCGATGCCTGGCTCGTTGAGCGTCAAGCCCGAGAAGGTGGCCACACCTTTCTCGGCTGTCACGGACGGGGTGCCTCCCAGGGTGGCACTGCCAGGGTTGTTCAACAATGCGACGGCCACGCTGCCGCCAAAGTTCGTATCCACGTTGTCGAAGGGGTCCTCAGCCGTGACGACAAGCCCGAACCCGCTGCCGACCAGGACACTGCTGGGCGGCTGCGACGACACCACCAGTTGGCTGGCCGCTGCAGGCGTCACGTTGATGGCGGCCGTCGTCGCGCCGGCCAGGCCGGTCGCCGACACCAGGAGCGTGTATCCGGTGGCAGCCTTGTCGAGCGTGAGGTCAGAGAAGGAGGCCACGCCGCTCTGGGCCGTCACGCTCAGAGTGCCGCCCAGCGTGGCCCCGCCGGAGTTGTTGTCCAGCTCCACGGTGACGGTGCCGTTGAACGAGGTGAGCACGTTGCCCGATTTGTCCTCGGCGGTAACGGTCAGGCCGAACGCGGCCCCGGCCGTGACGCTGCCCGGGGGCTGCGCCGTTACTGCCAGGTGATTGGTCGCCTGGACTTCGAAGGCACCGATGTCAACGGTTCCGTTGACGATCCGCGCGAGCCCGGCGCCGCGCTGATCGGTGGTCAAGGGCAACCCGGTCGTGGGATCGACGGCCAGGGCGTTGCTGCCGGCGTCGATGGCGGGGCTGCCGGGCAAGAGGGCGATGGTCTGGGTCGGTCCGCCGTTGTTCTGCAGTCCGTTGGGGTCGAGACCTGGATGGGCGACGCCGACCTGATTGCCGTTCGTGCCGTTGACCAGGCCGCCGGAACCGCCGACGCCGATCAGGTTGTAGGCGCTGGTTGAGGAAACCGTGCCCCCTGAGTAAAGCGCGATGTCGTTAGACGTAGCGGCGCTGCCGCTGGTGTTCACCGCAACTATCGTGTTTTCCAACGTGGCTGTGCTTCCCCCGCCGATCGCGAGGCCGCCGCCTTCTACCACGACCGGTTGGCCGGCCAAGTTGCACGAGTTATAGGCGATGGTAGAATCGGTGACCGTCAGCGTGCCAGCGTTGTTGTAGATGCCGCCGCCGCCGTAGGCCGAGTTGTAGGCGATTGTGGAATTGGTGACCGTCAGCGTGCCGGAGTTGGCGACTCCGCCACCGCCACCGCCACCGCCGCCGCCGGCCACGTTGTAGGCGATTGTGGAATTGGTGACCGTCAGCGTGCCATTGTTGCCGATGCCGCCGCCATCGCCAGCGGCCGAGTTGTAGGCAATGGTGGAGTCGGTGACCGTCAGCGTGCCGCCGTAGTTGTAGATACCGCCGCCGGGGCGGCCGATGAATTCACCAGTGGCCGAGTTGTCGCCGACGGTGGAGTTGGTGACTGTTAGCGTGCCACGGTTGCCGATGCCGCCGCCGCCCCAGCCAGCCAAGTTGTTGTCGATGGTAGAGTTGGTGACAATCAATGTGGCATCGTTCTCGATGCCGCCGCCGAAGCCGTCGAAGGAGGCCGAGTTGTTGTCGATGGTGGAGTTGGTGACCGTCAGCGTGCCCCCGTTGTAGATACCCCCGCCGGAGCCTTCGATGGGGACCGAGTTGTTGTCGATGGTGGAGTTGGTGACGGTCAGCGTGCCCGCGTTGTCGATCCCGCCACCGCTGGAGGCCGAGCCGCCAGTGATCGTGAGGCCGGCAAGTCTGGCTTGGACGAAGGCATCCACCGTGAGAATGCCAAAATCGGGCGTCCCCGCCGCGGCGCCGCGCGACACGGTCAGGCTCGAAGCCCCTGGGCCCTCGATGTCTATCAATCCGCTGGTGTTGCTCAGGTCCGGGAGGGCGGAGTTGAGCGTGATCGTGCCGGTGACGGCGAAGTTGATCGTGTTGTCGCCCGGGGTCTGGTCGGCCTGGGTGATGACGTAGCGCAGGTCGCCCGAGGTGCCCGAGCCGGTGCCCGTATCCCCCAGGCTGTTCACAGTCCAGGTGGTCGTGGTGACGTTGAAGGCGTTGGTGGTCGCCGTGGTCAAGCCGCTGTAGGAGACCGAGAGTGTATAGCCGAAGCCTAACTCGTTGAGCGTTAGATCGGAGAAGGTGGCCACGCCGCCTTGGGCTGTCACGGACAGGGTACCTCCCAGGGTGGCACCGCCAGGGTTGTTCAACAATGCGACGGCTACGCTGCCGCTAAAGCTGGTATCCACATTGCCGAAGGGGTCACAGGCGGCGACAACCAAGCCGAATGCGCTGTCGGGGGCGACCGCGGGTGGAGGTTGAGACGTCACTACAAGCTGAGTGACCGCGGCGGGCGTTACGGTGATGTCGTTCGTCGTCGCGCCGTCCAGACCGGTCGCGGAGACGAGGAGCGTGTAGCCGGTGCCGACCTTGTCGAGCGTGAGGTCCAAGAAGGAGGCTACGCCGCTCTGGGCCGTCGCGCTCAGCGTGCCCCCGAGGATGCCATCAACGGGATTGCTGCCCAGCGCCACGGTGACCGTGCCGGTGAACGACGTGTCCACGTTGCCCGAGCTATCTTTGGCGGTGACAGACAGGCCGAAGCTGGAGCCGGCGGCGACACTGGCTGGCGGCTGCGTCGTTACCGCCAAGGACGATGTTGTCTGAAATTCGTAGGCCCCGATGTCAACGGTTCCGTTGACAATCCGCGGGAACCCAGGGCCGCGCTGATCGGTGGTCAAGGGTTGGCCGGTGGTGGGATCGACGACCAGAGCGTTGCTTCCCTTGTCGATGGCGGGGCTGCCGGTCAAGAGGGCAATCGTCTCGGTCGACCCGCCGTTGTCGGCCAGCCTGCTCAGCCCCGGGTCAGCGACCCCGACCTGGTTGCCGTTGATGCCGTTGACCAGGCCGCCGGAACCGCCGATGCCAACCAGGTTGTACGCGCTCGTTGAGGACACCGTGCCCGCGATGTCGTTGGGCGTGGCACCCCCGCTGGTATTAATGGCGACGATCGTATTATCCAAGATAGCCGTGGTCGAGCCATCGTCCAGCCCGCCTCCAAGGCCGCCGCTGGGGACGTTGTTGTCGGCGATGGTGGAGTTGGTCACCGTAAGCGGGCCGTTAAAGTCCCAGATGCCACCGCCATCGCCCGGATTGAAGCTGGTGGCCGTGGCCGAGTTGCCGGCGATGGTGGAGTTGGTCACCGTCATCGACCCTTCAAGAGAATCGTTGAGGATGCCGCCGCCGGCAGCTGCCGAGTTGTTGGCGATGGTGGAGCCGGTCACCGTCAGCGTGCCATTGTTGCCGATACCGCCGCCGCCGCCAGCGCCAGCCGAGTTGTTGTCGATGGTGGAGTTGGTGACCGTCAGCGTACCCAAGTTGATGATTCCGGCGCCGCCGCTGCCGCCGGAGGCGAAGCTGGAGGGTGCCGAGTTGTTGTCGATGCTAGAGTTGGTAACGGTCATCGTGCCATCGTTACTGATGCCGCCGCCCTGGCCGCCGATGGGGACCGAGTTGTAGCCGACAATGGAGTTGGTGACGGTCAGCGTGGCGCCCGATTCATTCTCAATGCCGCCGCCTGTGAACCCCCCAGAGTAAATCAGGACGCTGTTGCCGATGACGCTGGAGTCGGCGACCGTTAGGGTACCGCCATTGTCGATGCCGCCGCCGTAGTAGGCGTTGGCCCTGCCCCGCGTGATCGTGAGACCGACGAGTTGGGCTTGGACGTTGGCATCCACGGTGAAGATGCGGAAATCGGCCGCCGCGGCGCTACTGCGGGCCACGGTCAGGCTCGATGCACCTGGTCCCTCGATGTCCATCAAGCCGGTGGTGTTGCTCAGGTCCGGCAGGGCCGAGTTGAGCGTAATCTGGCCGGTGACGGCGAAGTTGATCGTGTTGTCGCCCTGGGTCTGGTCGGCCTGGGTAATGACGTAGCGCAGGTCGCCCGAGGTCCCCGTGCCCGTGCCCGTATCGCCCAGGCTGTTGACGGTCCAGGTGGTCAGGGACAGCAGGGCCCGGCCCTCGAGAGGTTCGAGCGTCAATCTCCTGCGGTGCGAGCGATGAGGCGGACGGGCTCGCGAGCCGCGCCCCGTCCGGCGTGCGAGCCAGGTTGTGGTCGATCGATGAATCTCCTGCATGGTTCCTCTCTCCTTGCCGTTGCGGCCGCCCGGGCGGCCGGTCCTCCCCTATGGTGCAGCGAGACGCGAAACGAACTGCGAACGCTCAGGTCAACGTACTCACCTCTATTGATATCTTGAGGCTGACTTGATTCGATGCGTGGCGGCGGGCGTGACGTGGCGGCGTGCGTGGGGCTCGAGCGGGTTGCTGTCCGGTGCGGTATTCAAAACAAAAGAACCCGCCAGCGCTCCCTGCGCCGCGGGCCACCCTGGCTCGGCATCGTCGGCCTCTCGTAAGCCGACGATGCCGTGTTTTCGGGATCAACAGCCATGATTATCCTGGATCTCATCAGAGGTGTCGAGTCGGTCGAGGCCAGGCGACAACCATTTTCTGCAACCACGGCTACGGCTTGGCCGCAGCGCGGGGTCGATGCCTCTCGATTGCCCCGGGCGAGGACGTGGGATTGGCAGGAACCGCGCTGCTGGGTTAATCTGGGCCAATCAAACCAAAGCATGAGGAACACCCCGATCACCAGGCGACCCAACGACCCCGGAGATGTGGCCGACGATGATCCAGATCAAGCTGCCGGATGGTTCGATCAAGGAATATCCCGATGGGGCCCGGCCTCGTGAGGTGGCCGCGGAGCTTGGCAAACGGCTGGCCGAAGCGGCAGTGGCGGCAATGGCCAACGGCACGGTCGTTGACCTCGACCGGCCGCTCGAGAACGGGACGGCCGCGACCGGGCCGATCGAGCTGCGAATCCTGACCCCGAAGGACCGCGAGTCGCTTGACGTGCTGCGCCACTCCACCGCGCACATCATGGCCCGGGCGATCATGCGGCTCTTTCCCGGAGTCAGGCTCGCGTTTGGACCGACCACGGCCAATGGCTTCTACTACGACGTCGAGATCGACGGCCACAGCCTCTCCGAGAACGACTTTCCAGCCATCGAGACCGAGATGGCGCGCATCCTCAAGGACGCGGAGCCGTTCGAGCGGTTCTCTCTGCCGGTGGACGAGGCCCGCCAGTTCGTCGCCGACCTGGGCCAGACCCTCAAGGTCGAGCATATCGACGGCGAGCTGTATAAGTTCGGCGTCCTCAGCTTCTATCGCCAGGGCGAATTCGTCGATCTCTGCCGCGGCCCCCACATTCCCCACGCCGGCAAGGTCGGGGCGTTCAAGCTGCTCTCCATCGCCGGCGCCTACTGGAAGGGACAGACCGACCGCAAGATGCTCCAGCGCGTCTACGGCACGGCCTTTTTTGACAGGAAAGAGCTCGACGCCCATCTCGCCTGGCTCGAGGAGGCCAGGAAGCGCGATCATCGCAAGATCGGCAAGGAGTTGGGCCTGTTCACGATCTCGCCGCTGGTGGGCAAGGGACTCATCCTCTGGATGCCCAAAGGGGCCGTCGTCCGGGGGATTCTCGAGACATTCATGAAGACCGAGCTGATCAAACGCGGTTACCAGCCCGTGTACACTCCCCACATAGGCAAGATCGACCTGTACAAGACCAGCGGCCATTATCCCAAGTACCGGGACGGCCAGTTCCCGCCGCTCAAGATGCTCTCTGACGACGCAGCCAAGGAGCTGCTCGATGGCCTGATCGCCGGCACCCTGGACGACGCCGCCCAGCGCATGCTGCTGGGCAAGGCCGGCATTCCCGAGCGGCTGCCCGAGATCCAGAGCGGAGCCGATGGCCAGAAGGCGACCGGGATATCCCGGTCGTTCTTCGCCATGAGCGTTCCCGAGCGCATCGGCTACCTCGAGCAAACCTGCGACTACGAAGAGTACTTGCTCAAGCCGATGAACTGTCCGCACCACATCCAGATTTACGCCGCGGAGCCGCGGAGTTATCGCGACTTGCCTTTGCGACTGGCCGAGTTCGGCACGGTTTATCGCTACGAACAGTCGGGCGAGCTCGCGGGCATGACCCGGGTCCGCGGCTTCACACAAGACGACGCCCACCTCTTCTGCACCCACGAGCAGGTCCGTGGGGAGTTCCGGGCCACGATGGAGCTGACCCAGTACGTGCTCGGCTCGCTGGGGCTCGCCGATTACCGCATGCGGCTGTCCAAGCACGACCCGGCCGACCCCAAGTTCCAGGGCGTCGACGGCGCCATCTGGCGGAGGGCCGAGCAGGAAATCGAGGCCGTGCTCCAGGAGATGGGCCTGCCTTTCTTCGTGGGCACGGGAGAAGCCGCGTTTTACGGGCCGAAGGTGGACTTCATGGTCCGGGACTGCATCGGCCGCGAGTGGCAGCTTGGCACCGTCCAGCTTGACTACGTCCTGCCCGAGCGGTTCGGTCTCGAGTACATTGGTCAGGACAATCACACCCATCGTCCGGTGATGATCCACCGCGCTCCCTTCGGCAGCCTGGAGCGGTTTCTTGCCATCCTGATCGAGCACTTCGCCGGTGCCTTCCCGCTC
>Ga0181530_10005305_pt1 | contig 13209 bp, 10 predicted proteins | sample PEATcosm2014_Bin_42_FD_119769 | JGI IMG/M metagenome (GOLD analysis project Ga0181530, IMG submission 119769) | Peatland microbial communities from MTU Mesocosm Facility, Houghton, MI, USA - PEATcosm2014_Bin10_60_metaG | ecosystem: Environmental > Terrestrial > Soil > Wetlands > Peat | place... | reverse complement strand
TCTCGGCGGACGTTTTGTCGAGCTTCCCATCGAGGCGAAAGACGCGCAGGACGCTCGCGGATATGCCCGCGCCCAGGATGAAGATTTCTACCGCCGTCAGCGCGAGTTGCTGGGAAAAGTGGTGCAGGACAGCGATGTCGTGATTACCGCGGCGGTGATTCCGGGGAAAAAGTCGCCGGTGCTGGTGACCGAAGATATGGTGAAGGGAATGGCGCCTGGTTCGGTGGTGCTCGATCTGGCCTCGGAACGCGGCGGCAACTGCGAGATCAGCGAAACCGGCAAGACCGTGGTCAAACACGGTGTGACCATCATCGGAGCGATCAACCTGGCGTCAGGCGTGCCTTATCACTCCAGCATGATGTACGCCCGCAATATCACTTCCTTTTTGAATCATCTAATCAAAGATCAAAAATTGAATCTAAACCTGGAAGATGAGATTGTTCGCGAGACTTTGCTCACTCGCGGCGGCGAGATCGTAAACGCCCGGGTCCGCGAGTTTTTTAAATTGCCCGCGCTCGCCAAGTGACAGTGGAGCGACGGGCGTCTCGCCCGCCCGGCCGAGCAGTGACACCCGACGCTCCACGAACAAATACGGAGGAAAGATGAACAGCAGTTCAAACCTGATTAACGCGCTTTTTATTTTTGTGCTGGCTGGCTTCATCGGATTTGAAGTAATCCGGCGGGTCTCGCCCTTGCTCCACACTCCGTTGATGTCGCTGACCAACGCCTTGGATGCCATCGCGGTGGTGGGCGCCATCGTGCTCGTTGGCAAACATGAGAGCACACTCGCCACCGCCTTCGGATTTGTCGCCGTGGTCGCCGCCACCAGCAACATCGTCGGAGGCTTCTTCATCACGGATCGCATGTTGAAGATGTTCAAATCCAGCCGCCCCGCGTCCCAACCAGCGGCCAAATCGGTGGCCAAATAATGACAGCCGAACTGGGAGCAACGACCATCATCATCGAACTTCTATATCTCATCGCTAGCGTGCTCTTCATCCTCTCGCTGAAGTGGATGAGTTCGCCCACAACCGCCCGCCACGGCATCTGGGCGGGTGAAATTGGCATGGTCCTGGCCATCGGCGGCACGCTGCTCTACCGCGGCATGAGCTACCACCTGATCGCCATCGCGCTGGTGCTCGGCACGATCATCGGCGTTCCGCTTGGGCGCGTGGCCATGACGGCAGTGCCACAGCGGACCGCCCTCAGCCATGCCTTTGGCGCGCTCTGCGTGACCCTGGTCGGCTCGGCCGAATTTTATCTGCGCTCGCCCGCTATCTCGCCCTTCATGATGTCGGTGCTGTCGCTCGAAGTCATTCTTGGAGGCTTGACCGTTACCGGCAGCTTGATGGCCGCCGGCAAGTTGCAGGAGATTCTGCCGCAGCGTCCGCTGACTTACAAAGGGCAGAATCTGGTCAACTTTGTCTTGCTCGCAGGCGCCGTGGCGATCGCGGTAACTCTGGTGGTGCATCCGGAGATGCGGTCGTTGTTTCCGTTCATGATTCTGATTGCGCTGGCGTTCGGCGTGTTGCTGATCATCCCCATCGGCGGCGCCGATATGCCGACCGTTATTTCGTTATTGAATGGCTATGCCGGGTTGTCGGCGGCGGCCATGGGCTTCGTCCTCAACAACAAGCTGCTTATTATTGCCGGCGCGCTCGACGGATCGTCGGGCCTCATTCTCTCTATCATCATGTCCAAGGCCATGAACCGCTCGTTCACGAATGTTTTGTTCGGAGCGTTTGGACAGGTGCAAGCTTCAGCCGCTGCGGGAGAAGCCAAACCCGTTCGCAGCGCGACCCCCGAAGAAGCCGCAGCCATTCTTTCCGCTGCCAACCGCGTCATCGTGGTCCCCGGATACGGTATGGCCGTGGCCCAGGCGCAGCACAAAGTCCGCGAACTTTACGACGCTCTGACCAAGCGTGGCGTGGACGTGCGCTTTGCCATTCACCCCGTTGCCGGACGCATGCCCGGCCACATGAACGTGCTGCTGGCCGAAGCCGATATTCCCTACGACCGCTTAATTGAAATGGACGAGATCAACGGCGACTTTCCGCAGACCGATGTCGCGCTGGTGATCGGCGCGAACGACGTTACTAACCCGGCCGCCCGCTCCGATGCTTCCAGCCCCATTTACGGGATGCCTATTCTCGACGTGGACAAGGCGCACACCGTGATGGTCATCAAGCGCAGCATGAATCCTGGTTTCGCCGGCATTGATAACCCGCTCTACTATCTCGATAACACCCTGATGCTGTTTGGAGACGCCAAGGCATTTGTGGGCAGCATCGTGCGCGAACTCAGCGGAGGACACGGGTAGGTGGATAAGTCACCCGAATTCTGTTGCGGGTCGAAGCGGCTGAAGAGAAGATTAGGTGAGGTGTAAGGCCTACCAGTCAGGAAAAATCCGGCGGGCTTCAGCCTCGCGATGGGAAGTTCGCGTAACCTGCGGCCCGCCCGGCGTTTATTCTGTTTTCTTGTTCTGTCTGATTTTGGCCCATCGCGCTTTCTGGGCCAGAGAGATTCTCCTGCGCCCCGCCGCGGAAAGGGCCCTCTTGGCGCGGTGTTTCGTTCCCCTGCGTCCGGTTGCACCCCCGCCTCGGGTAAGCTTTTCGAGCACCGAAATAGCTTCCTCAAGTTGTTGGGCTTGTTTTTGGACACCCCGGTGCTCCTTGCGAAGCCGGGCGATTGTACTGGCGATACTTTTCATCAGATACCCCCTCGGATAACTACCGTCGGCCATTGTATTACTAACTTGATGTTTCTGTCAGAATTAATTTCGCCGGACGGTTATTACATGGAGCATGGATGACACGAACGCGACGTAATAAGGACGATGGCAGGAGAAAGATGACCCAGGGATAGGTATTCCTCTGTTTAGACATCCCGCTCACAGGCTCATCCCAACGGTGGCAGAAGTCCCGACGATCCGAACAGAAACAAAGCGCCCACCGCCAGGCTATAGATCGCCGTCAGCGCCGTGACCACAAACTGAAATCGCGGCAGCCTCGAGCTGAAGCCGAAAAGTCCCACCGCCGACGCCGTCATCACGGTGTTCATTACCAGCAGCCCCGCGATAAACATCGCCAGTCCGACAAAGCCCTTGCCAACTCCGCCCAGATTGGCCGCCAGTAAGAAGATCATCAGCTGGCTGGGCGTCTCTGCGCCGAGGCCGTGCACCAAGCCGACGACGAGTACCGATCTGGAAGTGTAATTCCATGGCTTGTCCTCCGGGCGCGGGATGTCGTGATCGTGCCAGTAACCCTTCATCTTCCAATGGAGCCAGCGCGCCGCCCCGGCCAAGAGGTGAAAGCGGCTGCGCGGCGCGGCATTCCCCGTGAAAAGCGATCCCAGAACATAGACCCCGAGGACCAGCAAGGTCAGTCCTACCAACCGCTCGGCGATGCGATCGATGCCATGCGGCAGCGAGAGTTGAAACACAATGACGGCGCTGCCCAGCGCGACCACCATGGCCGCGTGCCCCAGCGCGTAGAGCAAACCCAGCCGCATCCCGCGCCAGCGGTTGGTTTGCACGCTGGTGATGTCGGAGATGGCGGCAATGTGGTCGTAGTCGAACCCGTGACGGAAGCCAAGGACCGCCGCCGATAGGAGCGCAAGTTGGAGGCTGTTCGGCGTGAAGGTCATGGATTCGTAAAGGGCCCAGCTCAGAATATCTTAATTGTTCCACATGACGCCCAGAATCGGAAATCCGCCGGCAACCAGACGCCGTTGGCGCTAAAGGTTTTCACGGCACACTACAGCCCGGTTGTCATAAGCGACCTCTGCGCCTGACCTCGGTGATTCCAGAAGGGTTACTGTCGTGACTCGCCGTACCGCCACATCGCTGCACGAGAAAGTCAAGGCCCCCTGGAATCCGTTATCCGCCTGGGCCGAAAAACGGCTACAATAGCGGCAAACGAATGGTAATCGGAGGCAGCTGTGAAACCAAGCCGTTCTTATCGCGCCGTTGCCGTGTGCTGTGTGGTGTTGTTCGCTCTCGCGCCGATCGTAGGCGCTCAGGATGCGGCTGCTCCCAAGCCCGCCGGAGTTCCGCAAGACTGGTCCCAGCGCCACATCGTGTTCAGCCGCGATGCGCTCGCGCAGCACCCGGAACTGATTTACCGGGAGCCTCGTGTTTTGTATCAGGCGATGCAGCGCTGGCAGGCTCCGAGCTCGGATGTCTTCCACGCGGTCGCGCCCGTGCCGCCTTCCGGCGACATCTCCGGCACTGACCGCGATTGGAATGTTGCTTTGGGCGGACGCCTTTCCCCGGACATGTATCCGGCCAAGTACTCCTTCGATGCCAGCGCGCCGCCGGATTGCACAAACGACTGGGTCGTATTCGGGCTGGCAGTCGCCGGTGTCACCGGCGGCGTGCCCAATCTGATCGCCTTCAACAATCTCTACGTCAACAGCGCCGGCACCGGGTTTTGTACTGGCACGGCTCCGAAGGTCCTATTTGCCTACAACACCACCACTGCCGCCGGGGGCAAGATCGTAACTTCCCCAATTCTCTCCGAGGATGGAACGAAGATCGCTTTCGTCGAGAGCCTTACCACTTCCGCCATTTTCCATGTGCTGACTTGGAGCGCCGGCCAAGGCGCGCTCAAAGTCTCGGTGGCCCCAACCTCGATGACTTCAATCACCTTCTCCGCCACGGCCGGCAGCACCACTTCATCTCCGTGGGTCGATTACGCCAGCGACACCGTCTATCTGGGCGCCGACAATGGCCTGGTTTACAAAATCACCGGCGTTTTCAAAGGAACGCCCACGCTTGCCGGTGCTCCCTGGCCGGTCACGGTCAGCACCAACCTTCACCTGACTCCTCCCGTTCTCGACTCGAGTCGGGGCCTGCTGATGGTCGGCAGTATGAACGGAAGCCTGTACCAGATCAACGTCTCGACCGGCGCGCTCAAATCGCTCGCGGTAGGAAAAAGCGGTGCCACCAGCCCCGGTGTCATAGGCGCGCCCATCATCGATGTCGGCAGCGGCACGACCTTCGTCGTTAGCGCCAATGGCGCCAGCAGTGCCCCTGGCGGCTTTTCCGCAGTTCTTGTCGAAGTCGACACTGCCTTGATGACTTCGCTGTCCAAAGCCGTAATCGGCGAGGGCTCAGCCACCAAGACCGCGCTCACCCTCCGCGAACCCGCCTTCGACAACAATTACTACAACAATCCTTCGACTGGACTGATCCGTCTTTGCGGAACCGGCGCCGCCGACACTACTCCCTGGCAGTACGCATTCGGATTTACTGAGACCAGCGGACAATTCATCCTGGATACAACGCCATCGTTTTCCCAGCAGCTCCTTACCTCCACCGCCGCTCGCTGCACGGGATGGACGGAGTTCTACAATCCCAACATCAGCGGTGGCACCGACTTCTTCTTTTTCGGGCTGACCCAGGACTGTACCGCAACGGGAGTAGCTGGCGGCTGTGTGGAGGCGCTCAACGGCGGCACGAACACCCTGACCACCGCAACTGTGAACGGCGGGCCCAGCGGAGTCATCGTCGATAACTTCAGCACCGACGCGGGGGCCTCCAGCATTTATTTCATGGCCGACAGAGTGGATACAGCGTATAAATTTACCCAGAACGGCCTGCAATAGAAGCGGTCTCCGGAACGCCAGAATCATGAGCGCAGACAATTCGAATTCTCCCGATCCAGAAAAGGACCAGCGCGTCGACCCTCAGCAGATCGAAGAGTTGTTTCAACGGCTCCCTGCCAACTTGCGCTGGCCGAAGCCGAACGCCGAGGCCCTGGCGGCGGCCGTGGAAGCCATTCAGCGCATGTCGGGCGGCAGCGCGGCAGCGCAACACCTGGCGGCCGCCGCCGTCGCGGACGAACCGGGCAACGCCTGCTCCGCCTGCGGAACTCCGCTCGCGCCCGCCGCCCGCTTCTGTGCCGCCTGCGGAACTCCGACCCAGGCGGCGGGCGATCTGCCCGCTCAATCCCGGGCCGGCTCGGGTCACCACCACGTTCATCACCACTATCACCATTTTGTCCCCACTCTCGAAACGCCTTCCGCCATGCCCTCTGGCGAATCCGGGCCCGGTGTTCCTCGCGGCCGCACTCCCGGTGCTCCGGGTTCGAGCGGCGGCCGCGCCGAAGCTAGCGCCCGCCAGGTTGTCCAGGACTGGGCCCAGGCCTGCAATACCCGCCACATCGACGACCTGCTCGAACTCTACGCCGCCGACGCCACTCTGATTCGCTCCAGCGTTCCGCCCGTCCGCAGCCTGCCGGCCATCCGGGAGTTTCTTGCCTCGCTGCTTGAAGCCGGGTTGGGCGACGTGGAAATGGAATCCTTGCGCCTCGAAGTGATGGGTGAGATTGCTCTCGATCTTGGCCGCTGCAAAATGCTGGTGCCTGTCGCCATGGGCAAGCGCCGCGAAGAGCGCGGGAAATACCTGGTCGTCCTCGTGCGACAGCCCGCCGGCACATGGAAGATCCTGGCCGATTGCTGGTCCGCAGATCTGCCCGTCGGCGCCCCACCGTCCGAAGCCGCTGCCCGCAAGGGAACCGAACCATCTTCGCCCCAGCGCAAGCCCCGCTGAACCGGTCTCATGATTTGCCCTGAAGAAGCTCCGCAAAATAATCAGGCCCTCGCGCGGAGGGCCATTTGGTGCGGGTCGTTTTGTGCGGATCTGAATTGGTGAGCGCGGCAGGAATCGAACCTGCGACCCACGCCTTAAAAGGGCGTTGCTCTACCAACTGAGCTACGCGCCCTCACCATACTTCATCTGCTTGCCAGCAAAACACTTAACTGAAACTTCCCTTCGCCACCGCCAGAGCGTCTTTTGCTGCGTTGTCAGTAGTGGTGTCAGTCGGTTTTTCATGGCCAGCGGGAATCAGTATAACAGCTTTTTGGCGCTTCCTTTCCAGTGCGTTGAACACAGACAGCTTCTCGACCGCGGCGGCCTTGTGGGCCGGTGCCAGGTGAGCAGAGCGCATGGTCATCTGAATATTGAGGTGGCCCATCAGGCTGGCGACAGTAGGCAGATCCACTCCGGCCATGACTAAACGACTGGCAAACGTGTGCCTGCAATCGTGCCAAGTGAAATCACTGATCCCGGCTTCGCTTACGGCGTCCTCGAACCAATGGCGAGTTCCCTTCAGTGAAGCGCCGCCGCGCCCGGCTGCGAAGATCGGTCCTTGGCCTTTCGTCCGGGCGTGGAGCGCATGGAAGGCCACCAAGGCTTCGGCGTTCAAGTGTATGAGTCGGCTTTTTCCATTCTTGCTGTCTGGAACGAAGAGATCAGAGCGCAGTAAGTCCACACAGGACCAGTTGATGCGGACGTACTGCTCCTTGCGGCCCATTCCTGTATTTAGGGCGATTTCAAATTCGGGAAGATGCTGCGCATACTTCGCCAGGATGACTTTTCGCAGTCGGCTCTCCTCATCCGGTTCAAACCGGTTTAGAAAGCGAACTCGACCATCCGGTGTTTTCCGAGGCTTCAACAATGGCACCAGATTGCCCTCGGCCTTCTTGTTCTCAATGCCTGGCTTATAAATCGACCTGAGTACGGTTCGCCAGCGATTGAACGTCCCCGGTCTCCATGCCTGCGCGTTGAACCATTCCCGCAGGTCAGCGAGCGGGATTCCAAGTGCATGCGATAGCGAACCACTACGATGCGATTGAAGGCCAGCCTGGGCTCGGAGCAGTACCGGGCGATAAATTGATCGATGGCGTACTCGTACACGCGGCGCGAGGCTGGCGAGCCAAGGCTGTTGAGCACCGCCGACTTGCAAGGATCCAGATCCGGCAGCCGAAGCACTCGGCGACGGTAATTCGGTTTAATTCTCTGCTTGCCCATGGCGACGGCCTCCCATGCCGCAGCATGGGAACTACGGCAAACCGCCTGGGTGATGCAAGCAGTGACACTGGGTAACGGGATAGAGTGTTTTGAGCCCTATGGCCCGTTCTCGACAGGTATCGTTCGCGAATGACCGAGCCGCCACTTATTGCTGATCGGTAAAATCGGTCAGCTTCCGTAATTTAACGGTCGCGTCATTGGATACGTCCTGCCTCAACCATGCCAAGTGACCGGCCCCATAGATCACGAGAATCCTGTCGTTCGGTGATTCGACCAGCTTGACAATGTTGCTATAAATGCGAATATTTCTCTGATACCAGACCGCCAGCAGGTCGGGTCCTGCATAGTCATTAGGATCCCCGAAGGGAGCGTAGGCGTAATACGAGGCGACGTCCTTTGCCGCCCGCGCATCGGAATTGATGTATTCCAACGTCTCGAGAACCGTGTGCGATCCCAGAAAATCGCCTTCCTCCTTCACCATCGTGTCCGTGCTCGCCTGTATCGCGTCGAACTTTTCTTTGAGGCCATTGGCCTTCGCGTAATTGAGCACTCGATAATAGGGGAATTCACCTTCTTCATCGACCGGGTAGACCGCTTTATGGCCAAGCTCCTTGGCCAGCCGGTATCCGATTTGATTCGTCTCGTTACGCGTCAGCGTGTACTTTCCCGCCACGTAATCGGAATACTCCCGCTCCACGCGCTTGCTCCCGATATCGTCTTCAATCGCAATCTTCGTGGGATGAAACTTCTTCAACACTTCGATTAGCCGCGCGATTTCTTGCTGGCGCTGCGGCGATAGAACATCGTCGGCTTTCATGTTGTGGATATCGCGTCCCGGATTCGACATGTGATAGGTCCCGAGCACCAGAATCTCCGGGCGTGCCTCCGTTTGAGCCCAGGAAGCCATCGATAGCGTCAGTACCCCAAAAAACAAAAAAATCTTCCTCATACATCCTCCGCTTCTACATACGAGCCTCTGCTTGGAAAAGTTCCTGATGGTTGCGACAGCCGAAACTTTGGCGAGCACGATTACTGTTGGTGAATCGCTTGATCACTCAATGACCAGCGGTCAATACGCGTTAAGGCCTGTGGGTGTTGAAAAACTCTTTTGACGCGTTTTTGGCTCAAAATTCGGTCTGTAAGCCGTTGAATCTTCGTTCAGCCCAAGCGTAGAAACTCGCAGAAATTACTCCGTTGGTTCCTTTTTCAACGCCCACGCCTGTTAACAACAGTTACTTCCGGTTTGCCGTGATCCGCCAGTAATCCAACGGATGTGTAAGTCTTCGCAAAGTTCGCTTCAGCTACGTCGACATTTCAGGATTAATCTGGCGGATGGATCCAAGGAGGCACCGTCTCTCTGAAAGAGAAGTATTCGAATGAAGATCCACACCGATCAAAACGCCGATTTTTGTCCGGCGCACCGGGAACCGCGTTGGCCTACATTTCGCACAGGACAAATTGAGATACAAAGGTGCAGTTATCTCAACGTTGGCACAGCAATGTTTCTAATGCTCGCGATGGTAGACCGTTGGCGCATTGCAGCGAGAGAGCGCGATGCTACTGGCAATAAGGCGAGTAAGGCGCATATTGCCTGAGGGTACTGCAACCCATCGAGAACCCCAGATTGCACGCTGTGCGCCAGTGCTGGCAAGCACCATTCCTGTCGCCAGAAACCCAAAGGAGATTACCCAAAATGCCGTGAATATTTGGATAGTTGGGATAGAGATCGAGTCCCTTGCGCGCGATATTCAGACCCTCCTGAGTGTTCCCTTTATCTGCGTAAGCTGCAGCCAGGCCGGCGTAGACCATTCCGGCTTCCGCGTGCTCCGGGCAGCCGTCGCGCAAGCTTTTGTTGAAGAGGTCGATGGCATCTTCATATCGATGGCCCTGGTAGGCAGCATTTCCGTTGTTCACATCCTGTACAAACTGGTTGCATTGACGGTTGTGCGCTTCCTGCCGCTGCTGCTCGGCACGGATTGCATCCTGCCGGTCGCGCTCCGCCTTCTCCTTGGCAAACTTAAGGCCTCCTATGCGCTCATGCACAGCGGGTGCATCCTTGGCGTTTGGCGCGGCCAACAGATACCAGTTGAAGGCGGCAATCGCGTCGTCAAAGTGCCTGGCCTTCTCGTAGGCGACTCCCTGATTGAAGTAGTAGTCGGCCACCCAGGGCGCGATCTGCAACGCCTTCGCGTAGGCGTCCGATGCGGCGAGGAAGTCGGCGTCAGAAGATGCGTTCTTGACTCCGTACGTGCCGCGTCCAGCGAGGTCATGCACGCTCTCGGGCAGCTCGGGCATGGCAGGTAAAGCCAACGCCAGCCGGATGATCTCGGCCCGGGTGCTGTCATTCGGATTGGCCTTGAACTGCGCTAATGTTTGCCGAAACTGCGCGAGGGCCTGTTGCTGTTGTTTCGCGGCCAACTGCTCTTCCATTTCGCGCTGCAGTTGATCGCCCTTGCTGGTATCAACGCCTGCGCGAGCGGCGGTAAAGTAGAGTGTCAGGTTGCGCTTGGCGCTGTCGTAGTCAGCGGCTTTGGAGTAGGCCGTGGCCGCGTTCAGATAGGCATCGGCGTACCAGGGAGCCTCCGTGCCGGCCCGCTCCAAGAGCTGGGCAGCGGCTTTGAAGTCATCGGGGGTGGTCGCAGTCTTTATCTGCGCTATCGCCTTGCTGAAGTCTGCCTTTGCCGCCAGCGGAACCAGCGGCGCCGGCTTCAAGCTCTTGGCGAGCTCGATGATCCGGCCGCGCAGGTCGGCATCCGGAGAATTCTTAAAATCCGCCATCATCGCCGCGAGCGCCTTGCGTTCTGCAGTGTCTGAAGTCGGTTGATGCGCTGTGGGTGCAGGTTTGGCTGTCTGTGCTGGCAACGGAATGATGACACTGTTAAATGTCGAAAGAAGGATTACCAGCGAAAGAAGTGATTTCGTCTTCATGAGATCTTATCTCCTTGGTACGTATGTTCTGCAAGTGCTGATTTTATGCGCGGAGGACGCGCCCGCCCACTCACTTATGCTCGTGTGACCCGGCTTCAGGGCCGAGGAGCACGGTGGCAAGTTTGTCAGTGGCATCGCCAATGACCACACCCCGCAGTGTGTCGGTAATTCTCTCTACGCGGTAGATGTCGGCCATGGTCCGGTTGGCGCGGTCGATTACGATCTTCAGTTGCTCGTGCTGGGGCGTGGTTGTGGAGGCAGCTCCCATCATGTTGACCGCCTGCCGGCGCTCGAGGCGCAAGGCATCGAATACCTCTTTACGCTGCTTCTCATCGGTGAGCAATTTGCCCGCCTTTTCACTGATGACATCTGAGCCGATATCAATGGCTGCTTTGCGAAGCATGGCTGAGAGAGCCTCTCGAGAGGTCATGAAGTCCCACGCGAGTGGGGCGGTGCCGTGGGCCAGTTTGGGATCGGCAATTGCGAGCGCCACGCTGACCATGCCAGGATCGGCGGATGAAGGCAAGGGACGGTTCTCGCGGATGGCCTGGACAAGACGGGCAAACTGCTGCGACTGCACCGGATTCTTCAGATAATTCAGGGCCTGGCTGTAGGTCTGATCCTGCTTGACAAGGTAGAGCGCAGCGCCGTTTTCACCGGCGATGAAAGTTTTGCCGGCGATCATAATGACTTTCAAAGGCTTGCCGACAGGTGAGCCCAGCGGCCCAGTCATCTCCCAGAGGGCCATGAGGCGGTCAGCAGACTTCATCAACGTTTCTTCATTCAGATAAATATGTTTCCATTCGATAGGCGCTTCTTCCTTGGGGACGGGTGCGGGTGGCACGATGGCGTAAATGCTCCTGGCAAGTTTTGCGACCCTCGGATCGGTAACTCGGACATCCCATGCGGGTTGTGCCGGCTGCGTATCCTTGAGTCCGGTGCTGCCGGTGTCTCCGAGGTCTTTGAGGCCATAAGAGCCTGAAGAATCATCCTTCAGGCCGGATTCGCCCTCGGAGGTGCCTTTCAAATCTTTGAGCGCCTCCTCTTTTCTGCGCTCGAAATCAGCCCGTGCCTGCCGGGCGGCTTCTGCATCGCGCAGCTTCTGCGCATCTACCTCTTCTTTGATTTCGTTATCTATCTCCTCCAGACGCCTGCGTTCGGCCTCGGCTTCGGCCGTTGCTGCGGCTGCCGCTGCGGCGGCTCCGTTGTCATAGGCGGGCTGATTGGGCTGATTGACCCTCGGATTTCCGCCGCCGCCCGGACAGCCCCCGTGAGCAACGAATACATATTTGCCGTTGATAAGACACTGCATTCCGCCCGTGGGGGTTCCGCTGCCTTGCGCCAACGCGGCTGGGGAACCCACGACCACCACAGCCAACCCAAGAAGAACAGCCATCAATAAAGGCCGTTTCATGATTCCCTCCATGCCGAGCTGAACCGGTCTGCGAGCCAACAATGGCCGCAGAGCTCCCTGCGGAGTTCGGGTCAGCCAGAGCAACAACGAAACAGTGTCCACGTGATCTCAACCACAACGCTGGGCCAACTACGCCGACGGCGCGGGCGCTTCGCAGGGTGTTTGTTTAGAAGCTGGTAACTGTGCGGAATTCTACACCCGCCACGTAGCGGTGAATATTGTTCTTTCAGTTGAGATTCCCGATTTGACGCTCAGACACGCAGATTGGTGCGCGTTTCAATCCGCGGCGCGCCGCTCAAAGACACCCGTCCGGCCCATGCGGAAGCGAATTCGTGGGGGCACCCCATGGGTTCCGACGGAAGTCGATTTCGTCTCTATAGCGACCGCTTGGCCTCAACGGCGCTACTTGGATCGCGCTCTTTGCCACCGCAATTGGAGGCCGTCGGCAACGCAGTCAACGACCATATCTGCTTGGAACCAATCAAGGCCGGAGATACGGTGGTCGCGAACCTGATCGCAAAAGGATAACAAAGATTGATCCTAGGCTCCGGGAACCGAAAGTCACAGAAGGTCATTCATAATCAATAGACTACGTACAAATGACAGGATTAGTAACGGTATACGCCCTTGTATTGACTGATCGGGCAGTTTTCAGGTGGTCAACAAACAAGAACTGTGCGGTTGTTGGCAATAAATCGTGATTGCGCTCATTGACGGGTTTTGAGCGCAATTGCCTGTATTCGCCAATGACGATGGAAGTCACAGTGAATCTGGCGTAAAGTGCTGGCGTAGGAGCCAACGATGAGAGCAATCGAAGCAGTCGTAGTCTTGGTCTGCATTTGTGCAACATTGCAGATTGTGGCGCAAAGTACCAATCCAGCACTGGAGAAGGAACTTCTGGCCGTGCTGCATCCGATGTATGCCGCCGAGCAGCGGCATGATCTCGCATATGTCAAGTCCCATCTCGACGCAGATTTCGCCGAGGTCGCCGGGGATGGGAACGTCTATGGCTTTGAGGCCATCGAAAAGGGTTTCGCCGATATGCAACTGAAGC
>Ga0181530_10005304_pt1 | contig 13209 bp, 10 predicted proteins | sample PEATcosm2014_Bin_42_FD_119769 | JGI IMG/M metagenome (GOLD analysis project Ga0181530, IMG submission 119769) | Peatland microbial communities from MTU Mesocosm Facility, Houghton, MI, USA - PEATcosm2014_Bin10_60_metaG | ecosystem: Environmental > Terrestrial > Soil > Wetlands > Peat | place... | reverse complement strand
TTTAACAGCGCGGGTGATCTGTTTGTGGCGTCTCTTTTTGACGGTAATATCTATGAATTCACGCCGGGTGGAGTGCGAAGTACCTTTGCCTCCGGGTTGTCCCCTATGAATTCACGCCGGGTGGGGTGCAAAGCACCTTTGCCCCCGGGTTGAGTCCTGAAGCACTGGCCTTCAACAGCTCGGGCGATCTGTTTGAGGCGGATGACAGCGGCAACATCTATGAATTCACGCCGGGCGGAGTGCGAAGCACCTTTGCCTCCGGGTTGAATCATCCTCTTGGACTGGCCTTCAACAGCTCGGGCGATCTGTTTGTGTCGGATTACTACAGCGGCAACATCTATGAATTCACGCCGGGTGGGGTGCAAAGCACCTTTGCCTCCGGGTTGTCCGGTCCTAATGGACTGGCCTTTAACAGCGCGGGCGACTTGTTTGTGGCGAATTTCACCGGTGGCAGCATCACTGAATTCACGCCGGGTGGAGTGCAAAGCACCTTTGCCTCCGGGTTGGCGTCGGATGGTCCGACCGTTCTCGCCTTCCAAGGCGAATCCCTGCCCGTGCCTGAACCCTCGGCTTTGGGGTTGCTGGCCGTCGGCATGTTTGGGATAACTCTCTTGCGTCGGCATCAGCGTTAATTCATTAGAGCAACCACGAAGCAGGTCATTCAAAAACCACCTGCGATGGAACGTGAAAGTTGTTACCGGGTGGCGAATACTTCGCTCTAAAACGCCACAGACGCGCCGGGCGTGCCGGACGCATGTTTGCTCACACGCGACCGAAACGCCTCACCGCGCCGCACAGCGAAGCGAGCGCCACGGCAAGACGCCGGACACGCCCGCCGAAACAGTCAGACACGGGTGAACACGTTGTTACTGCAAGTTGCTACAAAGCCGCAAAAACTCACATTGCCGGCTTGCCGAGTCGTAGCTCGGTGCGCTTCGTGAATTGCGGATAGCTGCCCGCCTTCGCACTTCGTGCTTCCGCCTTCATTTCACTTCGGCGCGACGAGACGGTGCGGCAGTCTTCGTCCTCGCTACGTTGCGGGGCGGAAGCGGGCAAAAATGACGACCGGCAAATGCATGACCGGAACCACTTTTCAGGTAACACTCGAAGTGTTGCGCTTGTGCAAGAGTTTCGAACGCAACATATATTTTCAACTTCCATGGCACAAACTTCGCGGTGTGATCGCATCTGCCCGCATTGTGTTCGGTAATGCGCTGTTTCAAGTCAGAGGTGTGTCCAATGTAGCGATGCTCCGGACAACTAACGCTTTCAATGATGTACGTGTAAAACATAATGCAAGATTGCCGGGGATGGCCTGCCATCCGTAGCTCGGAACTTATAGCGGTAAGATCCTCCTGTGCCAAGGCTACGGAGGACACCATCCTTCGCTCGGAACCTCCGAACGTCGGTTCCGAGCGAAGGATGGTGGAGCCGAGGGGGCTCGAACCCCTGACCCCCACAATGCCATTGTGGTGCTCTACCAACTGAGCTACGACCCCATCCGGAGCGGCAGGCAATCTAAAGCGCTCCCGCCGCTTGTCAAAACTTTTCGCCGCTGTCACCTGAGAATGAACGCAACTTGACACTGCCGCCAATGCCTTTGCCCGCCAGCGGACCGCGGATTGTCCTCAATCCGCAGCGGTTGATTTTTCGGAGGCGCTGCGAGTTGGGAGAACTCGCGCTCCGGCGGCAGTGCCAAGTTGCGTCACCTGTGAATTGTGATTGAAGCCGCCCGGCAAATATGTCTAGCGTCAGCACATGGCCGAACCGCGTTCGCTGCTGCGCGTGGCGTTTCTGACCCACGAACCGTTTTATCCGCCCTCCGGCGGCGGTTCGGCGGAGGCCGTTTATCTCGTCGAAGAAATGGCCCGGCGCGGCCACGAGATGCATGTCTTTTGCCCCCAAATTCCCGCACCGGCAAATGTCGAAAGGAAATTTCGCATCCACCTGCATTTGTTCAACCAGTGGCAAATGGGGCGTTATGCCTCCCTGCGCAATTTCAAATACCTGCTTTATCCTTTCTTTTTGCAACGCATGGTTACCGATGCCGCGCGCACGACAAAGTTCGATCTGCTGCTCTCGCAACACGCCATTTCCGCCGTCGCCGCCGGTCGCCTGAAACGCCGGCTCCACCTGCCGGTCGTGATGAATTTTCCGGACCTGCTCACGGGCTTCATGGAAACCTGGCCGGGTTACATCGCGCCGCGCCCGTTCGTCAAGGCGCTCGAACGCTATGAAATTTCCATGCCGAAACGTTATGGCGTGGACGGGGTGCTGTCGATTTCCGACACGCTGGCCGATTATTTTGTCGAGCGCGGCTATCCGCGTGAAAAGATTCTGCCGATTTATTACGGTTACGCCGCGGAACATTTCCCATTTCGTGTCAGAACTTCGGCAAACGGCGGCCCGCCGGTGGTTGTCATGCACGGCTCGCTGGATTTTCATCACCTCGGCCCCATCGCCTTTGAAGCGATTCAACACGTGACCCGGGAACGGCCCGGCGTCGTTTTTCGGTTTGTGGGCCAGCGCACCACCGCGCTGGAGAAATTTTTGCAACGCGCGCACCCCATTCCCAATTTCAAATTCGAAGCCACCGGTTTTGTGCCTTATGCGGAGGTGTCGAAACACCTTGCCGATGCCAGCGTGGGCATCGTGCCGTATGAGGAATCCGCCGGCACGCACTGCGCGTTCGTCGCCAAGGTGGTTGAATATGTCGCCAGCGGACTTCCCACCGTCTGCACGCCGCTCAAAAGCATCCAGCGTTATTTCCAAAGCGATCCCATGGTGCGCTTCGCAAAATTCGATGGCGCGGATTTCGGGAGAAAAATCATCAGTTGGCTCGACGAACCAGCGGAATCCTGGCGCTTGCGCGCCCGTGACTCGGCCGCCCGGGTCAAGACCGAACTCGACTGGCAACCGCTTTGTCACAGAGCCGTGGATTTCGTCGAAAAGATTTACCACGGAGCCAAAAGCTGACGCCGTGTCAATACGGGCTTTGGTGTATGCAGAAAAGAACGTGGCAAAAATGGGTGAAAGACGCCGCCGACCCGAAGCGCGCCGGACATTTTCTGGATTTGCTCGCCGCGACGAGCGCCCGTCCGCAGCTCAAGAAATTTTCCGCCGACCAAATCCGGATCATCGTGGCCTTGTTCAGCGGTTCGCGAGCGCTGGGCGAGTTGCTCGTCGCCAATCCTGACTGGCTGCCGATGCTTGAAGCCGGGCGGCTTAAATTTCCGCGCCGGGCGCAGGGATTTCAGCGCGAGGTCGAAGGCTGGTTGAAGCCGCGACTGGCCGCGCGCGATTATACCGGCGCGCTCACGGAACTGCGCCGTTTCAAACAGCGCGAAATGCTTCGCGTCGCCGCGCGCGACCTCGCCCGCCTCGGCAACGCCGTCGAAATCACGCGGGAAATTTCGGATTTGGCGGACGTCTGCCTCAACACCGTCTGGCGCATTTGCCGGCAACAGCTTTTTGAAAAATTCGGCCAGCCCTGTCATCAAGACGCCGAAGGCAACTGGCAGCCGACGGAATTTTGCGTGCTCGGCATGGGCAAGCTCGGCGGGCAGGAACTCAATTACAGTTCCGACGTGGACGTGCTGTTTCTTTACAACGACGAAGGACAGGTCTTCAAAGAGCCGCCCGCTCCCGGAAAGACGCCGCATTCGGCGCTGTCCAATCACCAGTTTTTCAACAAGCTCGCCGAGGCGTTTGCCAGCGAGGTTTCACGGATGACGGCGGAGGGCTTTTTGTTCCGCATTGACTTGCGGTTGCGGCCGGAGGGTGACGCCGGACCGCTGGCGCGCTCACTCGAGAGCTACGAAAATTATTACGCGCAATGGGGCCAGACATGGGAGCGCATGATGCTCATCAAGGCGCGGTGGGTGGCGGGCGACGAAGGCCTGGCCGCCGAGTTTCTCGAAATGATCCAGTCGTTCCGGTTTCCTCCTTTGCTGAGTGCCGACGTGCTCCGCGAAGTTGCCGCGGTGAAGGACCGGATTGAGCGGGAAATCGTGCGCGCGAAAGAATTGGAGCGCAACGTCAAGCTGGGGCGCGGTGGCATTCGCGAAATTGAATTCGTCGTTCAGTCCCTGCAAATCCTGCATGCCGGACGGCTGCCGTTTCTGCAAACCGCGCAAACGCTTCCGTGCCTCGCCAAACTCGCCCAATACAAATTGCTCGCGGAAGAGGAGGCGCAACAACTCGACGCCGCCTACCGTTTTCTCCGCGACGTCGAGCATCGCCTGCAAATGGAGGAAAATCAGCAAACCCACACCATTCCCGAAGACCGCCCGGCCCGGCTGCGGCTGGCAAGGTTGATGGGCTGCCAGTCGTTGGAGGAATTTGAAGCGGCGCTGAAGACGCACACCGGCAACGTGCGGCGGGTCTATGACCGACTCCTGAAAGCCGATGCGCCAAAACCGGCGGAGGCAATCCTGCCCGAAGAGTTCGAGGGCGCGGAAGCGGAATGGAAGGATTTGCTGGCGGCGCATTCGTTCCGCGATCCGGAGACAGCGGTCCGGTTGTTGAAAGAATTTGCCGAAGGGCCGGGTTATGTTCACGTCTCACCGCACACCACGGAACTGGTGCGGCAACTGATTCTGAAATTCCTGGCCCTTTGCCCGAAAAAAAGTGGGACGGGCTTCCAGCCTGTCTCTGTTCCAAAAAAGACGGAAAAAGATGGAGACAGGCGGGACGCGCGTCCCACGTTGTCCGACCCCGACCGGGTGCTGACGCGTTTGGAAAGCTTCATTGAGGCTTACGGCACGCGCACCGCGTTGTTTGAAATGTGGAACAGCAATCCGGCGGCCTTTGAGTTGCTGCTGCTGCTGTTCGATCGCTCCGAGTTTCTGGCTGAAGTCGCCATTCGCACGCCGGATTTGGTTGAAGACCTGGTGAACAGCGGCCGCCTGCGCCAGCACAAAACCGCGCCGAAAATTTTGAAGGACCTGCGCTACGGCCTCGCCGACGAAGACCAGTTTCTCTGGCTGCGCCGTTATCACGAGGCCGAGTTGATGCGGCTCGGTCTGCGCGACATCCTCGGACTCGCCGGCTTCGAGCGGAATCTGGAAGAACTCTCCGCGCTGGCCGACGCCTGTCTGCAATACGCGGTCGAGGTGGTGATGCGTAAAAATAAAATCAAGGCGCCGCCATTCGTCATCATCGGTCTCGGCAAGCTCGCCGGTTGCGAAATTGATTACGGCTCCGACCTCGACATCGTCTTTGTCACAGACGCGCGGACGAAGGGGCTGGCGAAATTTCAGCGGCTGGCCGTGGAAGTGATGGATTTGCTGTCGCGCCGGACGGAGCAGGGAACTGTGTTTCACACCGACGCGCGCCTGCGGCCGGACGGCGAGAAAGGCCTGCTCGTCAACACGCTCGCCGCTTACGAAGAATACTATCGCCAACGGGCGCAACTGTGGGAAATCCAGGCGCTCACCCGCACGCGGCCGGTGGCCGGCGATTTGAAATTGGGCGAACGGTTTCAAAGACTGGCGGCGGCCTTGACGGATTTTTCCTCCGAAAATGCAACCGCAGGCTTTAGCCTGCGCCGGCCGGAATCAGCAAGGGAATACGGACTGAAAACAAGCACCGCAAAAGTTCGCAACTTGAAGGTTGCGGCTACAGAAAATAACGGCGGCCTGGCTGCCTTCACACCGGACTGGAAAGATCAAATCCACCGGATGCGGACGCGCATCGAAAAGGAACGCACGCCGCGCGGCCAGGACGATCTGGCCATCAAAACCGGCAAAGGTGGTTTCATGGACGCAGAATTCATCGCCCAGGCGATGTGCCTCGAACACGGCTGGCAGGAGGCCAACACGCTCCGCGCGCTCGAACGGGGCCGTGACGCGGTTGGAGTTCAATCTTCAGATGGTGTTTCGGCCAAAGGCACGCTAAAGCGTGAACTCCAACCGCTCACGCGTGCCGATTGGGACAAATTGATCGGCAATTACCGGCGATTGCGCCGCGTCGAAGGCATCCTGCGCCGCTGGAGTTACGAAGGCGAAACCGTTTTGCCGGACGACGCGCCGGCATATTACCGCGTCTCGGTACGCTGCGGCTTTGCAATACCGGATGAATTCAGGAAGGCGCTGGCGAATTGGCGTGGCGCAATCCGGGAGGTTTACAACAAAATGTTTCACGCAAGGACAGAGCGACGCAAAGAAAAGTAAAAATGGTTGGTCTCCGTGTCTTCGCTCTTCGCAGTGCCAGCTTATGGCCTCGTTCCTTTCCGGGAAGATTGGTTCACGTGCCAAGGGCCGTGAGTCGTTCGACATCCGCCTGACGGGCGGCGGGCAGCGCCGTGATGATGTTTCGTCCAGCCTGGTTCACCACGCAACAGCACAAAGCTTTTGCGCCATTTGCGTTTAACCGCGGCGCCTTTCTTGGCGCTGGACGAAAAGCGGTTCGCCCCGCTAACCTGGCGGCCAATGAGCTGCGGCGATTCCCAAACAACGAGATGTCCCGGTTGTCGCGAAGAAATTGAATCGGCAAAGCGACGCTGTCCGCATTGCGGTCGGCCGATGGGTGAGCGCGGATTTTTCTTTTACGCGTTTTGGGTCGGGCTGTCGCTGATGGTAATGGCGCTGATCGCCTGCATTTTTTATACGGGGTTTTTGATGTTGAACCGGATGTTGTGAAGCGAACGGGGAAATTTCCTTTCAGTTTGTTTCAAAGATTTTCGTGCCTGTCTCTCTGCATCTTCGGGTCACAATGCCGCTGGTGAAAGTACGGTGCGAATGGAAGTTCACCCCGAATGCCTTCGGGGCTGACGATCCTGGCCACAATCTCAAATGGGTTTTGGGTGAGGATTCCGCTGGACAGTATTTAGGGTTTTGGGTCTGGCGTCTGGCTTCCGGGACAAATGGGAATACAAGAGTTCGGAGTTCGGAGTTCGGAGATGGCCGAGGGCGAACATTCAACACTCAACATCGAACACCCAACATCGAACATCGAACTTTGAAGGCACCAACATCAAGCCTTTCGGCGGGGCGAGATGCGCGACATGCGTGTCGCAGTTACACCATTCCTTGAGCGCGACATGAATGTCGCGGCTACATCATTTCTCAAACCTGAGACAGGAACAACGAACGCTGAACATCCAACATTCAACATCGAACGTCGAAGGTTGGAGATGGAGACAGGCGGGACGCCTGTCCTGCGGTTTTGAGTCCGGCGCGTTGAATTTGCTTTCGCGGCGCGCGGGCATTTGCTAGAAAAGTCCCGTGCACAAAATCCTGGGAATCGTTTTGGGATTCTGGCTGGCCGGGCTGTTGCCGGCGGCGGGCGCGGACACGCTGCCGTTGACCGATGGCACGTCGGTGGCCGGTGACGTCGTCAAATATGACGACAACGGCGTCCTGATCCGCACGCCGGCGGACGTTTATACCAACGTGACGTGGACGCGGTTTTCGCAGGACGCGCTCAAGCAACTGGGGCAAAACCCGAAAATCAAACCGTTCGTCAATCCGTTCATCATCCCGCCGCCGCAGCCGCGCTCAAAGGCGGAAATCAAGATTCAGGAGGTGTCGCGGCTGGAGAGACCGCCGCAAGCCTCGTTGCTCGCCGCGCTGTTCTCGTCGTCGGTCGGCCTGTTGGTGATGTTCGTGATTTACGGGGCGAATCTTTATGCGGCCATGGAGATCGCCATTTTCCGCTCGCGCCCCATCGGCATGGTGATGGGGGTGGCGGCGGTGCTGCCGGTCCTGGGACCGGTCATTTTCCTGTCCATGCCCACGCAGGGTGTGCCGGTGGCGGAGCCGGTCGCGGAGACCGAAGCGGAAACGATGGCCGTGCCGGGCGTCGCGCCGGCGCCGACTCTGGTGCAGCCGCCGGGTGGAATTCACATTTCCTCGTCTTCGTGGCAGTCGGCGCCGTCCGCCGAGAAGCCCGCATCGCAGATTTTCCAGCGCGGCCAGTTCATGTTCAACCGCCGGTTTTTTGAGACGAAGTTTCCCGGCTTTTTCAGCCTCGTCCGGCGCGAGGCGGACAAGGACCTGGTGTTGCTCGTAAAAACGCCGCGCGGGCACTATGAGGTCCAACGCATCACGCGGATTGCGGCCAACGACCTGCATTTTGAGGTCATGCAGGGCGCGGCGCGGCAGGAGGTGATGGTGCCGTTCGGCGAAATCCAGGAGATTCAACTCAAACACAAGGAGACATGAAACGGGAATGTGACCTGTGGCCTGTGACACGTGGCAAGGAAGCTGTTCCTGCGCGGCGTGGAGTCTTCCTGTCACTTGTCACCCGTCACCTGTCACTTTTATGAAATACCGGACAATTCTCATGTTTGGCGCGCCGGGTTCGGGCAAGGGCACGCAAGGAAAGATCCTCGGCACCATTCCCAATTTTTTGCACTGCGCCTGCGGCGACGTGTTCCGCAGCCTGCGGCCCGACAGTCCGCTCGGCAAAACCTTCATCGCCTACTCCAGCCGCGGCCGGCTGGTGCCCGACGCGCCGACGGTCGAGCTGTGGCGGCGGTTCATTGACGCCAGCATGAAGACCGGGCGGTTTCATCCCGCCGAGGACACGCTCGTGCTCGACGGCATCCCGCGCAACCTGGCGCAAGCGGAGATGTTGAGCGACGCGCTGGACGTGGCCGCCGTTTTTTATCTCACCTGCGCCGACCAGCAAAATCTCGTGACGCGCCTGCAACGCCGGGCCATCAAGGAAAACCGGCTGGACGACGCCAACCTGGATGTCATCCGCAGCCGCCTGAAAATTTACGAGGAGGAAACTAAGCCCGTGCTCAAATTTTACGGCGGGAAAGTCGTTCATCGCATCCACGCCGATGGAACGCCGGCCAGGACGTTTCTGGACATCCTCAAACACGTGGTCAAACTCCGTTGAAAGATTTACGATTTACGATTTACGATTTACGATTGGCCCAGGCAGACGAACACGCACCTAAATCGTATATCATAAATCGCAAATGAGGATCATTTTCATGGGCACGGCGGAATTGTCCTGCGCCAGCCTGGAAAAACTGGCGCATTCGCAAGGATTTCAAATCACCGCCGTGGTCACACAACCCGACCGGCCCAAGGGCCGCGAACTCAAGGCGCAGTCATCACCGGTCTAAACGCTCGCGCAGCGGCTCGGGTTGCCCGTGCTCCAACCGCCGCGCGCCCGGGACGAAAAATTCATCGCCGAACTCCGCGCGCTACAGCCCGACCTCATCGTGGTTGCCGCGTACGGACACATTTTGCCGCAGAGCATTTTGGATTTGCCGCAATACGGTTGCCTGAATGTCCACGCCTCGCTGCTGCCCAAGTATCGTGGCGCGGCGCCGATTCAGTGGGCGATTGCCAGTGGCGACACAGAGACGGGCGTCACCATCATGAAAATGGACGCGGGCCTGGACACCGGCGACATCATCGCGCAACGGCGCACGGCGATCCAGCCGGCGGACGATTCCACCACGCTGCACGACCGGCTCGCGCGGCTCGGCGCGGAATTGCTCGTCCAAATCATTCCTGATTTTGTCTCCGGCAAAATCCAGCCGCGACCGCAATCCGTTGAAGGCGTGAGCCACGCGCCCAAAATCAAAAAAGAGGATGGGCGCATTGACTGGAACCTGCCCGCGGAAACGATCTGGAACCGGTTGCGCGCGTTCACGCCGTGGCCGGGCGCGTTCACGTTTTGGTTGAGAGTTCCGCTTTCAAGCGGCAACGCCATTCGGACGGAAGAACCGCCTGAAGGCGGAACTCCGAACGCGGCGCATCCAATTCTTATAAAAATCTGGAGAGCGGACATTGTCGAACACTCCGGCAAGCCGGCAGAAATTTTATCGGCGGACAAAAACGGGATTCTGGTCGGCTGCGGCGAACACGCGCTGCGGATTTTGGAATTGCAACGCGAAGGTGGTCGGCGCATGAGCGCGGTGGAATTTTTGGCAGGTCATGCGCTGAAAACGGGAGAACAATTCGGATGAATTGGACAAATCCGTAGGACAGGCGTCGCGCCTGTCTCCATCTGGCATTGATTAATCGTTCTTTTCTCGGAGACCGCCTTCGCAAACACTTTTCCTTGTTACGGAGACAGGCGCGACGCCTGTCCTACAACGCATCCCGCAATCCCGCCGCATAGGCTTCAAACACGCGGCGCATCTCGTCGCGGACACGGCGGAAACAGGCCACAATTTCTCCTTCGCTGCCGGTCGCCCTGGCGGGATCCAGGAACGGCCAGTGGTGGCGGTTCACCTGGCCGGGAAAAATCGGGCAGCCCTGGTCCAGATTGCCGCAGACGGTGATGACAGTATTCACGGGCTGCTCCAAAAACTCCTTCAGGTGCTTCGAGCGATGGCTCGAAATGTCAATGCCGACCTCGGCCATGACCTTGATGGCCAGCGGATGGACGTAGCCGGTCGGTTTTGAGCCGGCGCTCTGGACGTTCACGAGTTCGCCCGCCGCCGCTCGCAGAAAGCCTTCGGCCATGTGACTGCGGCAGGAGTTGCCGGTGCAAAGAATGAGGATGGTCGGTTTCATGGGGTGCAAGAACATCGAACATTGAACATCGAACACCGAACGTCGAAGTGACCGCTCGGGCCGGAATTCGCTCTTCGATCTTCAGTGTTCGACGTTCGATGTTTTTTCATGATTTTCACTTTGGGTTTACGAGACAATCCGGTTGGCCACAAGCTGCGTCTGATACCAGCCGCGCGAGCGGTTGCAGACGTGGCAGACGGACAGCATCACCGGCACCTCGACGAGCACGCCGACGACGGTAGCCAGCGCCGCGCCGGAACCGGGACCGAAGAGCGTGATGGCCACGGCAACGGCCAATTCGAAGAAATTGCTCGCGCCGATGAGCGCGCCGGGCGAGGCAACATTGTGCGGCACCTTGAACCGTCGCATCAGCAGGTAGGCCAGCGATGAATTGAAATAGACCTGGATGACAATCGGCACGGCCAGCAACAGAACGGCGAACCATCGCGTGGTGAGGTTTTCCGCCTGGAACGCAAAGATGAGCACCAGCGTCAACAGCAACGCAAAGATTGTCACAGGATGAAATTTCGGCAGGAAATTCTGCTCAAACCAGTCTTTGCCGTGTGACTTCAGCAACGCCGTGCGCGTCAGCCAGCCCGCCGCTAACGGAATGACGATAAACACGACGACCGACGTGATGAGCACTTTTGACGGCACGACGACGTGCGCCACACCGCAGAGAAACATTACGATGGGTGCGAACGCGAATAGCATGATGAGATCGTTCACCGCCACCTGCACGAGCGTATAAACCGGGTCGCCGTCGGTGAGATACGACCAGACAAACACCATGGCGGTGCAGGGCGCAGCGGCGAGGATGATGAGGCCCGCCGTGTAATTCTTTGCCGTCTCCGGTTCAATCCACGAAGCGAAGAGGTGTTGCATGAACAGCCACGCCAGGAACGCCATGCTGAACGGTTTGACCAGCCAGTTGACGAACAACGTCACCGCGAGTCCCCTGGGTTTGCGCGCGATGCCGCCGAGCGCCGTAAAATCCACCTTGAGCATCATCGGATAAATCATCAGCCAGATGAGGACGGCGATAGGGACGTTGACGTGTGAGTCCCGGCCGAATTGGAACTGGCTCAATTGGGCGGTGAACCCGGGCGCGAGTTTGCCGAGTGCGATGCCGGCGACCATGCAAAGAAAAACCCAGACGGTTAGATACCGCTCGAAAAACGCAAGGCGTTTGGGCGGGGATTGGCCGGCGGCGTCCATGGCTTTCTTCCTGGGCCGTCACCGGCACTGTCGCCGGCAAATTTCGCCGAGGTCGGTCATCAGCACCCGGTTCAATTTCTTCGCGTCAGCGATGGCCTGCCCGGACTTGCCGAGGGATTTTTTCACCCAATCGAGCGCTTCGCGCGCGGCCACCGGCGCGGTCGGGTCCGGCAGCCGGAAATAAACCCAGCGCTCTGACTTGCGCGATTGAATCAAACCGGCGTGGTGCAGGACGGAAAGGTGCTTGGAGACGGTGGACGGGGCGAGGCCGAACAGTTCGGTGATCTGGCACACGCACAGTTCCCGGCGGCGCAACGCCAGCAGCACCCGCACCCGGTGCGGGTCGGACAACGCCTTGGTGACATCCATGAATTCGCGCATATTTTGTTATTTCGTCAAACGACGAAATATACCCGGCTTGGCCGCGAAAATGCAAGAAATTTTTTCGGGGTCAAGGCGCAGGTCCCGCCTTCCAGGGATTCGGCGTTCACCGTTCCGGGTTTTTCAACCGCGGATCCGGCAATGCGGAACGGATGAACACGCATGGGGAGGGACGCATATGCGTCACATGGTAAAAGTCGTTTAACAGTTTTCAACCAAATCCTGGTTTGGCCCGAGTCGGGAAGCGGGTTGGCTGGGTTCCGGTTCATGGGTTTGGCACAGCCCGTTTGCGGGAAAGTGGCAAGCGTGGTTTGTAGCAGCCGACGCGAGTCGGCTCTGATTAAAAATGAGCGGACTGACGTCCACTGCTACTTTGAGACAACGACGTTATCGAAAAGCGTCGAATTCAATGCCGAGTTGTTGTGCGCCGACAAAGCCAGTCCGACGTAAATGGTTTTGCTCATGGGAATGGCAATGCTGTCCACGCGCTGCCAGTCGGTGCCGTTCGTGGAAACGTAGCCGGTAAAGTTATCGCCCGTGCGGGACAATTTCACCCAAAACGGAACGGTGGTTGAAGGACCATCGGTATTGCGGCTGGCGTGGTCCGCCGTTGGACGCCATTGGTAAGCCGAGCCGCCGCCGGCGGTGACGGTCATCAGCGCGTGCTGCGAGCCGGGCGCAAGGGATTCACGGAACATCACGCCCGCCTTCGCCCACGGGTCGGTGTATTGCATCGAGACGACGCGCGCGATGATTTCCCCGTCGCCGGTCAGCCGCGTGCAGGCGTAATGAAACGCGTCGGCGCTTTCCCAAATGTCGCCGCCGGAAGCGATGAGGTTGAAGCGGCTATCCAAAAAACTGGCGTCACCGGCCACCCCGACGCTGCCAATATCCGCGTGCTCCCAATCCGGGGGCAGCGACGGCGCGATCGGGGACAAGTAATTGATCCATTCGGCAATTGTGGAAACCGCTTTCTGGTCCACCACATTTTTGGCCAGCGGCGGCATTTGCAGGTTGCCGACGAGGCTGACGCGCTGAAAGAGAACGGATTTGGAAACGTTTCCGGGCACGACAATTTTTGCGCCGGAAATGCCGAGGGGATTGGCGACCGGGCCGTTGAGAA
>Ga0181530_10005301_pt1 | contig 13215 bp, 6 predicted proteins | sample PEATcosm2014_Bin_42_FD_119769 | JGI IMG/M metagenome (GOLD analysis project Ga0181530, IMG submission 119769) | Peatland microbial communities from MTU Mesocosm Facility, Houghton, MI, USA - PEATcosm2014_Bin10_60_metaG | ecosystem: Environmental > Terrestrial > Soil > Wetlands > Peat | place... | reverse complement strand
CCAGTCCGGCGAGATCGCTCTGGCGCCAGAAAATTTCGTCCAGCAGGCGGCAGGCGTCGGCCAGTTTGTCCACCATCTGGTGTTCTTTCGGCGAAAGGCCGGCTGCCAGCGGCATGTCGACCCTTTTCCATTTCGCCAGGCGCTCGGCGGGAGTGAGTTGCGCCAACGCCGCGCAGGCGGCGAGCGCGGCGAGAATGACGGAACGTGCGATCATGCCGCCATGATAGCGCGAGTGGATTCTTCAACCCCGGAATACTACTAGTCTGTGCCGCTATCCGCGAGCGCTAAAATACTAGCGTAGGTTTATGCCCAAGGCTCCAAACCGGACCGGACGCCCGAGTCACGTTTCGGGTGTCTATCACTCGGTATGTCACACTGCCTCGCGAACCGTTTTGGAAGGTCAGAACTTTCCCCGCTGCGGATATTGCAACACCGAGACCAGTTGGGTATTGATCAAGCGGATCAAACCGCTCGGCAAGCCGGCTTCAGCATCGAAGACAACTTAGTTTAGTAGGATGCTGAAAAACACCGGAAATGACCCAGCCGCCGATGAACGCTGATAAGCGCCGATTGAAAACAAACAACTTATCCGCGTTCATCTGGGTTTATCGGCGGCCTATGTGCCTTTTTCAGCAGCCTGTTAGACCTCACCGCCCGGCCAGAGCCCCCGCCTTTTCGTAACCTCCTCGCGTTGGCACGGTATTACCGGAAGAGCCATGTCTCATCTTGTTGGTCATCTTCGTTATGCCCTGCGGCAGTTCCGGCAATCGCCCGGCTTTACGGCCGCCGCCGTCCTCACTTTGGCCCTCGGAATCGGCGGGACCACGGCGATTTTCACCCTCATCGATGCCGTGATGCTCCGTTCCTTGCCGGTGTCCGATCCCGGCAGGCTGTACCGAATCGGAGAAGGCGACGACTGCTGCGTGGAAAGCGGACCTCAGGATCGCTGGGGAATGTTCTCGTACGTTTTGTACCAGCGGCTGAAGGCCGCGACGCCCGAGTTCGAAGACCTGGCCGCGTTCCAAGCCAGCGGCGGATGGCGCGTCAACGTGCGGCGCGAAGGCGGCGAACTGGCCGCCAAGCCGCTCCGCTCGGAATACGTCACCGGCAATTATTTCTCCACACTGGGCGTTCGGGCCTTCGGTGGACGGCTTCTCGCGCCCGATGACGATACCGCGTCCGCGCCGCCGGTCGCGGTGCTGAGTTATCACACATGGCAGACCGCTTATGGCGGCGACAAGTCGGTATTGGGCGCCACATTCATGGTGGAAGGACACCCGTTCACCGTGGTCGGCGTCGCGCCTCCGGGCTTCTTTGGCGAAACGCTGCGCGGCGATCCCGCCGATATGTGGCTTCCGGTGCATCAGGAAGCCGTGCTGAGCGGCGCGGCTTCCCTTCTCCGCCAGTCGCCGCCCGCCTGGCTGAGAATCATCGGGCGCCTGCGGCCGGACGCCTCCATTGCGGGACTTGGACCGCGGCTCACCGGAGTCCTGCGGCTGTGGCTCGAGCACGATTCCGGCTATCCCTCCAACTGGATGCCGGACGTGATCCGGATGTTGCCCAAGCAGGTCATCGACGTCGTTCCGGCGGGCGCCGGCGTGGCCGAAATGAAAGAAGAGTATGGCGCCAGCCTCCGCATTTTGCTGGCGGTCTGCGGCATGGTGCTGCTCATCGGTTGCGCCAATGTCGCCAACCTCCTGCTGGCTCGTTCGGTGACCCGCCGCACGCAAATCGCGGTGCGCCTGGCGATGGGAGCCACCGGGCGCCAGATCGTCATGCAAGCCCTCACCGAAAGCGTTCTGCTGGCTATCGGCGGCTGCCTGGCAGGCCTGGTGCTGGCGAGCGCGGCCGCCCGCCTGCTGCTCGCGCTGGCCTTCCAGAGCACGCGTTTCCTCCCCGTCAGCACCGCACCGTCTCTGGCCGTGCTGGCGTGCTCGTTCGCGCTGGCGCTGCTCACGGGTATGATCTTCGGAGCCGCTCCGGCGTGGTTTGCCACGCGAACCCACCCGGCGGAAGTTCTGCGCGGCGCGGGCCGCGGCGTCAGCGCGCATTCCTCGTTCACCAGCCAAGCGCTGCTCGCGGTGCAGGCCTGCTTGTCGGTGGTTCTCGTGGCCGGCGCCACCATGCTGGCGCGCAGCCTCGATAAACTCCAGAATCAGGATTTCGGCTTTCAGGTGCAGGGCCGCATAGCCGTACAGCTCAACGGCCCGCCGGCCAGTTATACGCTGCCCAAACTCGCAGCGCTCTATCGCCAGGTCGAAACTCGCCTGAACAATTTACCCGGGGTGCATGGCTCGGGTCTGGCCCTTTACAATCCACTCACCGATAACTGGGGCGAACTGATCTACGTGGCCGGCCATCCCGCCGCCAAAATGGATGGCGAAAGCGAATCCTCGTGGGACCGCGTCAGTACCCATTTTCTCGACACGCTCTCCATGCCGATCCTGCGCGGGCGCAATTTCACCGATGCCGACAATGAAAACTCCGCCCCCGTGGCGATTGTCAACCAGGCCTTCGTGAAACGATTCTTCCGCTCCGGCGAAGATCCCATCGACCAGCACTTCGGCGCCGACCGGCCCGAAGATGCCAACATCTTCCGCATCGTCGGCGTGGTGCGCGACGCCAAGTTCGCCGGCTGGGGTCTAAGCCGGCCGGCGCGCCCCATGTTCTATGTGCCGCTCGCCCAGAACGTCAACTACGAAGACGGGGACATCATGAAGCGGGTGGAACTGAGCTCGCATTTCATCAACGGAATCATGCTGGCCACCTCCACACCGCCAGGCACGCTCGAACCGGTGCTGACCAAATTGCTGGCCGATCTCGACCCGAATCTGACCATTCTCAGCGTCAGAACCATGCAGGAGCAGGTCGCCATGCAATTCAATCAAAAGCGGGCCGTGGCGAGCCTCGCCGGCCTGTTTGGAATCGTGGCGCTGATGCTGGCCGCGGTGGGCCTGTATGGCGTCACGGCGTATGGCGTGGCGCAGCGCAAAAACGAGATCGGCATCCGCATGGCGTTGGGCGCCGATCGCAGTAAAGTAATCGGGCTGGTCCTGCGCGGAACGTCGATGCGCGTATTGATCGGGCTGCTCCTCGGAGTGCCGCTCGCCATCGCGGCGGGACGGCTGATCTCGGCGCAGCTCTACGGCGTAGTGAGTTGGGATCCGACCGCTCTCACGCTCGCGGCGGGCGCACTCGCGATCTGCGCGTTTTTCGCCGCCATCATTCCGGCCAGGCGCGCGGCGTCAATCTCTCCCGTCGACGCGCTGAAAGTGGAGTAAACGAGCCGCCGCGTTACTGAGCCGCGACCGCAAGGGAGCGGTAAGCTTTCCGCGTCCTCGCCTGCCAGAACGAAAACTCGCGGAAGGCAATCCAAACCCCGAAAAAATACCGCTCCCTTGCGGTCGCGGCTCAGTAACCCGGTCGCTCAGTAACGCGGTCGCGGCTCAGTAACGCGGCGGCTCAGTTACTCAGCCGCGGCTCATCTACTCCGCCCGCAGAACGCGATTCGGATCCACCAGCGACGCCCGCCGCGCCGGCAGAAACGCTCCGATCCCCGCCACGGCCATCAGGCCCGCCGCTACCAGCAGCAGCAGACCCCAACTGAACGAACTCGCTCCCACCACCGCCATCACCGTCCTGCTCATCAGCAGCCACAGCGCCACACCGATGGCGACTCCCGTGCCCCCCAACACGATTCCCTGCTTCACCACCATCCGCATGACACCGGCGCGATTGGCCCCAATCGCCATGCGAATGCCGATCTCCCGCTGCCGCAAGCCCACCGTATAAGTCATCAGGCCGTACAGCCCGATCAGCGCCAGCACCAGGCCCAGCGTCCCCAGCCCCGCAATCGTGCCCATGATAATATTCAGCGTTCGCGTAGCGCGCATGTCGTAGATTTCCTGCATCGTTCGGATGCCGATCACCGGCTGGCCCGGGTCAAGCGAGCGCACCAGGTCGCGCAACGGCGCGGCGAAATCGGCCGGAGGATGGCTGGTATGGATCATCAGCGTCAGGGCGGTCGGCGGCGTCACGGAGGTGGCCTGACGCTGCGATATCGGAAGGTACACATAGTCCACCGGCGGCTCGATCGGGAAAAAATACTTGCTCGTCCGGGCCACTCCCACAATTTCGACGTTCGGCCGGGTGTGTTCGTCAACCTCCACGCGCATGTGTTTCCCCACCGGGTCCTGCTTGCCGAAATATTTGTTCGCGAAGACTTGATTCACGATGGCAACCAGCGGCGTGTCGGCCCGATCGGTGGCGGCAAACGGACGGCCGGCCACAATCGGAATATTCAGGACGTTAAAATAGTCCTCGCTCACCAGGTTGGCCACCACGCTGGCCGCCTGCGCGCCGGCGGGAAGCTGGTACCCCTCCGGCACCAGCCGCAGGAGGATGCCGCCCGGCAGCATGGGAACATCGCTCGCCAAAGTGGCCGCGCGGACGCCGGGGAGAGCGCGGGATTTATCCAGCAAATGCCGGTAGAACTCGTCGGTTTGGGCCGTCGTGTACAGCGCCAGCGAGGGATCGAAATTCGCCGTCAGAATGTGATCCGTGCGGTAGCCGGTTGGCTGGGCCAGCACGACGGACGCGCCTTTGAAACACTGCGAGGCCAGCACCAGGAGCAGCAAAGAGCCCGCCACCTGCGCCACTACCAGCGCGCTTCGCCCCAGGAATCGCCCCCGCTTGCCGGTTCCGGCGGTTCCGGGCTTCAGGGCGGGCGTCAGATCCGCCTTGGTATTTCGCACCGCCGGAACCAGCCCGAACAACACGCAGCTCACCACCGAAACCAGCAGCGTGAACCACAGCGCGCGTTGATCCAGGCCGAAATTCAATACGATCGGGATATCGGTCGGAATGCGGATCTGGGAGAACAAATCCGTCGCCGCCACCGCTACCAGCAAACCCGCCGCCCCACCCAAAAGCGCCAGCAGCAGGCTTTCCGTCAGAAATTGGCGGATGAGCCGCCGCCGCGACGCGCCGATCGCCAGCCGCACGGCAATTTCCCGCGTGCGCGCCTGTCCGCGGCTCAGCATCAGGTTCATCACGTTGGCGCACGCAATCAACAGCACCACCAGCGCCAGCGCCACAAGGAAAACGATGAGGCTGGTATCGAGAGGCTCCTGCCGCAGGCGCGATTGGATGTCCGTCGCCGGGGAGAGCACGCAAGTGCGATTGGTGTCGGGATACGCTGTCGCCAGTTGCTGGCTGATCACGCCCAATTCCGATTCCGCCTGTTTCAGGCTGACGCCCGGCTTGAGACGGCCGTCCAGCATCAGGCCGCGCTGGCCGCGGCTCTCCAGGTCGTTCGGATGACGGTCGCCCGTGAGCCGCGGAAGCATCGCGAGCGGCACGTACAGACTGGCATTCACTATGGGATTCGGCCCGGTGAAATTCTGCGGCGCCACGCCTATAGCGGTAAACGCAAGCCCGTTCAGATAAATCGCGCGCCCCACAATATCCGGGCTGCCGGCGAATTCCGTCTTCCAAAGGTCGTAGCCGATCATCGCCGCCGCGCTCGAGCCAGCCTCGAAGTCGTCCGGCCGGAAAGCGCGGCCGAGCGCCGGCTCCACTCCCATTACCCGAAAGAAGTCCTCACTCACCAGGACGCCGAATTTCATCCGCGGCAGCGCGTTCTTATCGACGGTGAAACCAAATGGACTAAATTCGGACGCAGCCAGCGATGCGAACGACTGGCTCGTCTTGCGCAGGTCGACAAAATCGGGATAAGACACACCGGAATAGTTCAGGATTCCGCCGATGCTTTCGCCGCGCAACCGCGATTGAACCACGATCAACCCGGAAGCGTGGGGCACCGGCAAAGGCCGCAGAAGGATTCCGTCCGCCAGGCTGAAGACGGCGGAATTTGCCCCGATTCCCAGCGCGAGTGACAGCGCCGCGATGGCGGTAAAGCCCGGAGTCTTCCTCAGGGTCCGCAGTGCATAGCCGAAATCTTGCAGCATGGACCGGGGGTGTGCACGAGGTTAACCACCGCCGCAATCGCTGCATCCACTTGAATTAAAAGACTTGCCAGCTTTGTCCGCCAACCGTCCCGTGTCCGCTAATGGGAAAGCGGGAGCGGTTGTGGGGCAGGCAATCCTGCCTGCAGCCGGCTTTCAGCCGGCTAGCCGGCTTTCAGCCGGCTCTAAACCCGCTTGCCAGCGCGTCATTTATAACTTGCTGAACCAACCGCGCCCCTACTGAGCCGCGACCGCGAGGGAGCGGTGCTTTTGCTGTGCTGTTCGAAGAAAGGCATCACTCCCTTGCGGTCGTGGCTCAGTAATCTTTCACGGCTTCCGAGGGAGCGGTGCTTTCTTTCCTCAGATAAACGCCGGAGTCTGATACTGGAACTGATTCAGATTCGGAAAGACGTAATCCATGTCGCCCTGCGCCAGGCCGAACCACTTCGCCAGCGCCCCCATGTACTGATCTTCCGACGTGCTCGGCACCCACGTGCCGCGATTGCCGGAATCGTCCGGCCCGCCCAATGCCAGCTCGGGATACGTGCCGTAAAGCGCGCCCCCTTTCACCGCCCCGCCCAGGATTAGGGCATGACTGCCCCAACCGTGATCGGTGCCGGAATTCCCGTTCGGCTGGAACGTCCGGCTGAAATCGGACTCCGTAAACGTCGTGACATTATGCTGCACGTTCATCGCGGTCATGGCGTTGTCGAACGCCGCCAGGGCGTTCGCCAGGTTGCTGTAGAGCGTCACGTGCTGCGCCAGTTGGTTGGAATGCGTATCGTAGCCGCCCTGGCTGCAAAAGAAAATCTGCCGCGTCGCCCCCAGCGATGCCCGCACCTGGATGAGCTTGGCCACCTGTCCCAGCTGCGTGCCGATATCGCTGTTCGGGAAATTCACGCCGATGCTCGCGCTGCCGCTCAGCGCCGCATTTACGGCCGATGCCACCGTCACGGCGTTCTTCAGCGAACTCTGCGCGGCCTGCACCAGCGTGACGCCGCTCGAAATGCCGAGCATGCTCTGCAGCGCGGCCGATCCGGGATCGCTCGCCGGCGCCACCAGTCCGAAATTGGTAGTGGTCACGCTGGTGGGTTGCGTGGTCTCGCCAACCAGTTGCAGCGTGTTGCCGGCCAGCGTGATCGCCGGCGGCACAATGGCGGACGACCCGGCCGCCACGCGATCCGCCAGCCGGCCCGCCCAACCCGATAGTACGCCGCCCTGCGGCGTCGCGTCCTGCCATGCCAGTTGCTGGTCGGCGTGGGAATAGAGATTGATCGGCAGCGGCACCGCGCCGAGTTGCGGCAAGCCGTTCGACCCGCGTGGCACCGGCTGCAGCAGCGTGCCCACGTTCATCATGATGGCCAGCCGATCCGCGCTATTGTACAGCGGCGCGATCGGCGCGAGGCTGGGATGCAGTCCGTAAGTGGCGCCGCTCGCGGCATCGTGAATCGTCACTAGCGATCCCTGGGGAATCGCGAGGTTTTGCCGCACGCTCTGGTACACGGGATAGGTCGAGGAATCGTTGGGAACCAGCAGGTTGTTGGCGTCGTTGCCGCCAAACAGGAAGATGCACACCAGCGCCTTGTAGTCGCCCGCGGCGGTTTGCGCCCGCGCGGTCATCAGCCCCGCCCTGCTCAGCGCCGCCGCTGCGCCCGCGGTGGAGAGCGCGCGGCAGCCCAGCTTCAGGATGTCGCGGCGCGTTCGAATGTTCTCGAATTTCATGATGGGTCTCCCGCGTTACTGTTGAACTGCGAACTGCGGCGAAGCAGCCGCGGCGTAAAACGCGCTGCGCACGCGCGCGGTGGGGTTGTTCGATGCGCTCGCGGCGGTAGTCAAAATCGCGCGCACGTTGGAATCCATCTGGCCGCCGAACAGCGCTTGATTAATCGCTTCCACCAGGTTCGCTGGATTGCTGGCGATGTCGGTCAAATTCGTCAGGTCCACCGCGATCCCGCTCGAAATCCCATTCGTCACGGCCCGCCATGCGAAGTTCGCGCGGGCCAGCGCCGTCGATGCATTCAGCGTCTGGAATTCCGGCGCCAGCGTCGTCGGCGTCACGTTCGGAATCACGTAGGCCGGCGAGAAGAAGCTGAACACCGTCGGCGGCGCCAGAGGCGTCTGGCCCATCGCCGTCCCTTGCGCGGTCAGCGCATCCGGAGCTGTAATGTTGGCGTTCAGCGCGCGCAGCAGGTTCGTCGCGTACAGAATCGGTTCCGTCAGCTTGCCCGTCCCCGGGCTCGCCGCCTCGGGGTCGCTCAAAATTGCCGCGATCGTGTTCTGCAAGTTCCCGCCCGCCATCTGGAACGAGCTCGCTACCCGGCCCACGTATCCCGTTGACGGGCTGCTCAGCACGAAATGCTGGATCAGCCGAAACGCCACGGCCGGCGCCACATTGGTCTGCTGGAAGATGCAATCGTACGCCGCGCTCAGATCGCTCTCCGCCGTTCCGCCCGCCGGTATGGTGCACGGTATGGGAAGACCGAGGGTCTTCGCCGTCGTATCGTGGTAGTTCTCGAACGCGATCATAGGCGCGAAGTAGTACGGCATGTTGGGCCAGATCGATCCGAACCCCGGCGTTTCGCCATACGTCCAGCCGGTCATCGCCTTGGCCATCGTGGCCACCGTGGTCTGATCGTATTCCGGAACCGTGGTCCCGTTGACGATGATCGGGTTGCCGCTGGAATCGAGCTGCACCAGGCCGAGCGTGAACAGTTGCATCGATTCGCGCGCGAAGTTTTCATTGGGCGATGTCTTGGCCGTCGCCTTGACGTTGTTCACCATGTTGAGATAGTCCCCCATGGCGCCATTCAACGTGACGGCGCTCAGTAGGTTCCGGTACGTGTCGAACGCATATTGCCCCACCGTGCGCTCGTACGACACCATCTGCTCGAAGGTCGTGTCCTGCACCGCCGAAACCACCATGATCTCGGCGAGCGCGAGCGCGGCGCGCTGCCGCAACTGATCGCTTCCGGTGAGCGCGATATTCCAAAACGCGGTCTGCAGGCGCGTGACGTTTTCCGTGGTGGTATTCGGATCCGGCCACGTGCTGGGCGCCTCGGCGAATTGCGCCGCGAGCCATGCCTGCGTCCCCATTGTCTGAAGGTCCACGACATTTTGCGGCGTCGGACCCCACGTAGTCATCCGCAGAAAGCGGACCGCATCGGCGTAGTCCACCATCTCGTTGGCCACCCGCACCGGCGCCGCCAGGGGAACCGAAGTAGCCGCACCCGGACCGGGATTGCTCACCTTTATCGCCGCCAACCGCCCCACCGGCATCACTACACTCGCCGTAGCAGTGAGCTGCGTGCTCGATACCACGGTGGTGGGCAGCGCGACGCCGGCAAGATAAACCACCGCGCCCTGCGCAAAACCCGTTCCCGCCACCGTGATCGTCGCGTTACCGGGATTGAGCGTGCTGGGAGTGACACCCGTGACAACCGGAGTTGCATTCTGCAGGTTCACCATCACGCTCGCCTGCGCGCTCGATTGCTCCTGGCTGATGGCGGTGATCAGGATCGCCGTGGACGGCGGCAACATCGCGGGCGCGGTGTAAACGCCCGACGCTGAAATCGTGCCCACCGTCGCATTTCCGCCCGTTACTCCATCCACCTGCCACGTCACCATCTGATCGCTCGTATTGCTTACCTTCGCCGTAAGGGCAAGGGTCGATCCGACGGCAACGGTCTTGTTATTCGGAGTCAGAGTGACCGAGACCGTTCCCGTTACCGAGTTCTGCACCGGCAGGAACACCATTGCCTGCGTCGTCGCGCCGCCAATCGTCGCCACGATGGTCTGATCGCCGTCATCCTGTTGCGGCACGATCAGGTTGATCTGATATTCCCCCGGCGCCACCATGCCGGCATATTGCACCGTCGCCGCCGTGCCTCCGACCGTCACTTGTAGTTGACCGGAATTCGAAATCGCCGCCGGCGCGCCCACAGTTTGCCCCGGCGCCACGGCTGGCGTCGTAGGGCCAAGCCCGGTAGCGTAGATCTGGATCGACTCGCCGGGAACCGCCGGCCGCGATGGAGTCCCACCCAGAAAACCGGCCGGCGCGACGTCGACCCCATCGCTGTTATGCCGCGCCGCTACGTACCTGGCTTGAAACGTAAAAAACGCGGGCGAATAATTGGCCAGCGTCGTACTCCCCGTCGCCGTGCCGTTCAGATTGGTCACCACCACCGGCACCAGGCCCGTTGCCGCATCCGCGGGCGCCTGCACGTTCAACTGCCCGGGGCTGACATAGGAAATCGCCGCTTTCTTGCCATCGATGGTCACCGTCACGTTGTCGATGGTCGTCGGTAGCGTTGTTCCGATAATATCGGAGGCCTGCCAGGCACGCGTGGTGGTGGCCAGGTTCGTTCCATAAATGGAGACCCACGAGCCGCTTTCGATCGCCGCCACGCCGCTCCCGCTGTTACTCACACCTGAAATTGTTGGAGTTGTGGAATTGGTTTGGCCGGAAACACCGCTCGAACCGGCCAAAACCAGGAGTACACCCACCCAGGCTCGCTTCATAAGCCCCCGCTATTTACCGAGGATCGTTGGGGTACAGATTAACACGTAACGCCGTTCAGGCAGCCGGTTTTTTGGGAACTAACCAGAGGTTACGTGACAGAGCGCACGCTACTGATTCGCTACCCCGCCGCGCCCGCGGCGCGCGGCGCCATGATCTCCTGCAGCTTCAACTCCGCCAGCAGAATCTCCAGGCGCTGCACGCGGCGCTCGGGCGTCTTTTCCAGACAGCGCATCACTAGTTTCGAAATCTCGGACGGGAACCCTTCCAGCGGGTCCGGTTCGCAGCCCAGAATCGCGAATCGCAGCGCCGGCTTGGTAGGGGCTTTGAAGGCCTGCCGGCCGGAGAGCATTTCATACAGGACCGCACCCAGCGCAAAGATGTCGGTCCGGAAATCGAACTCGCGCCCTTGCACCTGTTCCGGCGAGAAATACGGCGTGATCGCAGCCGGCGCGGTCGGCGCCAGTTGCACGCCATCGTCCCGGATGACGATGCCCGCCGGGTGCAGCAGGGCGTACGCGCGCCCGCGCCCGTGGACCACGCGCAAAGCTTCCCCCGTAGCAATGGCGTAGTGCAGCGCTTCCCTCATTGGCAGCGGACCGGCAGCCAGCCGGTCGGCCAGTAAACCGGGTTTTTGCCCGGCCGCAGGTTCAGCTTCCGTTGCGCGCGGCCAGAAGAGCTTTCGCATCCCCATCATGTTCCACCATGGCCTTGTGCATCGTACCAAAGGCCTCGACCACGTGCTCTACAACTTCGTCGGTTTGTGCGGCTGCGACTTGCAGCCCTTCGAGGGCCCTGGCGTGCAGTTGCGCGCTTTTCTGCAGTCCCGCGATCGATTCCTGAATCGCGGCCTGAGTTTCTTCGATTCTCTGCACGGCTTGCCGTAATTCCGCGGCCAAGGCATCCTGAAACTCATGCTCCGCCTCCAGCCGGTCGGTGTTCGCCGCGACGCGCGCCCGCAGGGAGAGCATTTTTTCTCTCCATTCCAACGCCGATTCGGCCTGCCGGGCCGACGCGCTCGCCAGTTTCAATTCGATGACGATGGGATTCATCCGCTGCCAGCGGGAATTGCGGCTCTTCTCGAGACAGCCCCTTAATAATGCCGCGACACCTTCCGGAATTCCCTCGAGGGGAGACGGTGAACTCTCCAGAATCTGCGTCTTCAACTCCTCCACGTTCTGCGCCGGAAAAGCACGGCGGCCGGAAATGAGTTCGTACACAATCGCGCCGAAGGCAAAAATGTCGCTCCGCTCATCGGCAGCTTCACCCCGCACCTCCTCGGGAGACATATAGGCGCCACTCGCGTCCGCACCGTTCTCCGCCAGCTTTACAGTCTCTCCATCCCACAAGATGTACTTGGGATCAAGGCGGCCATAGACTATCCCGTCCCGGTGCATCCGGCGGAGGATTTCGGCCAGGCTGGTGGCGTAGCGCAGAGCTTCTTCGAGCGTCAGCGGTCGGGATACTTCGACTTCCTGGAGGTCGTTCATGGGCGGGATTCTCTGTTTTGAGTTGAGCATAATACGGAGTGTCTCCAACCACAAGCACACGGAAGCGCTTTTGAACCCGCTTTCGTTCCAGTACTCCTGAAGCAGAGGTGACACATCATCGATTCGATATACTTGTCAGCCTGTGCCGGAAACCACTGTCACACCCGTCCGGAAACCGAAACTCGGATTGCGCGACGCAACTCTGCTCACCATCGCGTGCATGATGGGCTCGCGCTGGATTCCCGCCGCTGCGCACGGCGGATCGGGCTCGATCGCCTTGTGGCTGGCCACGGCGGTGCTGTTTGCCGCACCCCTCGCCGCGGCTACCGGGGCGCTGGCAGTGAAATATCCCGGCTCGACCGGCGGCCTCTACGCCTGGACACGGGCCGATTTCGGACAGTGGCACGGTTTCCTTTGCTTCTGGGTGTACTGGATGGGCATCGCGTTCCTTCTGCCTACCGCGGCGTTGTTCTACATGGCGGCGGGATTCTCCGCGCTGGGACCCAAACTCGCCCACTTAGCCGATAATCGCTATTGGCTGCTGGCGGCGGCGCTGGTGGCCATCTGGATTGCGCTCGGCACCAACCTGCGCGGAGTCAATGTCGGCAAATGGACCGAGAACACCGGCGCCGTTGCGTGCGGCGTGCTGGGCGTCGCGTTGGTGGTTTTGGCAGTCATCGTGGGGGCCAAACGCGGCCCCGCCACCTCTTTCCACCTGCTGCCCAAGTGGAATTGGAACACCGTCAATTTCTGGTCGTACATCGCTTACGGACTCTCGGGAGTGGAAATGACCGGCATGATGGCGGCCGAGATTCGCGATCCGGCGCGGACACTGCCGCGCGCCGGCTGGATCGCCTCCGGATTCGCCGCTGTCTTCTACATGTCCGCCACGACGGCCATGCTGGTACTGTTGCGGCCGGAGAAGATCAGCGAGCTGAATGGCTTCGCGGAAGTGGGACAATCGGCCGGCGCGGCTTTGAACGCGGCATGGATCTCGCCCCTGCTGGCCCTGATGGTGGTGGTGAGCGCGGTGGGACAATTCGGCGGCTCCGGCACCACCGTCTCGCGTCTGCCGTTCGCCGCCGGCGTGGACAATCTGCTGCCGCCCGCCTTCGCCCGCCTGCATCCGCGCTGGGGAACGCCGCACGTGTCCATCCTCACGTTCGGCGCCGTGGCTTCGTTCCTGCTGCTGGTTTTTCAGCTCGGCGACAGCTTGCGCGCGGCATATCAGGAGATGGTGTCT
>Ga0181530_10005299_pt1 | contig 13219 bp, 12 predicted proteins | sample PEATcosm2014_Bin_42_FD_119769 | JGI IMG/M metagenome (GOLD analysis project Ga0181530, IMG submission 119769) | Peatland microbial communities from MTU Mesocosm Facility, Houghton, MI, USA - PEATcosm2014_Bin10_60_metaG | ecosystem: Environmental > Terrestrial > Soil > Wetlands > Peat | place... | reverse complement strand
CAGACGAAGGCTCTCGCCGAGCGCTTGGGTTATCCTGGCGATGCCAAGCTGGTAATCCTCCACGCCGACGACGTCGCCATGGCCCATTCGGTCAATAGGGCGAGCTTCGCCGCGCTCGATCAAAAAGCCATCAGTTCCGCGAGCGTCATGGTTCCCTGCCCCTGGCTCACGGAGGCGGCCGAGTATGCCAAAGCCCACCCCGATGCGGACCTGGGGGTGCACCTCACCCTGACCAGCGAGTGGAAAACGTGCCGCTGGGGGCCGGTGGCGCCCAAGGACCAGGTGCCGAGCTTGCTCGATCCGCAGGGCTATTTCTACCCCGATGTCCGTTCCGCCGCGGCGCACATCAAGCCGAAAGAAGCGGAGCGTGAAATCCGCGCCCAGATCGAGCTGGCGATGAAGATGGGCATCCACCCAACCCACCTCGACATGCACATGATGACGCTGGCCGCCACGACGCAGCTCTACGCCACCCTGGTAAAGGCGGGTCACGACCTTCACCTGCCCTTTCTGGCTCTGCGCAGCAACGGCCTGCGCCGGAAGATGATGCTTTCCGCCACGGACATCGTCTTCGACTCATTGGTGGAGATCGATTCGAACGCGCCCCCCAACCAGTGGACGGAATCCTACGTCAAGGCGCTTGATTTGCTCAAGCCCGGTCTTCACTACCTCATCGTTCACCCCGGCCACGATGATGCGGAACTCGAAGCCGTCACGGTGGACCATCAGTCGTATGGCGCGGCTTGGCGGCAGCGCGACTTCAACGCGGTGACCAGCCCGGAGTTCAAGCGCGCCCTGGAGCGCAATCGCATCATTCTGGTGGGATGGAAAGATCTGTGGAAGCTTTCCACTCCGTGACGAATAGCTGGTTTCGAACGAAACCCGGTACTGATCTCAGGCAGACTGACCAACTCTTTCGCTATCGTGGGCGCTCCTGATTTCAGGTACGACATTCAGAAAGCCTACGACCGCAGAGCTCCGGAGCACCGATGAAAGAGCGTTAATAGCCCCCTTGATTACCACCGCTTGATACTTTTGGTGCTACACTCACTCGCGCGGAACTCGGTACCATAAGGGACGTGACATTCAGGACAGAACTCGAAGTTTCATGTACACACACTACATGCTTCCATGCGCAACGTTTGATGAACACAGCATTGGTCGATCACTACCGTTGTCCTGATAGTTTTGCAGACTTTGAATTGAAAGGCCAGTTGTCTGACGACAGCGGTTATTTTCGATTTGGGCCGGACACGATCTGTTATGGGCGCTCTGCGTCAGGTTTTAGGACGAGTCGGGCCGATGGAAGACTCTATGACGCGCTCGGAGATGTAACAACTGACGGTTCGAATGTGCTTCTGCCGTTCGATCCGACTGATGTGATCAATAACCTCCGTCTTGAGCGTTACGCGAACCACTATAAGCACAGTGCTCTGGATCGGTGGAAACAATCTCTCCGAAATGCGTACTACGTCCTGCGGCCGCTGATGCATGTCAACGTCCGAAGGCATGTTCAACGAGCGCATTTGAATGGCTGGCAAAATCTCTGCTTCCCGCATTGGCCAGTGGACACCACCGTGGAGGAGTTGTGCGAACAGCTACTGCTGCTATCCATGAAGGCCAAAGGCGTTGACACGGTGCCCTTCGTTTGGTTCTGGCCTGATGGCGCTCAGAGCTGTGTAGCCATGACTCACGACGTCGAAACTGAAAGAGGGAAGGCCTTCTGCAGTGAGCTAATGGACATCGATGACTCTTTTGGCATCAAGGCATCAATCCAAGTGGTGCCCGAGGGATCCTATAACGTCTCTGCTGCATTCATCAAAGGCATCCGCGACAGAGGCTTTGATGTAAACATTCAGGATCTCAACCACGATGGCCATCTCTTTCGCAATCGCGAAGAATTTCTGGTACGCGCGCAGAGGATTAACGAGTACGGCAAGGCCTATGAGGCCAAGGGTTTTCGGGCTGCGGTCCTTTACAGAAATCTCGATTGGTACGATGCGCTCGAGTTCTCTTTCGATATGTCTGTTCCGAACGTCGCCCATCTTGATCCCCAGCGAGGTGGGTGCTGTACGGTGATGCCGTATTTCGTCGGGGACATCTTGGAGATTCCGCTCACAACTACTCAAGATTACATGCTGTTTCACCTGCTCAATGATTATTCACTGGATCTATGGAAGGCTCAGACAGAACTGATTATGGAGAAAAACGGCCTGGTGAGTTTTATCGTCCATCCAGACTACATCATCGACAAGAAGGCACAAGGCATCTATCGCGATCTGTTGAGCTTCTTGCGCCAACTGCGTGGGGAAAAAGGAATCTGGGTTGCCATCGCGGGAGAAATTGATCATTGGTGGCGGGCGCGCAGCAAAATGCGCTTGGTAGATCATGACGGTAAGTGGCGAATCGAAGGCCCTGGTGCTGAACGCGCCAAACTTGCTTTCGCCAGGGTGGTCGGAGATCGTCTCGAGTACGAAGTAGAGGCTTAAGGGCATCTGGACTATGCAAGGCAGCCATCGGAGTCAGAAATAGCTATGCATATTCTTCACGTTGTGGGGGCTCGACCGAACTTCATGAAGGCTGCACCTGTGCTGCACGCTCTCGGAAAGCGGTCAACCGTGCAGCAGACACTAGTGCACACTGGCCAGCACTACGACGCCAACATGTCAGATGTTTTTTTCTCACAGCTTGACATTCCAGCACCGGATGTAAACCTGGATGTTGGTTCCGGTAGCCACGCGCAGCAAACGGCGGCGATCATGAGTCGGTTCGAACCAGTCGTGCTGGAGCGGAAACCGGAGGTTGTTCTGGTTTATGGGGACGTCAACTCCACAGTAGCCGCTGCGCTAGTGTGTGCGAAATTAGGCGTCCGGGTCGGCCATGTAGAAGCTGGACTCCGTTCCTTTGATTGGAGCATGCCGGAAGAGATCAACCGAGTCGTCACAGACCGGCTCGCTGATTTCCTGTTCACTCCCTCCGAAGATGGCGACGTGAATCTAAAGCATGAAGGCGTTCCGGCCGAGAAGATCTACCGGGTCGGCAATGTCATGATCGATTCCTTGGTTCGTCTCTTGCCCGCTGCTATGCAATGCTCGAAAAATGGGTTCCCCGAACACTACGCTCTGGTTACACTTCATAGGCCGTCCAATGTTGACGACAGTCAAACTCTGAAAAGCGTTCTCGAATCCCTACTCGATGTAAACGAGGACTTGGATGTGATTTTTCCTGTACACCCCAGGACACGTCAGCGCATTGCGGAGTTCGGGCTCAATGTTGAAAAGCTGCACCTGTTGGAACCGTTGCCGTACATCGAATTCTTGGCTCTGCAGCGCCGCGCCGTCGTTGTCATCACCGATTCGGGGGGAATCCAGGAAGAAACTACCTACCTGGGGGTACCATGCTTAACCCTGCGGAACAATACGGAACGCCCCGTTACGGTAAATCTGGGCACCAACGTTATTGTTGGGAATGACAGAGCGCAGCTCAGTTCTGAGTTATCGCGGATTGTCGACGGAAAGTCGAAAAAGGGAACCATCCCTCCGTTGTGGGACGGGCACGCCGGTGAGCGCATCGCCGATGTTCTGCACAGTCTCCAATTTCAAACCGAAGGTTCGGCGGGTGACTGCGCGGGTCGCACGGCTGTTAGAAGTGTGAGATGACGAAATCTCTACAGGCACGGTTGTTCGTCCAATTCGCCTTGCGGGCGGGGGCGAGGTGGTGCGGGTGGAGCCGGCCGGACCTGGTGCATGGTTTGCAATTGCCCTGGCATGCAAACATCCGATTGCGCAGATAGAAAACTACCTCGCCGCACTCTGAAATATTCATCGGATTGGCCACAATTCAAGGAGTGTCACACTCAAATACCTTGATTCCTCAGGCGTAATGCACGCTGGTGTGCACGCAGTACAAGGCGTGATCAGATTTTCTTCCGAATCATCGCCGGACTGGCTGCGGAATTCCTTGCGGTGGACCTCAAGACTTGACCCCGTGCAGCAAAGATTGGCATCTCCAGCCATCGCGGAGCAGTACCTGCTGCCGTAGAGCTTCGTACGAAGCGAACTGGTGCTGGGGCGGGGCGCGAAGCGCGCCAACCGTCTGCGGAGTCACATGTCCGGCTATTCCACTGTGAAATACCCTAGCTTGGCTTTGTGATGCGGCCCGACGAAATTAAGACACAAGCGCTCCTGTCGTTACTGGTGCTGAGCATCGGGGTTGGATTTGGAGCCCACAGCGCCTCCGGCCAAGCCAGCTCTGGCTCGAGTGCGAATCCGCCATCGGCGCAAAATCCGACAGCAAGACCTCAATCTCGGACAAATTCCACGCTTCCAATGTGCCCGTCGGCGGGACTTCCGCCGGCACAGCCTTCAGGCCATTACTCTACTCACAAAGTCATTCTCTCCTGGACTGCGAGTACACATTCACCCAAGTCGAAAAACGTCGCTGTCGGTTATTGTCTGTATCGAAGCAAGAAAAAGGACGTACTGAAAAAGAGGCCCACGTGCAAGAAGTGCCAACAGATCAATACGGTGCCCGTGGTCGGCACCAGTTGTGTGGACGACCTCGTCGAAGACAAAGCGACCTACTACTACGCAGTGACCGCATTGAGTGTTCAAGGGTATGCCAGTGCGCCATCGAACGAAGCCACTGCTCACATTTCGAATGACAAGCGGCCCGGTTCTGCTGCAGCAACCTCTCCACCACCTCCTGCCTGCCGGGCACCATTGGCAGCTACACAGTGATAAGCCACTTCGCCAAGCTGGGTGTACAATGCCGCTGTTCGCCAACTCCACGAGTTTTAGGGCTTTTCATGCGGCTAACGATAAGCCAGGAGGGTAATCACCATGGGCCACTTTGCTCGATTGCAGCTCGTCGGAAGGATTACGTACTACGTCGGTTGGATTGCGCTCGTCTGTGGGGGATTGGTGCATATCAACATCGCGAAGGGGCTGTTTTTAAAAATGGACCTCACGCAGCGGAATCTGTTCGAGGTCAGTGTGGTGTGCTTCTTGATTTGCGCGGCCTCGGAGCTCCGTGCCCTTGTTGGCAGCGGCAATGAGATGCCCGGCGTTGTGAAGAAGCAAATGGCTGCGTAGGGATCGCCCCAGCGACTTTGAAAGTCAATCTGCTCCCCAACCGCGCAGGCCTCGGTGGTCCGTCCCAGCGAGGCCGGGATGAAGTAGCTGTGTGCGGCCGAAGAGTGTGACGTTTGAAAGTCGACGCAGCCGACAAAGTTGTGTCCCTGCTCGGGTGACCGGCGCAAGCAGTTGGCAGCCGCAATTCACGCTAGCGAGTCTGGCTCCCTCGGACTTTAGGGATGCAGCCTACACCGCCGTTGTTTGACAGCCTTTCTTTCTCTGCTTCAATCGCATCGAACAGCAAGTTCACCAATGAGCAAGACGTAGAAATTCGTCATACCCCGTCCGGCGTTCGTGATTGTGTGCGGAGCGCCACTTCGTAGAGAGGCTTTCGCGGAGGAGGTCTTTGCCGGTTAATGCTGAAGCCTAGAAAGGGAAACGGCGTGCCCGTTGTTGGCACGCCGTTTTAATGTGAATCGCTTCGAACGAACGGGATGATTGCTTTTAGGCCGATCCTCTCGCGCACTCACGCGACCGGGACCGCCAAAACATGGCTCCGCAGCAAGAAAGGCCGGCCAAGAGGAGGTATACCAAGGCCGCTCCGCCCTCTGGAACCGCCACCAAGCCCCACATTTCTTGTGCCTGACCTGGTCCCTGGGGATCTGGAGTGTAGATCCAGAGGTTGGCAAACTGCGTCAAACTGATCTTCCCGGAAGTATACAGGGCTATTGCGGCGTCGTAGAACGTGAGCGCTTGCCCAGTGAGCTTGCTGGGAGAAACTCCGCCTGTAAGGGCCCAGATTGCTTCCGAATATGCGGCTTGTGTCGCCCCGTTGGGGCTGGTGGTGAACATCTGGTTCACCAGGTACGCCACTTCCGTATATCCCTGCAGCCCAATGGCTGTCCCAAAGAGCGTCTGACCGATGTTGGAAGAGTTCAGGTTCGCGGCATCAATCCCATTGGCTGTCCAAGTCTCGCCGGGGTGTACGTTGTCATTAAAGTCGTCGCATACCATTCCTGGCCCGCCGGGCTGGCCGGGTCCGACTTGGACGCCGTTAATCGAGCCGTCGTAGAAGCCGGTTCCGACCGTCTCACCGCCATAGCTCCAGTTGTCGCCCTGATATCCCCCGTTAAACTGCATGGTCGTGTTCTGACCCAGAACTGACGGCACGAGGAAAAGCAATGCTGCCGCAATCATCAAGAACGTTATTTTCTTCATTTTATGTTATCCACTTTTCAAGTGGGGGAAGGCGGGCCACGATCCCCATTACCGCCCGGGATCGCTACCCTTGCCATCTATCACTCTAGCGCGAACTGTATTCCTGTCAAGGCTGATAATTTCTGCAACTGTTGCAATCCGTTGCATCACCTATGCACATTGTTTTCATAAAATTAGGGTCTTAAAATTCAACCTTTTTACACCCCAGAGAATGCCGTGCAGCGCGTGGATACGATTCGCCGTTTGTTCGCCTAATTGTCGTGCGCCACGCGCCCAGTAAGGTCGAAGTTTGTTGTGGTTCTCCCAATGCCGTGGTCTATAGTTGCAAAAAGTCTCAGTAAGGCGAGTCGTGGGTAAACATTGCATGCCCTATTCGGAGGATTCATGGTGTTTTCTTGGAACCGACGTCTAATCTTCACCTTGGCCCTGGTTGCGGTCCTTTTGTCGTCCTGTTCACGTGATCCCAACGTGCGCAAACAGAAGTATTTTCATAGCGGCCAGCGCTACTTCGAGAAGGGTGAGTACCCAAAGGCTGCGATCGAGTTCATCAATGCGGTCAAGATCGATCCGAACTACGCCGAAGCGCATCATCAATTGGCTGAGACTTATCTCAAATTGCAAAGAGAAGATAGAGCCCTTCAGGAACTCGACCGCACCGTGCAACTGGAGCCGGATAATTACCGGGCTCGGATCGAACTGGTGAACCTGTTGATCGTCGGCCACGACCTTCAACAAGCTCAGGAACAAATAGATCTCCTGCTCAAGACGCAACCGAGCGACCCGACAGTCCACTCCGTCTTTTCCAGCTTGCTGGCGGCCCAGGATAATGTCCGTGGCGCCATTGAAGAAATGCAGAAAACCATCGCGCTCGATCCGGGCCGCTGGCAGTCATACCTGAGCCTTGCCCTATTGCAGATCAGAAACCATGAACCGGATGCGGCCGAAGCGAGCCTTCAGAAGGTCATCGACCTGAATCCGACGGCGGCCCAAGCAAGGGTGCTGCTAGGCGGCTATTACCAATCGGGCAAGCGGTACGGCGAGGCGGAAGTGCAATTCCAAAAAGCGATTGACGTCGATCAGAAGAGTCCCGAACCCCGAGCTGCGCTTACCCGTTTGTACTTGGCCGAAGGCAAGATGGCGGAAGCGGAAGATACTGCGAGGCGCGCGAAGCACGATTTGCCCGACAACTCGGCCGGCTACTGCATGCTCGGCAACTTCTACTTCACGACCGGCGCCCTGGACAAGGCTGTTGCCGAATATGGTGCCCTGAATCAAGAGCACCCACAAGACCTGCAGGTGAAGAAAGACTACATCCAACTTCTGCTGCAGAAAGGGCGATTCACCGAGGCCGACAGACTCGACGGTGAAATCCTCAAGGCAGATCCGAATGACAACGATGCCTTGGTCTATCGCAGCCAGATACAAATCAGCAACGGTCACGTCAGCGATGCTACAACCACCTTGGGAACTGTGATCAAGAATGACCCGGGCAACAGTGAGGCCCACTATGTCCTGGGCATCGGGCTCGAGAAACTGGGTAGTCTGGAGAGTGCTGAGATGGAATGGAGGGAAGCACTGCGTCTTCGTCCCGATTTGCTCGACGCCCTGCGCGCCCTGGCTGGTTCAGAAATGCGCAAGGGCGACATGAATGGTCTGGACCAGGCCGCCACTCAGATCATCAATCTGCAACCCGCTTCCCCGGAAGGCTACGCGCTGCGTGCGCTGTCCAATGTCAATCGTAAGCGATTCTCGGAGGCCGATTCGGACATTCGCAAGGCGATTGAGATCGCCCCGCAGAGTGCGTTCGGCTACGTGCAATTGGGAAATCTGAAGTTTGCCGAGCAACAATTCGGGGATGCCAGCAGAGCCTACCAGGCGGCACTCGATCGCAATCAGAATTCGAAGGATGCTCTACGCGGCCTGATGAACACCTATGTTGCTCAGAAGCAAGTCGACCAAGCCATCGCGGCGGCGAATGCGCAGATCGCAAGGTCGCCCAGTAACAGCGGATTCTATGACCTGCTCGGTACCCTGCTATTCGGCAACAAGAGAGACCTGACCGGCGCCGAGGCCGCTTTCGAAAAATCCGTTGAACTCGACAAAAACAATTCCGACGCTCTGTTCAAACTGGTCCAAGTGCAGGCCGTTAAGGGCTCGACGGATCAGGCAATTGCGACCTGCCGTCTGGCCTTGGAAAACAACCCAAGTGAACTGAGTCTCCATATCCTGCTGGGCGATCTGTATCAATCCAAGCGGGATTGGAATAACGCGAGCGATGCGTATCAGAAGGCCCTCGCCATTAAACCGCAAGATCCGCTGGCCTCGAGTAAGCTCGCCTCTGTGATGCTGCAGTCCGGGGGCAACCTTGACGTGGCCCTCTCACTTGCCCAAACCGCCCGGCGGGGCCTGCCAGAGTCCCCGGGAGTGGCCGACACGTTAGGGTGGATCTATTACCAGAAGGGTGCTTACCGGTTGGCAATCGACTCGCTGCAAGAAGCGTTGAAACTGGGCCAGAAGAGCAACTCGCCTGACCATTCGCAGGTTCACTATCACCTCGGCATGGCTTACGTGAAAACCGGCCAGGTGTCTCTTGCTCGTCAGCAATTCGAGCGGGTGTTGAAGATCGACCCCAATTCGAGCGATGGGGCGGATGCAAAGAAGCAGTTGGCACAGCTGAAGTCGTAGCTCGGTTCTGTCGGGCTCAAGACTGCGTGCATCCGTGATGGGAAACGGGCGGACATTCATGAAGGCTTACAGGCTTCTGAGTCGCAACTGGTGAGAGCCATGACCCCAGGCACGGCATGTGCGGCTCAAGGTAAGTGATCGTGATACGTTGGGTAAAGTCGGCATGTCGAGCCGCTGGGAACGTATGCCGCTGGGAACGTGTATGGTGCCCGTAGACCAATCCTACAAATCGATCCCCCAATCGTGGTCACGTCCTCTGTTCTGCGCTCTAGGGGCGATTGGTCTCGCGATTTGGTGGAGGCCCATTACGTCTTCGTTCGCTCTGGCCCTGCGCGACGAGCAGTACACCCACATGCTGCTGATTCTCCCCATCAGCGCCACCTTGATCTTTCTCGATTGGAAATCGCCCGAACCCAGTCAGGGATCGAGTTTGAGCATCGGTTCAGTCTTGCTGGTTTTAGCCGTTTTGGGGACTGCCGTTGTGAGATGGAAGGTCGTTCCGTTGCCCTCCGATGTGCAACTCTCGGTGAACATGCTCGCATTTCTGATTTGGTGGCTTGGGGCTTTTGTTCTTTGTTTCAGCACTCAAACTTTCCGCCGTCTGCTCTTTCCTCTTTGTTTCTTACTCTGGCTGGTTCCTATTCCAGAGCTCGTGCTGAACCCTATCGTAAGTTCGCTGCAGCAGGGATCCGCTGCAGCCGCCTATTTGCTTTTCGCGGCGGCCGGTGTTCCGGTGGCGCAAGACGGAGTACTGCTGCACATTCCAGGGTTGACGGTCGAGGTTGCCCGCGAGTGCAGCAGCATCCGTTCGAGCCTGATGCTGATGGTCACAACCATGGTGCTGGCGCACCTCCTTCTGCGCTCGCATTGGCGAAAGACCTTGGTTATCGTCACCGCAATTCCTCTCTCCATCGCCAAGAATGGGCTTCGCATATTTACCATTGCAATGCTTGCAACGCACGTCGATCCGAGCTTCCTGACTGGGAGACTCCACCACCAGGGCGGAATTATCTTCTTTCTCATCGCATTGGCGGCGATATTCCTACTTCTCTGGATTATGCGGCGTGGGGAAAAGGAAAAACCAAGAATCAGGGCGACCAGAGATTTTAGAAACCAGACCCACATCGCGGACGCGAGTGCTGCTTCGCACGTTCGATTGCGGGATGATTCGAAAGATGAATGATGAATCGCAGCGGGGTCGTGGATAGCGTCTGCCGCAACATCGATGCTAGCAGCGAGTACGACGTTGCCCACTGATGACCTGTGGCCGACGAGCGGGAAGGAGTCGCAAATGGATCATTTTCGAAAATCAATCGGGACCGGCACGGCCGTGGGACGGCGAACAAGCCAGGAAACACGACACCGCAGGCGTTCGCGCGTCCCGCAATCTCAACGCAACAATTCACCGGGGCTCTTGAGTTGACCAACCTACTCATCATGCGCAGGTCCCACCAGTGAATGAACAATTCGAAGCCCTAGGAGAACGGAAGAGGACGAAAGCACTCTGCGTTGTGACTGTTGTTGCCGTTCTGATCGCTACGCTTTGGCCGCTCAATCCTTTTCCACGGAACGGCGTCACCTGGTTGCAGGGAGCCAGCGGACTCAGGTTTGAGAATGCTGGTCTGGTCGTCAGCAACGCACCCCTGAGACCGGCAGAGACCCAAACCGGATCATACAGTCTGGAACTCTTGCTGCGGCCCGCCAGTACAGAATCAATGCACACGATCTTAGCCTTCTATGTGCCAGCCCGCCCAAGACAGTTCATGGTGCGGCAGTGGACAGACGGCTTGCTCGTGACCCACGATGCGAGTGTCGATAGTGACAGGACCAAAACGATAAAGTTTGACGTCGATCACGTCTTCCGCCCGGGGAAACTCGTGCTTGTGACAATTTCGTCGGGGGAAGATGGGACAACTGTGTATCTGGATGGCCAGCTGGCGCAGTCGTTTGCGGGCTTTACGATATCGCGAAGTGAGCTGGCGGGCGAGATTGTTCTCGGGACCTCGCCGACAACATATCACCCGTGGGCGGGGGAACTGCGCGGCCTCGCCCTCTATTCGAAAGCGATGACACCTGCGGACGCGTTCCGGCACTACGAACAGTGGACCGACCCGAGCGGCGGCCCTCCCGACCTTGATGGCGCCATGGCTCGGTACGCCTTTGCAGACGCGTCGGGCCGTGAGGTTCATAACGAAGTCACTTCGGGACCGAATCTGGAAATACCTATGACCTTCTCCGTCCCTCACAAGAGCCTGTTGCAGTCAGTGGCGAAGGAATTCAGGGCCAATTGGAGCTATGCAATTGACGTCCTGACAAACATCGCCGGCTTCGTTCCCCTGGGACTTATTGTTTGCGCGTATTTCGGGTGGACCAGAAGCCGTTGGAAGGCAATTCTCATCACCACTATCGCCTGCGGGATCCTGAGCTTTGTGATTGAGGTGTTGCAATACTACATTCCTCGACGAGGCTCTGGAATGACCGACATCATCACCAATACCGTGGGTGCAGCTCTCGGTGCCGTTCTCACGCAAGCAGGTCCGTTTCGCCGCCTCCTCCAGCGAGCTAAGTTGATCGGCGCGGTCCAACGCTCTGCCGCCGAATAGGCGAGCGATTTCGAAACGTTTGCGCAGGAAAACGAGCTGGACCACTTCAGCAATAGCGCTCATCCAGGAATCGCAGACCAGTTGCGGATCCAGTGCCAGCAGCCAATCCATCCCCTCCGGGTAGCATCTCGAGTGCGCCTCCAAGCTGTTCCGGGATCACGGAGGAGGAATCTGAACCTTGGAAACGATGTTCGAATAGCCGCTTTCCTCGTCGCTCGAATTGACAGCCGTCGTGGCGTAGCAGTAGGACTTGCCGTCCGTTACTACCAAGTCTGTATACAACCGACTCGTGTTCGGCACGGACTTGATCTTGGAGAAAGAACCGGACGAGTTGGTGTACACCGCGCGATAGATGTTATAGCCAGATATATTCGACGACGTGCTCGCGCCGCCCCACGACAAATTCACCGTGTGGGTCGGCGCCGGCAGGCCAGGGATTGCGGTAGATGTCCGAGGCTCGGAGAAGGAATTTGTGAAACGTGTGATGAAATCCCCGGAAGCCACCGTGCGGGAGTTATCCCCTCTGTCCGTGAACGGAGGAATGACACGCCGAGCAGAGGGTAATCAGATTCTGCTCTGAATCTCCGCCGGCCCGGCTGCGAAACTGCCTGTGGTGGACTTCCAGGTTTGACATCGCCCCGCACGATTGGCACCGCCAGCCATCGCGGCGTAGTACCTGCTGCCGGAGATTCTCGTAGCAGACGGCATTGAGCCGCAGACGTGCGGCCTTTGGGCGGACGTCGTTCATGCGGCTTTGTCACTCAGGGTCTTGAGGAAAACCTGCTGTTGAGCTTCGGGCAGAAAGCGGAAGAATCGCGTCGCCGAAAACAGCAAGGTTTCCGGATCTCCGTTGTCCAAGTTCGCTCCGGCCAGAAAGTCGGCACAGATCATTTCCAGACAGTAGCCTCGGGACCGGTCACTGCCCAGCATCAGCGCTGCCGTCTCGAGGGCGCGGTCAATGACCGGTATCTGGCTTTCGTAGAGCTTGAAGTAGACAATTTCCCAGGGCTCCGTGATTTTGCCCGTGAGTTCTCGTTCCACTGCCTGCTGGAAGTCCTTCTCTGGTAACTCACGGGCTTTGTGCAACCACATTGCACAATTGAAGTTCTGTCCATCCCTCCGTGCCAATTTCGCTAACTCCAGTCCCTTGGCCCAGCCCACCTTCTTTAACTCCTTCCTGGCCTGGGGCGGAAGATTCTCATGGATCGACATCAGGTAGTAGGCCTTGCGCCGCGATCCTGGAAAGCGCCGTTCCAGAAACTCGTCGAACGACTTCAGAGCCTCGACCCGCCAGTACTGTCCCGCTCGTACCTCGCACAGGTAGTGTCCCAGCTCCACGAACTTGGTATCCCGTTCGGCCTCCTTCCGCTTTTCCCAGGCCAGAATCTCGTCGATCTTGGCCAGCACCAACAAGGCGCGGCGGCGATTGAATTTAGGGGCCATAGGCGGGTTCTTAGTAAGTAAGCTCGTCAAGCCAACCAAAGTCTTCTGCTCCTGGCCGCTTTACCAAATTAACGTCGACCATCTCCTGCCGCCCCAGACAGAGTCCCACGTAGGGGCAACTGCTGCAGGGATTCTGGGGAAAACGAATACCGCTGTGCTGCGGGAACTCTGTGGACTCGATTCTGCGGATCGTCT
>Ga0181530_10005295_pt1 | contig 13225 bp, 14 predicted proteins | sample PEATcosm2014_Bin_42_FD_119769 | JGI IMG/M metagenome (GOLD analysis project Ga0181530, IMG submission 119769) | Peatland microbial communities from MTU Mesocosm Facility, Houghton, MI, USA - PEATcosm2014_Bin10_60_metaG | ecosystem: Environmental > Terrestrial > Soil > Wetlands > Peat | place... | reverse complement strand
GCGTCGAAGAGCATCCTCCGCCAGTCAACAAGAGAGACGTCTGGGTCCCATGCGCTGTTCACCCACCGACGCAGCTGCTCGCTGACGTCAGTTGAGTCGCTCAGGGCTGCTGTGGTCAACGAACCTCCTCGGCGTCACTCTACGGCGTCGATCAATTCATCGGCACCGAACTGGAATCAGGCGCGGACACCAGCAGAACGACGCCGATCGACGGGTGCGCGTGTTGTCGGGTGACCGACCGGTCGTACCGAACGCGCGTCCCATAACAACGACTTCCCAGCCTGCAGATAGCCCATACCGCAGTCAGGTGGGAGCGACACATGGCGTTACGCCGAAGGCTTAGTGCTGTCGACGGATAGGGGCGATCACTAACACCCTGCTGCTCTGCTCAATTCGCGCTCACGCCAGTCCGTCCGTGGCACAGTGACTTGATGACCTCATCGAGCGCGCTTGGCGCTTCCTCGTCTCGGATGAGGGAACCGTAGATCTCGGAGGCGGCTTGGTGGAAGCCGTCCGGAAGGTCGGCGTCACGAAACGTCCTGGCGATCTCCTCCATCTCCGCTCGCCAACGCCACCCTTTGGTGACCGCCTGCTGTGCGGCTGACAGCGAGCGATCTATTAGTTCGGGCATGGAACCTTCCCACTCGGCGAGGAGCGCGCCCGTATTCCCGAGCGTCTCAGCGAGCGCCCGAATGTCGAGCAGGAGGGCGATCGTCCCCTTGGTCCACGCTGCGAAACACATCTTGAGCGCCGACGCTGCAGTTGGGTGATCGGAAAGCACACGGGCATCCACTGCGGTCCCGGAGAACAGCTGCGAGATCTTCGGGCCATCGGGTCCCGACAGGTAGAGGCGGGTGCCGCGAGAGCGAGCGCTGGGCGGGCCGCCGATGATTCCCCCGTCCAAGTAGCTACCGCCGCCTGCCTCGATCAGCGTCGCCACCTCGCGAGCCGTCGCCGGAGCAATGGCGTTGGCGTCGAGATATACGCCCTGAAAGCCCGACACCTGCAGCGCGACATCACGTGCGGCCTCGGGCGGGCAGATGGAGATGATGAGCTCACATCCGTTTCGGATGGCTTCGACCGAGCCCACGTCGGTGAGCCCGGCAGCGGACGCCCGACGGGCCGACGCCGGACTTCGGCCGGAGGAGGCCCACCACACCGGATGCTCACCGGCGAGGACACCACCGACTGCGGCGCCCATCTCGCCGGGATGAAGTAAACCGATCGAACCGAACTGCATAATGCTTACCTCCTGCGAAGCGCGGCCAGAACACTCGAACGGTCAGAATCCGAACCGTGCCGTTCGCGGAGCCTACGACGAGTTCGGCGCAGAGCCTCCGGGAGCTTCCTGAAATCGGCCGGTGAGCAGCGACACTGAGGTCTTTCGAGTCGCGCCTGCCCCAGTCATGCCGGAACTGCGCATGCACGCTGCGTGAAATAACGCGCAGTGGGAAAACGACATCGCCGCTGATCTGCGATCGCCGAATCGGCTCGGCGAATTCCTGTTCGCCTGGATCAAGAGAACCGAGGCACCTACGGTTGTCGGCGCTACGGCTGCCCCCGATCGCTGTTCAGTACGGAGATGTCGGTCGGTGAGAGGTACCCCCCCGCCGAACCTCCGATTGCAGAGGTAGGGTTCGCGTCCTGACTCGACCTTTTGGCGTTGCGCCAAGCCCGCCGCCCCGCCTCGAGGCGACCGTCGTTCTGGGCGACGGTCGGCACCTCGGCTACGCAGAGTTCGGCGATCCTCGAGGACCGTTGGTCCTGTGGTTCCACGGATCGCCTGGAGCTCGCCGACAGGTTCCGCCGGTCGGGCGTCGCGCCGCTCAGGACCTCGGCCTGAGGGTTGTGTGCGTGGAGCGACCAGGAGTGGGGGATTCCAGCGACCATGCCTATGGACGGCTGTCCGACTGGGCCGCCGACGTCGCGTTCGTGGCCGACTACCTCGGCCACGAACGCTTCATGGTGGTCGGATTGTCAGGCGGAGGACCGTACGCACTGGCATGTGCTTACGAGCTGGCCGCCCGAGTGGTGGCGGTCGGCCTGCTCGGCTCGTTGGTTCCGACTGCCGGTGATGATGCGACCGCCGAAGGTCTCGTCGCTCTGAGTCGACGCTTGAACCGCGAGCTCAGGCTGTTGCGTCGCCCTCTCGGACTGGGTATGTGGGGCTTCATGCGGGCGGTGAACCCTCTCTCACACCTGCTTGTTCAAGGGTTTGGTCGGATGATGCCCGAAGGCGATCGAAAGGTGCTCAGCGACCCTGCCCTCGAGGCAATGTTCGTCGACGATCTGACTATCGGTAGCAAGCATCAGTTCCAAGCCTTCGTCAACGATTTCATCCTGATCGGCCAGCCCTGGGGATTCCGCCTTGCCGACGTGGCGGTTCCAGTGAGGTGGTGGCACGGTGACTCGGATCCCTTCGTTCCTCTCGAGCAGGCACGGCGGGCGGCTGCAATGCTCCCCGACATAGAGCTCAGCGTCCGCCCGGGAGAGAGCCACCTCGGCGACTTCGCTGCCGCCAACGAGATGCTCGGAGTCCTGGCACAAGTCTGGCAGGCAAGTCTCCTGGACCAATGATCTCGAGCGCATGCGCGCCGATGGTCACCGATCTGCAGAGCCTCGGCTGAAGGATTCTCAGACTGTTCCATATTGATCGCCCGCGTTGACGGGCTGGGTCTCCCTGAACGGCTGCCGGTTGGGTGACCGTTTACCTGAGCGCCGTAGTGGTCGCGCCTCGAATCCATACCGGACAATTGGTCTGCAGATTCGATGAAGGGTGACCAGTTCGTGCGCCCTTGCTTCGCGAGGTACACGATCAGCGTTGTGCATACAGCCAGTGGCGCAGCAATCGGCTCAGCCTCGGCATGATCAAAAAGGTGAGCAGTGGCACGAGGGCTAGGGGAAAGACTGCGGCGTGCACCCCCAGGGGCCAGGCTTTGACCTGTGGCACCACCAGCCAGGTGTACAGGAGGCTGAGGGGATAGATCGCGACGGAAGTTACCAGCGCCATCTTCCACTTGGGTGGCCGAATCTGACAACCACCTGGTAGGCGCCGCCTGCCGCATCCGGGCGCAGCCATGCCGCCCCCAGATGACCTTCGTAGCCGGTAGCGACAGCCGTCATGTCGTGTGCCCATGCCTCGAACTCAGCCTCTCGGCCGGGGACGACTCTCCACGTGATGAGTTCGGTGGCGCCAGGTGAAGCCCCATCTGAATCGATCATGTCTATGACGGTATCCCGACGGGTCACCCGAATCCCCGACGCACACAACAGACGGTCGAATTGCCCTTTTTCGACAGTTACCCGCTCGGCGATGGCGACCTGCCCCCTTAACGCCGGCTCGGTAGGGTAGTTCGGCACCATGGGGCGGCCTCACTGGTATCGGAGGTCCGCGTACCAACCGCTCCAAACAACGTGCTGGCGACGCTGAATTCGCGGGTCACCTTGCTACATTCCGAACGTCAATTCGAGAGCCGTGGCGCAGCGCTAAGCAAGGAGACGGAAATTGCAACCTGGAATGCACCGCAGCGCAACAGCGGCTGGCCTCCTTGGGGCGATGGCCGGGCTGGTCTTGTGCAGTGTCATCTCGCCAACCGCTGAAGCTTCGTCGAAGAAGACCGAAGCCCTGCAGATCTTGGTCACCAACGACGACGGCGTAGGGGCGCCCGGGATCAATGTGGCGGTGAGCGCACTGACTGCCCTCCGCGACACGAAAGTCACTGTGGTGGCACCCCTTACCAATCAGAGTGGGACCGGTGCGAAAGTAACAGCGGGGACATTGACGGTGACCAATGCGACGACGGCGAGCGGGTATCGGGCCAAGGCGGTCGCTGGCTATCCCGCAGACACCATCATCTGGGCCATCGACGACCATGGCATCTCGCAGCGCCCGAATCTGGTCGTTTCGGGGATCAACTTTGGCCAGAACATTGGTCCGTTGGCCACACTCTCCGGGACAGTCGGAGCGGCGGAGACTGCTCTGGCCCGTGGCATCCCCGCCCTCGCCGTCAGCCAAGGCATCGACAACGGCCAGTCCCCCAACTTCTCTCAAGGTGCCAGGTATCTGGTGGCCTGGGTGCAATCACACCGCAAGGTCCTCCTCACGGCCACGAAGAAAACGGCCCGCAGCACGAATGGCAATCTCAACGTCCCCACATGCGCCACAGGACACATTCGTGGGCCGGTGAAGGTGACTGTCGCCACATCGCTCTCTGGCTACACGATCACCACCGCGAATTGCTTCAGCACCGCCACCAAACCGACCACCGACGTGCAGGCCTTCGTGGAAGGCTTCGCTTCCATCTCAGCACTTCATCCGGTGAATCCTCCATCGTGAGTGTGCAGTGGCATGGCGTCATGGTTGCGGGTCTGCTCGTGACATGGGTTAGTGCGCAAATGGGGGTATCCCCTAACGACGCTGCCGGCTCTGAGGCCGTCAGGGGGGACGCCATCGGGAAATCATGACCCTTGCAGTGATATAATGCGGGATCGGTTAACGCCACGCTCTGAGAGGGCGTCCGACCCGCGGCAGTATCGCTCGGTCAACTCGGATGCCGCTTCTAGAAGTATGTCGTCATTATCGAGCCGCCAGCTGAGAGCGAGTCGCCCTGTGGATCGACACTTCGAACACCCGAATCGTACGCGGCAGTGCAATGTGCAAAGGCTCTGCGACGTGTCAATCTGGCCCGCCGGGTCCCGCCAGCTGCGGCCGGCGCCACCCAGACGATGGACGACAGGACGCCGGAACGGGCAGAATCTCGCATCATGACCATTACTTGCACACCCGAGGAGGCCGCCACCCTCGTCCTGCCGCGTGACACGATCGGTTTGGGGCTCGGGCCCGGCAATCCGGACGCATTCTTGACTGCCCTAGGCGCGCGCGACGACTGGGAGGATCTGGTTGTCGGCGGAGCACTCTTGCTCGGGTACTACACCCTCTTGACCAAGCCGGGCGTGTCGTACCGCTCCGGGTTTTTCGGGCCTGCCGAGCGCATCTTGTTGGCCGAGGGCCATGAAATCGAGCACATACCCGGCGGTTTCCGCCAATTCGCCCCGATCCTCGCCCGATTCGCACCACGGATCATGGCCGCCCAGGGGGCGCCCCCCGACGAGAACGGCCGGGTCAACTTGTCCTTGCACCTGGGGGCGACCCGAGACGAACTGATTCACGCCGGTACGGACCCCGACCGGGTGCTTTTGGTGGAGGTGAACCCGCACCTGCCCCGAACGCGCAGCCTCCCACCACGATTCGACAACAGTCTTCCCGTGGAGTTGATCGACGTGCTCGTTGAGACCGACGGCGAGCCTTTTGTCCTGGAGGATCCGGCGCCAACAGAGGAGGACGCGGCGATCGCCGGCCACGCGCTCAAATTTGTGACCGATGGCAGCACGCTACAGACAGGAATCGGCGCAGTGCCGAACATGCTGGCCACCACGTTGGCCGGTAGCAGCGGTGGCGACTATGGCGTTCACTCAGAAATGTTCACGACTGGTCTCATGCGGCTGCACCAGTCGGGAAAGGTGACCAACGCCGCAAAGGGAGTCTTCGACGGCGTGTCAGTGACGACGTTCGCCCTCGGAACGGCGGACCTCTACAAATGGCTCGATGACAATGCCGAGGTGGCCTTCTTGCCGGTCGATGTCGTAAACGACCCTTCTGTCATCGGAGCAAATCACAAGTTTGTGTCGATCAACGGCGCGATGTGCCTCGATCTTTACGGACAGGTGGTGGCGGATACCATCGACGGCAAGCAGATCTCCGGTGTCGGCGGCCACGAGGACTTCGTGGCCGGGGCGGACCTTCACCTAGACGCCCACTCACTGATCTGCCTCAGTTCCACCGTGGTCATGGGCGGTTCCTTGCGCTCACGCATCGTCCCCCTTTTACCTGAGGGAGCCGTGGTCTCCACACCACGCCATCACACTGGAGTGGTCGTCACCGAGTACGGGGCGGCCGAGCTGACTGGGCTCACCGTCCGCGAACGGGCGAGGGCATTGGCAGACATCGCGCATCCCGCCTTCCGTGCCGAGTTGCACGCGGTGGCCCAGAGTCTGGGCCGACAGTAAGCGTTGAGCTTGTGAGTGCCCCGACCCGACGGCCACCCGCTAGGTAACGACGGCTCAGAGTGATTGCGAGTCGGTCCGGTCGCGGCTGCCCATCTGATGACCGGGATGTACCCGGCAATGCTGCTCCGGGGCGGTTTTCTACAAAGAGTCAGGTCGGACACCGGGTGTCACCTGCGCGGAGCATCTAGCAGTACTGCTCGAGGGGTGAACAGTCAGGGTGCCAGATGCAAGTTTCGCGGACGATCAAGAGGTGGGTGCGGGCCGCACTTCGCCCTTGAACCCACCCGACGTGAGCATCCCGCCCGGAGAGCACACGAACCCGGTCTTTGGGGTGGGTGGCACGCGAACGATATTGCTACCTCGAACCTGAGCCAGCACAAAGCACGAGGACGGGATGTTCTTGGCGGGGTCCGAGGGTGAGATCATTCCGTCCGCGTCGAAGCTAGTCATCTTGTCGAGAGCTGTGAACAGACCGGCACGCGTGGGCGGTGACCCTGCCTCGCTGAGCGCATCGACGAACAGCTCAGCCGACATCCACCCGTACACGGCCTCGATCTCGAAGTTTGGGCTCGAATCGGCCACCTTCATCCAGTGGTCGAAGAGTGCGACCGCAGGTACGTTCTTGGCATCCTCACCGGGGAGGTACAGGGGATAACTCTGCTCGATGTACATGCCGTTCGCCGCGCCACCCGCGTCTGTCAGCAGCGCTCCTGAGTAGGCCGCCACCTGGATGACCATGGGTCGGAAATTCTGCTGCTGCATCTCCTTAGCGAGGGTGGCGGCGTCGAAATCGGGCATCTCCATGCTGTAGAAGAGCTGCACTCCTTTCGCCTTCATGGTCAGCACGTCGGAGAGGAAGCTGAACTCGGTGTCGCTATAGCCGCGGTCGTAGAGGATGTCGAATCCCTGCGATCTCAAAGCACGTTCGAAGGCGAGTTCGTACTTAGAGAGCGACGGGGTGGCGTTTGTCCAGAGGATCCCCACGTGCCTGATGGCCTTCGGGTCTTTCTTCTTCAAGAACTTCATGAACCCAAGCGGGGAGTCGTTGACCGAGTTGGGATCAGGGCTGTAGACATACGGTGAGTCCGCCAGCGAGACAGCAAGCGGGTATGCGACGTCGGGCATGTGGTCCAGGTCGATAAGGGGCAGCTCGGCTGAGTCGAGAAGTGAGAACCCGCCAACCATGGCAAAGTCGCTCTTTAAGATGCTGGCCGTGTCAGTTGCCACGACCCCTCCCTGATATTGGCTGTCGCGGGCGTCGAGCACGATCTTGCGCCCGTTCACGCCGCCGCGGCTGTTCACGTAGTCGAAGTAAGCGCGTGTGCCGTCTTCGGCGCCTTTGAACAACCCATCTATGGGCAGGGTGAGGTCGTCGATCTGTCCCACCGTCACTGTCGTTGCGGTGACTCCGGGTGACTGTGCGGCGAGGACCCTGGGTCCGGGTCGCGCCGAAGAGCCGACGGCCCGAACCGCGTAAGCAGAGCCGGACGCCTCGAACGCGAAGAGGAGCGCAAGGGACGAAACCACGGCGAACGCCGGCAGGGCCGACCGGAAGAGTCTCGCGCCGGGCCCCCGAACCTCTCGGTTTGCCACCGCACGCCGCGGCGTTCGTTGTGTTGTTGTCACCCGTACCCACCTCTGTTCTGCTCACAGCCCCGCCGCGCCCCAGCTAAGACCAGCTCCCCAATCTCCGGCATGGTCCGCCGGAACGCGTTCCAGATGCTAGACCCAAATAAAATTGCGAGAGGGTTCTGCTGGAGAAGGACGGTCCCGTGTTCGTGGTCTTTATAGGTCCGTCAGTCTGGCCGGGAAGCGGATGCTCGGTGCCCGTTGCAATCGAGGCGGTTTTCTCCGCTTGCTCGCCGACAAGTGGCATCGCGGACGGGTTTGGGTACGACCCCGCCTCAGGCGCTACCGAGGTGCTCAATTGAACACGGGACTGTGGGGCGCTCGGGAGTCAAGTCCGATGTGCGGTCAGGACTCGACCTCCACTCGGTCGCCGCCTTCACCCTTTGCTCGGTACATCGCAGAGTCAGCCCTGCTGAGGAGACTCTCGGAATTGTCGTGCTCGCGTGCGACAGTGACTCCCACGCTGACCGAGGAGCAAATAGGGCTTCCCGCGACATTGTAGGGCTCACGCAGGAGCCGATGGATCTTCTGAGAAGCACGCTTTGCGTCCTCGATTCCACGCACACCTGTGAGCAAGACGATGAACTCGTCTCCCCCCACCCGGGCAACGGTGTCGCTCGCTCGCACCGCGCTCATGAGCCGCTGGGCGACTAGGCGGAGCAGTTCGTCCCCCGATGGGTGCCCGTAGGTGTCGTTCACCATCTTGAATTCGTCCAGATCGATGAAGAGCAGTGCCATGGACCTTCCTGCACGACGCGTCGCATATAGCGCTTGTTCGATGCGGTCATTCAGCAATCGACGGTTTGGCAGGCCTGTCAGTGTGTCGTGAAGGGCTTGGTGTCGGATCTCGTCGACGAGCCGCGCACTGCGGAGCGCGCTCGCCCCCTGGTTGGCCAGCCCCTGGAGGCGTTCAGCCAGAAGGTCATCGGGTCGCTCGGCCTCCAGTGGAGTGGTCACGACCCCGTAAAAAATTCCTCCAGCGACGAGCGGCACAGCAAGGACCCGAGAGGCTTCAGCTTGAAGCATGACGGAGCGCAACACGTCGGTTGCAGCCTCGACGTCGATCACCTTAGGTGCGCGAGTTTCAAGCATGTCAACAAGCTCTGGCACCTGGTCTCTACGCAAGTTCGTCTGGCGCAGAATCTGCTCGGTCTGTGCGTCGTAACCCTTGAGGCCACGGTGAGAGAGCGACTCCTGCTCCGAGTCCCACACGAGCACAGTGGCCCGGTCGGACCCGACTAGCGCGGGCACAGCATCTGCGAGACGCTGTGCCATATCGTCCACCGTGCCGCCCTCGGCGAGTACTGACGCCAGGTGCAACAGCGAACGCGCCGTCTCGTCGTCTCGGCGTGCTGACTCGAGGGCTGTTGCCACGTTCAGCGCGGCGGCCGCGGTGGCCGCGTAGGCCTCGAGGAGTCGGCGTTCCGCCGGGAAGAATCCGGCTCCTTCGGGATGCAAGGCCGCGAGCCGCCCGAACCGCCTTTCACCGACGGCTACATCGACAATAAGGCGAGTGCCTTCTCGATCGTCGGGATCATCGGCGAGGATCTCACTGGCCGTTCGACGGGCCTCGTCGTCGCTCGTGAAGCCGTGATGATGCACCCTCAGGTCGTCAGGAGCGATCCAGACCGCTAAGAGGCCCCGCGAGGCCGGAACGGACAGTGACGCCCGAGCTGCGATCGTTGCCAGTACGTTCTCGACGTTCTCGGCGGAGACCAGCTCCCTGGTCGCCTCTTGCATCGACTCGAACCGCTCCGCCATGAGGGCAAGCTGCCCTTCGAGGTGCTCGATACGTCGCTGCGGATTCGTGTCGGGCGAGGTCGACAGATCCCAGCGCACCTCGTAGATGCAACGAGGGTCCCCGCGGCGCTGGCAATGCGTCTCTGTTACCTCTGCCTGATCCATACCGAAGAGGGCCGGTGCCTGCGACAGCATCCCTGTGGTGTATTCGCAAAACATCTCGTCCCGCACCGTGCCTGCGACTGCCCACGCCTCGATGATGGCGTGGTCGTCTGCGACCTCGGTCGCCTCGATCCGTGAGGCTGTGGAGACCTTCGCCGCGGTGAGGGCGGCATTCCGCAGGAGCTCACCCGGAGAGCCCATCGAACGAAAGAGCTCCTGGACGTCGCTGCCCTTCCATTGGCCCAGCATCTCCTCTCCGACCAGGCGCGCGAAGTGCGGGTTCCCTGTGAGCTCGCTCCCGGCACGCATGAGTGCCACAACCGTCTCGTAGCGGCTCCAGGTTGAGGCTTTGTGCAGGTCGGCTGGGTCACGGTTGTCGCCCGCGAGTGCCATGAGTTGAGGAATGGCCTCGTCGCCAAGAGCACGCTCCACACACCGAAGAAGAACTGTGGTTACGGCACCCGCGATTCTCCCCACGCCCTCCGATGCTTCTTCGGGGATCTCGCTTGCCATGCCTTCCCCTAGGTTATTGCGGGCCTCGACTGACCAATCTGGCGCTGGCTGAACCGGGCTCCGACAAGGGCCCTCACCACGGCGGACTTCCTGGTCCTAGATCATGCCGCATCGACCTGAAGTTGTCATGGGAGTCGAATTCGCCGGAAGTGAGGTCCCGATGCAGTCTCGTAAACACGTCATGAAATGTCCTTCGTACAACACCAGACGCCTCAACGATGCGGAGCACAGCCGCCCAACTCTGCAACTTCGCCCTAAGGGCATCCGCCGAACGCCGTAGGATCCTAGATGGTGAGATATGTGCGCGAGGGGGTCGGAATTGCATACGACGACTCCGATGGAACACGGAGCAATGCAGTCGTCTTTCTCCATGGCTTGGGTAGTGCGCGCTCTACATGGGACCCCTTATTGCCGACGCTTGCGCGGCGGTGGCGGGTGCTGACCTTCGACCAACGAGGCCACGGGGAGTCCTCCCACGTACCCGGTACGTACACGTTGGAGCATTACGTACTCGACGCGATCGCCTTCTGCGAGAAGGTCACGGCCCGGCCGGCTATCTTGGTGGGCCATTCTCTCGGCGGCGTCGTAGCCGCATCCGTCGCTAGAAGCCGCCCCGACCTTGTGCGCGGACTGCTGCTCGAAGATCCCCCGTTGTACCGCGGTGAGCCCGGGGAGACAGATCCGAATCCGTTCCTGACTGCTTTCGCCATGCTGCATCGATTGGTGAGCGACATGCAGTCCCGTCACGCCCCACTCGAGGAATATGAAGCGGTGCTCCGTGCCGGCCCCAGCCCCAATGGCGCTGGCTCGTTCGCCGATGTCCTCGGCGCAGAGGGTACCCTGGCACGTGCCCGGGGGTTGGCCAGCGTGGACCCGGATGTCTTCCTCGCCGCAATTGACGGCTCCGGGCTGGCCGGCGCCCAGCCTTACGCAACCATTCCGTGTCCCGTTCGGGTTCTTCGTGCGGACCCCGCGTTCGGCGCGGCGTTTGGCGCTGATCATGAAGCTCGCTTCCGCTCAACCAACAGGCATGCGGATGTTCAATTGCTCCAAGGCGCGAGCCACTTCATCCATGACGAGATGCCGGAGAGCTTCCTTCTCGAACTTCAAGCCTTCATCGACGCGCTCTAGGTGTTTGAAGAGGTCTCCTGTCCTCAAGGAAGGCGTACCTCTACTCGTAAATGAAGCGCCGACCGAGGGTATCGTCCGAGCATCACCAAGGGATGCGATTTGCGGCTCAGGACTTTTCGTGGCCAGCCGATGACGGCAGATGCCTGTGTCGTTCCATACTGGCACGCCGGGCCGGTCGCCAGCTTTGCCGCGGCATCGGGTGAGTCCGCGGAGTTACGCCATCGCACCTGGTGCTTCAGTGCGGGCCTCAATGGGCTCCATAAGTTCCTTGGGCAATTCGATCTCGACTTCGAGGCCCGCCAACGAGACGAGGGCGGTGTCATCACTGTTGTCGTCGCGATGGTGGGCGACGACCTCTTCTGGTTGAGAAGGCCGGTTCGTGGCTAGCGCGTTCCTGGGCATGTTTGTCGGGGACATCGAGTCGCTCGTCATGACGCTTGAAATCGCCGTCCCTCCACAGGCGAGGGCACCCGCCAGGCCGAGAGACACCAATGCGTGTCGAAGCCTCATGTTTCGCGCATGACTTTGGAGGCCATCGAATACACCCTGACCTACCGAGCTTGGGCCCAGCTGTGACGGACCTGGCATATGCCTATGAATCGTTGCTGGGTGCCTTTCTCATCGTTGGAACAGCACGGTTAGTGCTAACGACCTTTCGAATCATACGGTGGGTTCACCAGTCGGCCACGCCGAGCACCTGCCCCTGAATGCTCCGCTACGGCGCCGTCTGGGACTGGCGCATTAGGCCGGCTCTGCAACTGTCTTGCGCGGCGGCTAGAGCCTGGTAGAGACCGCCGGTTGCGAGGTCGCCGCGTCACTCCAGTCGTACAGGGAGAGAAGCGCTCGGTGGATTGCGCGACTTGCCTCGAGGAGCTGGGCAGACGGCATAGACATCTGGTTACACGCGCGATCCACCACGCCTGACACCTCCAGGAGGTCGGCCATGGCTCGAGGGACCTCGCGTGTCGCTGTCGTCCCTTCTTCTGTAGTCAGTGATAGGGAATGGCGCTTCATCCGGCGGGCTCCTCGCAGCACGTTGATCTCCTACGAGTATGAGCTGGCCACCTTACGCGGCCGTGAAATCGCAGTCGTTCCTCCAAGGCACTGCCGTTAGCCACCTGTGAGGGACTGAAGCTATTTGAACGCCGTGTCTGGTCTGCTGTCCGTGATGAGAACAGCTGCAAAAGGTGCCAGTCAGACGGGAAGGAGGTGTGTGCCTGATCGTGGCCCCTACACTCACGGCGCACGTCAACAGACCGCCCCATAGTGCGCTGCCAGTGACCGGCAAATTGCTCGCCCCTGTCGAGTGATGCCTCGCCTGAGATTAGGAGCGTCTATCTCCGCACTAGCGCGCCGGTTCGGACATCACGCCAAATCGTTCCTGATAGCGCTTCGATCGTTCGCGCAGGGCGTCCGGGTCGAGCCCGGTGTCAGCGAACCGGTAGCGATCGCCCCCACCGTCACCGGGGTTACCGGCAAGGAACTTGCGCATTCGCTCTTCGGTCGGGCCGGTGAGTTCCCGGTCGAGAGCAGCGTAGAGCTGGCGGATGGTCGAGAACGGGTCGTTGACGAAATCGCTGAAGTGGACATCGACGATCTGACCCGGTGGGAACGTGTCCCGATCTCTTGCGTCGATGCTGCGGTCCAGGCCGACGAAGATGTCGTCGGCGTAACCTGGGGCCACCTCGGCGACTGAGGTCTCGTCGCTGGCCATTCGCCGCAAATGGGCAACCAAGGCGCTCGTCGAGGCGATCACCTTGAGGGGGTCACGATGGGTCTGGACGATGATCGCGTCTGGGTATTCTCCGGCGAGGGCGCCCAGATGCCAGAGGTGAGCAGGTGACTTCAGCAGCCACTGCTTGGCGGGGTGTCGGGACTGCAGGTGCTCGAGGTAGCGCCGATGCCACCTGTAGGCAGGCCGCAGATCCGCATCGTGGAGCAGCCACCGGTTGTAGGTCGGTACCCGGTACTGGGTGGGAAAGAT
>Ga0181530_10005294_pt1 | contig 13227 bp, 9 predicted proteins | sample PEATcosm2014_Bin_42_FD_119769 | JGI IMG/M metagenome (GOLD analysis project Ga0181530, IMG submission 119769) | Peatland microbial communities from MTU Mesocosm Facility, Houghton, MI, USA - PEATcosm2014_Bin10_60_metaG | ecosystem: Environmental > Terrestrial > Soil > Wetlands > Peat | place... | reverse complement strand
GCCCGGCGCAGCTCACCCTGCTGTATCATTGGGCCCGCCTGATCGAGCTGCTCTATAACGCCGAGAACGCCATCCGCCTGCTGGACGATCCGGACATCACCAGCCTGGAGACCCGCGTGAAAGTGACCCCGCGCGCCGCGCGCGGAGTAGGTTGCACGGAAGCGCCGCGCGGCACGCTGATCCACGATTACGAGACCGATGCCGACGGCATGATCACCAACATGAACCTTATCGTCGGGACCACTCATAACAACGCTCCTATCAACCTGTCGGTGACGCAGGCCGCCAAAAGCCTGATCCACGATGGCAAATACGATCAGGGAATGTTGAACACGGTAGAAATGGCCATCCGCGCCTATGACCCGTGTTTCTCATGCGCCACGCACCGGCTGGACGGAAAGCTGTCGGTGAAGCTGGACATCATCGACGCGAAGGGCAGCTTGCTCGATACGCTCGCAAACTAGCGCCGCGCGGCGCCGGAGGCTGTCATGGCAGATATGGAAGAAGACGCGATTCCCGATTTTTGCTCGAAGCCGGCGCTGATCCTCGGCTGCGGCAACGTTTTCTTCGGCGATGACGGCTTCGGGTGCGCGCTGGCCGAATACCTCGAGACGCACTTCGACGTGCCCGGCGCTGTTTGCCTCCTGGATGCCGGAACGGGCGTGCGCAAGCTGCTGTTCACGCTTTGCCTCAGCCCGGTGCGCCCGCGACGGCTGCTGATTGTGGACGCGGTGGATTTCGGGCGGGAGCCGGGTGAATGGTTCGAAATCGACCCGGCCGACATCCCCGCGGTTAAACTGGACGATTTTTCCATGCATCAGATGCCCACCTCCAACCTGCTGCGCGAACTGCAGCAGCAGACCGGCGTCGAAGTGCGAGTGCTCGCCTGCCAAACCGGCCCCTTGCCCGCGGAAATCTGTCCCGGATTGTCCGAACCGGTTCGGCGCGCGGTGCCGGAGGCGGCCCGATGGGTGGCGCGCGAGTATTTCGATGCGGCGGGCATCGAACCCGCCCTGGAGGTGAGCCATGCCCAATAAGCGCGTGATTCAGGCCGGTCATCTGTTGGCAATGCTGTTTGTCGCGTTGTTGCTGGCCGGCGCGAACCAGTATTTGGGCGCCCATCCTTTTATCGCAGGGCTGCTGCTGGCGGCTTTTGCCTTCCCGTACTACACAGCGGCGCGCATCACGGGCGAGCGGCAGTTTCTGTATCCCGCCGCGCTGCTCGTGGTTTTGGCGTATCACCTCCTCTTGCATGGCATGGGGATCGCTCCGGCGTTACAGCCGCTTTTTGCCCTCTTGCCGCTGGCCGTCATTTACACCATCGCCAGCCGGAATTTACTCCAGCGGCCGGAACGCGCGAGCCAGGCTCTGTACGGCGCTAACGGAGTGCTGATCGGCGCCATGGCGGTGTGGATCCTCTTCCGGCTCGCGTGGTTCTCCCACCAGGCGCCCCTAGCCACCGCGCTGGCGCTCGCCGGCTTCGGAGCCTATGCGTGGTTTCGCTTCCGCGCCACGGGAAAAACCCTACATTCGCTCGCCATGGTTCTGCTGGGCAGCGGGGCTTTCCTGGTCTTTCTCTATTGGAGGCCGCAACTCGCGGTGCTGCTGGCGACGGCCGCAGGGCTACTGATCTGGGGCCTGTTTTATCGCCGGGCGGATGGGCCGGCCCTGCCGCGGCTGGAAACCGGAGCCCTGCTGGCGGCGGGCGCCTATCTTTTATATATGGGGACCGCGGCGGCGGGCCCGACCCTGATACCTTTCGGATATCTGGTTGCCTCCACCATCTGGTTGCACCTGGCGCTGGCGTTGAGCCGCCCCAAGCAGCCGGACATCCTGGGACCCCATCCCGCGGCACTGCCGCGCCTGCTGCCGCTGTTTGGCGCTGGAATCGCCCTGGCGCTGGCGGGGTGCCCTTTGGGCCAGGCGCTGTTTGATCGCTGGACGCCAATCGCACCAGCGGTCGGTTATCTCGCGGTGTTCTCATTTGTGTTTGCGGCCACGGGTTCGCGGCTGGCGCAAGGCAGCCGAAGCCTCATCGGTGTGGCGGCGGCGCGCCTCGTCGCGGGTTTGGGGCGCATGGCACCACTGGCGGCTCTCGCCTACATTGCCGTGCAGCGGTTTCCGGCCGGCCTTCGGCTGGCCCTGGGCGCTCTGAGCCTCGGTCTCATCAGTCTTCTTTGGGCGTACCGGCAGCAGCCCAAGCTATTCGTCCGGCGAAATTACTATGCCTACCAGGCCGGCATTTTTCTCATCCTGGCCTACTTTTTGGTGGAACGCCGGTTGGCGGCGGCCGGTTCTCCCGTGGATCTGGCCGCCGGCGCCGGCGCGGTTCTGGTGGTATTGGCCACCGCCTGGCTGTTGCGGAAGAGCGTGACACAAGCCTGCCGGCTTTCTTTGTACGAGGTGGCCAGTGTGGGCGCGATTGCGGCAGCCCTGATCTACCCGTTGGGCAATCCGATCGACCCACTCCGGGCTGCGCAATTGGGGCTGCCGCTGATTCTCGTGAGCGCCATCGCGTTTCTGGTGGTGCGCGAGGTTTCCGTCCTGTTTTCGATTCCGGTGGCGCTGGCCTTCTGGCTCTGCGTCGCGGAATGGCTGCTGGGCGTGCGCGGCGAGTGGCTGGCCCTTCCCTACCTGGTGTTGGGCTTCGCTTGGGCTGCCGCTGCGTACAGGCTATCGGAGCGTGCCAGCCGGTGGTCTCAGCTCCTGTATTTCATGTGGTTCGTTTCGGTGGGCGTGTCACTGGCCCTGTTCTCGCCTTACCAAGCGGTCGGTGCCTGGTTAGCCCCATTGTGGCCGGTGGCCTTCGTCCTGGTTGCGCGAGGATCGGCCAGCCGCCGCGACCCCGCTTTCGCCTGGGCATTGGAGGGCATCGGCGCGTTGCTGGCGATAAGCGCGGCAGGCGTGCTGCTCTGGCAACACCTCTATGCGCCGGCGGCTTTCGCGTTGCTGGTTTACGCGCTGCTCTATGCCTGGGTGGCGGCACGCCATGGCGCCTGGCGGTATGTCTATGCCGCCGCGGCGAGCGCCGTCGCCGCCTTCTACTTGGAGTTATTGGCGGTGGGCTGGGCGCTGCTCTCGCTGCCATTGTTTCTTATGGTGGCCGCGGCACTCTCCGCTATCGCGATCTGGCTGAGGCGGCGCGGAAATAGCCGCGAAGCGCTGCCGTTGGACCTATCGGCTGCCGCGGGCGCGGTGGCCGGGGCCGCGATCCTGCTGGCGCTGCCGTTCGGACAAATGGCCACCATCGGTTGGATGAGCGGGCTGGCTTATCTCACTTTGTATTTGCTGTTGAGCTATTACGGAGCCGGGCACGTCTTTCTCGCCGGCGCAGGCCTGGCGGGAGCCTTTGCGATTTACGAGTTTCTCCCGGCCTTAGCGCCGGTCACCGCGGGTAACCACATCGCCTTCCTGATACCGATAGCGCTGGTCCTGGTGCTCCTCGGCCGCTGGCGACAGGCCGGCCGGGATATGCGAGGCGCGTGGGCGCTCTACGCCGCTGCGATCGCCATCACCGTCGCAGCAAGCTTCTTCGTGTTGGGACCGGTGGCGGTTCCGGCCGCGGCGCGGATCGTGCTGCTGGTGGCGCTGGCAGTATGGCTCGCGCTGATGATGGCGACGGAGCGCGAGATATTCATCTACTGCGCCACGCTCACCCTGGCAATCCTGGCTTACCACTTCGTCCAGAATTCGGCCGATCTGTTCGGCCGCCACCTAGTGGCCTTCTTTCTATGGGGAACGGCTCTGCTGGGACTGATCTTCCTGGCCGCCGTGTCGCGCAATCTCATGCGGTTCCGCCGGCCCACGCTGTTCCTGCCGGCTCCCCAATGGCGGCATCGTTTTCTCTACTCGTTCCCGGTGGTTCTGCTGGGCGTGGCGACATTCGGAAGCTGGGGCGTCGCCACCAGCTCCAATCCGATTTTCTGCGGAAGCTGCCACGAGATGAACTCCTATTTCAGCGACTGGAAATCCTCTCCCCACGCCAAATCCGAAATCGGCTGTCCGGCTTGCCACTACGAGCCGGGTGTGCGTGGCTTTGCGAAAGCCAAGATGCAGGGCTTTTCGCAACTGGTCATCTCCATGACCGGAGCGCCGGCGTCGAAACCCGCCGCCCGCGTGAGCGACGAGACCTGTCTGCGCAGCGGCTGCCACAGCGTCCGCGAATTGACCGGCGTCCGGTATGCGCGCCGCCTCTTTTACTTCAATCACGCCACGCATCTCGGGAGCACGTTCGCCGCGGTGAGCTTGGGCGGGCCCGCCAGGAATTGGCGCGGGCCGGAATTGCGCTGCACCAGTTGCCACACCGACGTCGGTCCCGAAAGCCATTTCGCCGTTGACACCAACGCCTGCTTCACTTGCCATTTCAAGACAGTGGGCGAACCGCGGCCGTCGATTGCCGGTGTGGGCTGCGTCAATTGCCATGCCGTTCCGCAGGGCGGGGCGCCCTCTGGGTCCGGCACCGACCGGTTTGACCACGCGGCCGCCGGAGTTACGCCGGGCGACGATTGCGCCGGCTGCCATGCCGGTTTGTCGCGCGGATCCGTGGCGGTGGAAGAGCGCCAGTGCCGGCATTGCCACCTGGAGCGCTCCGAGGACCTGCTCCGCGCCGGCACGGCCGCCATTCACCGCCAGCACGTGCGGGATGGCGCGATTGGCTGCGACTGGTGTCACGGAGTGATCCGCCATCACCTGGATCGCCAACCGGTGGCTGCGGCCCGGGTGATTGCTTCCGGCAAAGAGAGGGAATGAAGGATGGGTGAGGCCGTTCGGGACTGACTTGTGCCCCGGACGTCGTTTAACTGAGGAAAATATTTCTGCATGAAAAGATCCGTATGACGCGCAACCGCGGTTTGAGAGAGATCGACGATTTCCTGGGAAGCGCGCATGTTTTCGCGTCCGCCGTCACCGACATTATCGAGCAGCGGCTGCTGGAGAAAGCGGCGGAAGGGCAGGTCACGGCCTCGCAAATGAAGCTGCTAAAGCTGGTGGCGATGACGGATTCCTATACGCTCGGCGACGTGGCTTCGTTTCTCCGGGTCAGCAATGCGGCCGCCAGTAAGGCGGTCGACCGCCTCGCACGGCGCGATCTGCTGCGCCGCACGGAGGACCAGAAAGACCGGCGCGTCATGCACCTCCACCTCACCCGGACCAGCCGGCGGCTGCTGGCGGTTTATGAGAACGCCCGCCAGAGCAAGCTCCAGAGCGTCTTCGTCCAGTTCCCCCCGGAAGAACTGCGGCGCGCGGCGGAATTGCTGGACCGGTTGTCGGCGGATATCGTGGATCACACCTCGAATCCGGAGGAACTCTGTCTTAAATGTGGAATCTACTTCCGGGAACGCTGTCTGGTGCGCCAGCTCGTCCCACGCAATTGTTTTTACCAGCGGGCCCCGAAGGGCGTCGCGGCAGTGGCCCAACCGGGGAACAACGGGAAGGAATGAAGTATGTGTCTGGCAGTGCCGGGTAAAATCATCGAGGCCGAAGAGCGCGACGGCAACCGGATCGCGAAGGTGCAGTTCGGCGGGATTGTCCGCCAGGCTTACTTGAACTTCGTTCCCGAAGCTCAGGTGGGTGATTACGTCATGGTGCACGTCGGCTTTGCCATCAGCCGCGTGGACGCGGAAGAGGCCGCACGCACGTACCGGCTGCTGGAAGACATGGGTCTGCTCGCAGAAGAACTGGGCGATGCCGAACAGCCGGAGCCGGGAATGCCATGAAATACATCGATGAATATCGCGACCAGCACATTGTCCAAACGCTGGCGGCGCAGATTGCGCGGCGCACCACGCGGCCCTGGAACCTGATGGAAATCTGCGGGGGCCAGACGTACACCATCATGAAGTACGGGCTGGATGAGCTGATTCCCACCTGCATCCGCCTGGTGCATGGCCCCGGATGTCCGGTGTGCGTTACGCCCCTCGAGGTCGTCGACAAAGCCATCGCGATCGCATCGCGCGCCGATGTCACCTTCGCTTCCTATGGCGACATGCTGCGCGTGCCGGGCTCCAATTCCGACCTGTTGCGGGTCAAAGCCGCCGGCGGCGACGTCCGCATCGTCTACTCGCCGATGGAAGCGGTGAAACTGGCGCGCGCGCTGCCTCAGCGGCAAGTGGTGTTTTTCGGCATCGGATTTGAAACCACTGCCCCGCCCAACGCCATGGCCGTGTGGGAGGCGCGCCGGGAGGGCCTGCATAATTTCTCCATGTTGGTTTCGCACGTGCTGGTCCCGCCGGCCATGCGGCTGCTGCTCGGGTCGCCGCACAACCAGGTGCAGGGGTTCATCGCGCCGGGGCACGTTTGCACGGTCATGGGCTATTGGCAGTATGAGGCGCTCTGCCGCGACTTTCATGTGCCGATCGTGGTGGGCGGCTTCGAGCCCGCCGACCTGCTGGAAGCCGTGGACATGCTGGTGGCGCAACTGGAAGAAGGGCGTGCGGCGGCGGAGAACCAATATGTCCGTTCGGTGCGCTATGAGGGCAACCTAGCTGCCCAGCGCATTGTGGAACAGGTACTCGAAGTCTGCGACCGCAAATGGCGCGGCATCGGACTGATTCCGCAAAGCGGGTTGCGCCTGCGGGAGGAGTTCGCCGCTTATGACGCCGAGCGGATCTTCGGAGTCGGCGAGATCACGGCGGAAGAGCCGGCCGAGTGCATCAGCGCCGAAGTCTTACAGGGTCTGAAGCGGCCCACCGACTGCCCGGTCTTCGGCACTGCCTGCACGCCGGAGAACCCCATGGGCGCTCCCATGGTTTCCACCGAAGGCGCATGCGCGGCTTATTACCACTACCGGCGGCATTCGCTGGGCGCGCAGGCGCCCCGGATCTGCTGAGATAGACGATGCACGAACTGGGAATTGCCAATTCCGTGCTCGAGGCGGTGCAGACGGAAGCCGCGCGCCACCCCGGAGCCGTGGTCCGTAAGGTTGCCGTCACCGTGGGTGAACTGGCGGGCGTCGATCCCGAAGCCCTCGCCTTCAGCTTCGAGGCAATGACGGCGGGGACCGAGTGGCAACACCTGGTCCTGGAGATTCAGACCCGGCCGCGGCTGCATCGCTGTCCCGCATGCGGGATTACCTTCCGCGTGATCGATTACCAGTTTGCTTGTCCGAAATGCGGCGCCTTCGAAACCGAATGCACCGGCGGCGATGAACTGGAACTGGCATACCTGGAAATGGAGGAACCATGAACCGTGTACCGCTCGAGAGGAAGGTGCTGAGCGAGAATGACCGGATTGCCGGCGAGCTGCGGGAGCGTTTCCGCGAGCGCGGCATCCTATGCCTGAACCTGATCAGTTCACCGGGGGCCGGGAAGACGTTGCTGCTGGAGCGCACCTTGGAGAGCTTCGCACCGGTCACACGCGTGGCCGTACTGACGGGCGACATTCAGACCGACAACGACGCCCGGCGACTGGCGCGCTCCGGCTTTCCGGTGCAGCAAATCACCACGGGCGGCGCCTGCCATCTGGATGCCCGCATGATCGAGCGCGCGCTGGCCGCGTGGCGGCTGGAAGATCTCGACTTGCTCCTCATCGAAAATGTCGGCAATCTGGTCTGTCCAGCCAGTTATGATCTCGGCGAGGCGGCCAAGATCGTTGTGCTCAGCGTGACGGAAGGAGAAGACAAGCCACTGAAATACCCGTCTATTTTCTTCAAATCGGCGGTTCTGGTGTTGAACAAAATCGATCTTTTGCCTTATGTGCCATTTCGCATCGAGCTGGTGCGCGAGAACGCGCGGCGCGTTCATCCCGGAATGGAAATTATCGAGGTTTCGTGTACCACCCGCGAAGGCCTGAATGTCTGGCGGCAGTGGCTCGAAGCGCGGTGTGAGGCGGCCCGTGCCGAACTGCGAGAGGCTCCGGCCTGTTGACCATGCGCGCAGTGGCGTCGAGCTGGCGAAACGACACAATGTCCAATGACGAGTAACGAGCAGTCGACGGATGCATTGCGGCTGCGTGGTAGTTCCGGGCATCTCTGCCCCGTCTTGCATCCGAGCATGCGGCCCCTTGAAAACCCAGGAATATGGAAGGGCGCTTGGCATCGGTTCTGCAACGAGAGGTTTTTGGAAGTGCTTGGCAAGCACAGACGCTAACACGCCTGAGACAATGCTTCCGACGTTAAGCGGCGACGGTCCGACACAAGCCAGAGCGCGTAGGAGCGGCCACCTCGGCTGTGCCATCTGAGCCAACTTCCCGGTTCTAACCCGGTGATGGTCACTTGCGCGGCGGGTTCGCAAACACTGGGGGGTTGATCGCGGCAATGTCTGGACATGCAGTTTCGCGATCCTCAGTCAGCTAGAAACGCCCCGGCGGGCGGCAACTTTCCACCAGGAACAGCGGCGGAATAGGAACTGCTTGTGATTGGATCGATAATCGCTTGGTGCTTAGCAGGAGCCTCTTCTGTGTGGGAGTTTCAGTCAACGGACCTGGACTTCCAGCGCTTGCACGAACACACTGATCGCGAGGCCGTTGTCGAGGCCGCGGGCGTGCAGCGGCTTCTGGTTGTTGAAGGGCAGATACGAGACCCACATCGACGGTGCGGGAACCGTCGGTGCGGGCTGGCTGGCCGGCAGATTGGCGAGCAGCGCCGGTGGGATGGTGAAGCTTCCCGCAGCGCCCGCCGCGGCGCAGTAACACGCGCCCCAGGCAGCCGCCGACGAGTCGACACTCATCAGGCCGATCAGCACCACGCCTTCTTCGGGTAGCGGTCGCCAGCGCAGCGTCACCCCGAGCCGCCGATCCACCGTGCCGATGTTGCCGCGGTTTTCCCACACGAAAGGTTCCGGCGCCGGCAGTGGGAAGGCGAACGGGCCGATGTCGGCCCCGCCCGATCCGGCCACAACCAGGTTGCCCGGCTCCAGAAACAGCGGTCCACCGCGCCCGGGCCGTTCCCCGCGTTGCTCGCCCAGCATCCGCTTGTATACACCGGCTGCGCCGTGCACCGGCGAAATCGGCAGTTTCCGATTGCCGCGCGTTACGGTGAGGCGCGGGCCGGCATCGCGCCCGGCGGCATGCGGGGATGACATCAACGCATCCGCGGCCGATGCCGATGGTTGCGGCCCGGAGGCCATCGCACCGGTGTAGGCAGTGCACATCCCGAGCGGCGGAATCAAAAGGATCGGATGCAACGTCGGGCTCTGGTCCTCATGCGCGACAAAAACCGCCATGCCTTCGTCAGTGATGGTGGAGTCGGGTGATTTTACGGTTCGCGAAATCACCACCAGGCCGCTGCTGTGGCCTTCCCACGCCGCCACGGGCAGGATGGGCGGCGGTTCGCATGCTCCGCCGCCGGCGTGGATCGAAACGGTGACCGTATTGCTCGGGGTAGCGTCCGGCTGGCGAACCTGAAGCGGAACGTAACAGCCGGCCGGGCTCTCCGGCGGAAGTCGAAACACAATCTCATCGGCTCCGTCCCCGGTCCCGCGATGCACCGCGTCAACCGTCGCGCGGCGAATGCCCACCCAAACCTCGGGGTGCGATGGACCGAGGCCGGTTCCCGAGAGAACCAGAGTCTGACCGGGCTGGGCGGAATTGCGCAGGCCGTTGGCGGAGCGGGAACCATCGGCGGCCTGGTTCTCCACGCGGCCCGGACCCCAGCCCTTCTGGCTACGGCTAAAGATCCCGAAATTGGCGCGCGCCACTTTCAGAGGGTATGGCGGACTTGGCAGGCCGTTGACCGTCACGATCAGCGAGACATCGCCCAGAGGCGCGCCCACCGGCAGCCGCCCTTCGATGCGCTGCGGCGAGACCGCGAACAACGGGACGCGGAGCGAGGAGCCGCGCGCGGAGACCGTCACCGAGGTTGTCTTCGCGCTCGTCCCCAGCCGGATTCCTTCGATATCGAAGAGCGCGCCGCGAGCGATGGCGCCGCCGGGCAGAATCGACGGCGTGCGGCTGGCGGCGTTGACCACGCCGCCGGTACGGATCGCTGGTGGCTGCGCCCACAGCGTGGCTGCCGCCAGGAAAAGGATCGCGCCCGCGCGCATTCTTATTTGATGGTAACGTGACCGGGGTTGGCGGCCTGGCCGTCCACGGTAACCTGGATCACCACGTCACCCTTCCCCGCCAGGCTTTGCGGCAGCAGCACATCGATCTGGTCCAACCCCGCATACTGCGGCTGCGCACCCGCGTATAACGGGGTCGGCAGGCTGACGCCCCCGGCCGTGACGGTGACGCTATTCGATGCGGCGCTGTGACCGCGCAGGCCGGTCCCATACAACACCAGGTACACCTGGCTGTTGGCCGGGCTGAGATCGATGGGCGCCGCCACGATGCCGCCGCTCGAGTTTAGCGTAAAAACGTTCTCCGTGGTTTGCGAGCCGTCCGCATTCACCCGTTGCACATACGCGGCGACGAGATCGGTGCCCCCGAATAGAAAAATCCCCGGATCGATGGCCGCGATAACGGCCGCCGCACTGGACGTGGTCCCGCCATTGGCGGCAACCGTGACGGTTGCCTGCCCCAGGGCCGTGCCACTCGGAACGATGTAGTTCACTTGCGTGGGCGAGACATAGGACAGTTGGGCTAATCGCGCCACGCCCAAAGCATCCGTTATCGTGACCGTGGTGCCGCCGAGGTTGGTAGGATACGACGACCCGGCCGGCTGCGTCACCGTAGCCAGGCTGGAGCCAAACGCGCTGACGAACGAATTGGGCGCTATTGGACCCGACAGAAAACTCGCGCCGTTAAAGTCATTGAGCTGTCCGGAGATGTTCAGGAAGGCGGCAACGTAGAAGGAAAGGGTCCCGTCGAGACCGATCAGGAGGTCCGGCTTTCCATCGCCGTTCAGGTCCGTCACCAGCACCGTGCTCGGATCGGAAGTGGCTGTGAAGTCCACTTCCGGTTGGAAGGTGCCGTCACCGTTGCCGAACATGAAGCTGGTATAGGTGCTCCCTCCGTGGTGAGCGATCGCCAAGTCCTGCTTTCCATCGCCATTGAGATCCGCCACGGCGATGTAGGCCGGGTCAGTGTCGGTAAGGAACAGCGACGTTGCGCCGAACGTCCCATCGCCCTTGCCCAACAGGACCCCTATATCGAATTCGAAGTTCGTCGTGAAGTTCGGGTTTTGGGTGGCCACGATCAGGTCCGGGTTGTTATCCCCATTGACGTCCGCGGCGACGATGAAATTGGGATATCTTGCGCCGGGGTAGCTGACCGGGTCCTGGAAGGTGCCATCCCCCACGCCGAGATAGACCAGCACGCCGCCGATGTCGGTGCCGGTCCCGGGCGTTCCCTGATTGGCGATGGCCAAATCGGGTTTGCCGTCCTTGTTGAAGTCGCCCACCGTCAGCCAATACGGCCCGTTGCCAAATTGGGTGAGACTCTTGACGGACTGGAAGGTTCCATCTCCGTTCCCCAACAGGACTCCGGCAGCCCCCATCCCGCAGGCCGCAATGTCGGGTTTGCCATCGCCATTAAAATCGGCCACCGCGACCGAGGTGATCGAACCGCCCATGGCGTACTGCACTGGGGCCCGGAAAGTGCCGTCGCCATTCCCCAACAGCACGTAGACGCCGCTTCCGTAGCTGTCCCCGATTACCAGATCCTGCTTGCCATCGCCGTTGAAATCGCCCGCGGCCACCGCAACGACTTTTGCGGATGGGATGGCGATTGCAACCGGAGTCCTGAAACTGCCCCCGCCCTGCGACAGCATTATCCAGACATCACCGGCCGCAACGGCCAGGTCGGGCTTGCCGTCGCCATTGAAATCGGCCGTTACCATGGAGGTGGGAAAGGAGGCCTGTATTCCGGCGTACACCGAGTACGCCGGCGGCCCGACGAGGGTGCCGTCACCCCGGCCGAAAAATGCCGTGACGGTGTCGGAATAAGTGTTCGGTGCCAGCACGTCGGGATGACCCAAGCCGAGGACCACGTCGAGATTGCCATCCCCATCCAGGTCCGTGGCGAGGATGCTGCCGGGCTGGTACCCGGCTACATAGTCATATTCGCCGGCAAACCCGCCCTTTCCATCTCCCAGCAGGATCGACACCGTGCCACCCTCCGTATCACTGATGGCGAGATCCAATTTGCCATCGTTGTTGAAGTCGCCGGGAGCCATGAAGTAGGCGCTGACGTGCTGGGGCAGATTGACGGCGGCGCGAAAGGTGCCGTCGCCATTGCCCAGCAGCATCGAGAGATTCTGGCTGGCGCCGGCCACCAGGTCCACGTGCCCGTCGCCGTTGAAATCGCCTAATACGAGGGATTGAGCCCCTTGCGCGACCGGGTAATTGACGGGAGCGGCGAAGGTTCCATCCCCGTGCCCCAGGAAAATCCCAACATTGCCAGCGGTGAGGACGGCGAGATCCAGCTTGTTGTCGCCGTTGAAATCGAATGCCACCGCGGCGAACGCACCAAAGCCCGTGGCGTAGGTTGCCCCCGGTGTGACTGTTCCGTCTCCGTTGCCGAGGAAGACGGCGACGGTAGCGGGGGAGGCATAGGTGCCCAAGCTGATGACCACCACATCTTGCTTGCCATCGTTATTGAGGTCCGCTACCAGGAGGCCCATCGGGTTCGGCGGCACCGGGTAATAGGCGATCGGCTTGTGGCCGCCGCCCGGAGTGAAGAGCGTTATCGCCAGGCTATCGACGGCAAGACCCTCGAAGCCGGCGGGAGCGACGCCCAGCCCGGCCACATTGCCGTCGCCAACGAAATCGGAGAATAGCGCGACTTGCGACGACGCCCCCGGTTGAGCGGCCAGCGGAACCCAACCCGAAGGGGTCTTGAATATGCGCGCTCCGGCCCCCGAGCACAGAAAGCCCGTTTGGAAGTTGGCGGCTGTATCGATCAGCTTAAACGGAGATTGAACCTCATAGTTATACTCGGTGAACGATCCGTCCGGTTGGCGGTAAAGACCGCCAATACTGCTGGAGTCGTACGTTGTAACCGACGCCCCTTGCAGAAAATTCAATGCCGGACAGGATTGTGAATGAATCGCAGTAACCGAGCAGCCCACAGCCAGAACCCAGCGCAGCAGTTTCATCGCACCCTCTTGGATCTACAGTAGCGGTTTATTGCCGAATGTTCAATCGTCCGCTGGTCCATTCAGTACTTTCAGGCCGATAGCCCCAGTAACGAAATGAGGGCGCGTGATAAGCTTCTATCTCATGGCGTCCCGGGCTCGCTCTACATGATACGTCTTCGATTCTGGCGAATCGCAGGGAAGATCGCCTGGCGCGACCTGTGGAGCGGCCGGCGTCACTTCGTGGTAGCCCTGACAACGCTGGCGGTGGGAGTCGG
>Ga0181530_10005292_pt1 | contig 13230 bp, 7 predicted proteins | sample PEATcosm2014_Bin_42_FD_119769 | JGI IMG/M metagenome (GOLD analysis project Ga0181530, IMG submission 119769) | Peatland microbial communities from MTU Mesocosm Facility, Houghton, MI, USA - PEATcosm2014_Bin10_60_metaG | ecosystem: Environmental > Terrestrial > Soil > Wetlands > Peat | place... | reverse complement strand
TGCTGGATCTCGGTATCACCACCGTCGAGCTGCTGCCGGTGCACCAGAACGTGCCGGAGGCGTTCCTGGTCGCGGAGGGCCTGACCAACTACTGGGGCTACAACACGATCGGCTTCTTCGCGCCGCACAACGGATACTCCGCCGCCGTGCGGAGCGGCCAGGAAGGCGGTCAGGTCGCCGAGTTCAAGGCGATGATCGACGCGCTGCACCGGGCCGGCCTGGAAGTGATCCTCGATGTGGTGTTCAACCACAGCGCCGAGGCGGGCCCGGACGGCCCGACCCTGTGCTTCCGCGGCGTCGACAATCTGGCCTACTACCGGGTCGAGCCCGGCAATCCCGGCAGCTACTACGACACGACCGGCTGCGGCAACTCCCTCAACGTCGGTGATCCGATCACGCTGCAGCTGATGCTGGACTCGCTGCGCTACTGGCTGACCGAGATGCACGCCGACGGGTTCCGGTTCGACCTGGCGCCCACGCTGGCCCGCCAGGACGGCGCCTTCGACAAGGTGTCGGCCTTCCTGGACATGTGCTCCCAGGATCCGGTGGTGTGCCGGGCCAAGCTGGTCGCCGAGCCGTGGGACGTGGGCCAGATGGACAGCTACGATCTGGGCCGGTTCCCGCCGCTGTGGCGGGAGTGGAACGGCAAGTACCGGGACACGATGCGTGACTTCTGGCGCAGCCACCCGGTCGGGATCGGCGAATTCGCCAACCGCTTCAGCGGCTCGGCGGACCTGTACGGGACGGTCGGCCGCCGGCCCACCGCCTCGGTCAACCTGATCACCGTCCACGACGGCTTCACTCTGCGGGACCTCGTCTCCTACGACGACAAGCACAACGAGGCCAACGGCGAGAACAACCGGGACGGGACCAGCGACAACTTCTCGTGGAACTGCGGGGCCGAGGGCCCGACCGACGACCCCGATGTACTGGCGCTGCGCGCGCGCCAGTCCCGGGCGCTGCTCGCCACCTTGCTGCTGTCGTTCGGCGTGCCGATGCTGCTCGGCGGGGACGAGATGGGCCGGACCCAGCAGGGCAACAACAACGCCTACTGCCAGGACAACGAGATCACCTGGTTTGACTGGGCCAGCGCCGACACTGAGCTACAGGAGTTCACCAAGCGCCTGATCGCGCTCAATAAGGCCCACCCGGTGTTCCGCCGCAGGCGCTTCCTCGCCGGCGCCCAGGCCTCCGAGCTGCAGTGGTTCACCCCCGCGGGCACGTCGATGGACGGCGGCGACTGGGCCGACCCGAACGCCCGGACCCTGGCCATCTACCTCGACGGATCCGATGACCCCGACCGCGCTGCCGACGGCACGCCCCTGCTCGACGACGACTTCCTCGTCCTGGTCAACGCCTGGTGGCAGCCACTCGACTTCGTCCTCCCCGTCACCAGGCCGCAGGCCGCCTGGCACACCGAGATCAACACCTACGACCCGGCTGCATCGGGCAGCTCCGCCGCCGCACCGCGAGCCGCCGGTGATCATGTCACCGTCAGCCCCCGGTCCATCGTGGTGCTCTCCGACGCCCTACGGGACCCCTGACCAGCGCCCCAAATAAGCCGGGGCGGGGAGAGCATCCCGCCCCGGCTTCCTGATGACATTCTGGTTTCCCGGCCGGTCGCCCTCGGGTCACGTTGTCAGTAGTCCGGAGCGGATGATGCCTGCGCGGGCCTGGTGCGTGATGCTGGCGGGATGGGTGACTTTGAGCTGAGCGCGGCCGAGTTCCGGGCACTTTACGAGCGGGTGAAGCGCATGTCCGGGTGGGGGCCAGCCGACCGGCGGGGAGCGCTGAACAACATTTCGCCCGCGCAGGTGGTGGCCGCGGCTGGCAGTGTCCGGTGTGGCCGTGCTGTGTCGCTGGCGGCGCCGGTGGAGAGCGAGGTGGCGCCCGACAACCCCGATCCTGCCGTGCACCAGATGATTCATCCCGGGAGCAGCTCGGTTCCCGCTTCCGGGCTCTCATTCGCCATGGACCGGGTGGCTATGAACATCCACGGCAACGCCGACAGCCACATCGATGCCCTGTGTCACGTGATCTTCGACGGGACTCTCTACAACGGCATAGGCGCGGGCGCCGTCACTGGCACGGGAGCAACTGAGCTCTCTATCGAGGTGGCCAGCGGCGGGATAGCCGGCCGTGGCCTGCTGCTCGACATTCCGCGGGTGCGGCGGGTGCCGTGGCTGGAGCCGGGCGATCACGTGACCGCCGATGATCTGATCGCGGCGGAGGCGGCGCAGGAGGTCCGCATCGCTCGCGGCGATCTGCTATTCGTCAGGGTCGGCCACCGCAGCCGCCGCAGAGAGCTCGGGCCGTGGGACGCCGCGAATGCGCGCGCCGGGCTGCATCCAACGGCCCTGGAGTTCCTCGCGGAACGGCGGATCGCGGTACTTGGCAGCGACGGCAACAACGACACGGCCCCGAGCGCGGCTGAAGGTGTCGACTTTCCGGTGCACGTGCTCGCCGTCAACGCGATGGGCCTGCACCTGCTGGACTGGCTGAAATTCGAGGACCTCGTCGCCCTTTGCGAGGAGCTGAACCGCTGGTCATTCCTCTGCGTCGTCGCGCCCCTCCGGCTCCGCGCGGGGACCGGCTCGCCCATCAACCCGATCGCCATTTTCTGATGCGGCGGGCGGGCCGAGTCACTCTCTAGGGGTGATGCCCGGCACCTGATGCGATGGCTACGGTGGCCGCCAATCACGACGTCTGTCCTCCGGCCTCGGAAGGAACCCAGCATGGGCGAGCATTACGACGTCATCGTTATCGGGACCGGGGCGGGCGGCGGCACGCTCGCCCGCCACCTGGCCCCCTCGGGTAAGCGCATCCTGCTGCTCGAGCGCGGGGACTGGCTGCCCCGCGAGCCGGAGAACTGGTCCACCGTGGATGTGTTCGTGGACGGCCGCTACATCTCCCCGGACAGCTGGTACGACCCGAAGGCTAAGTCCTTCTTCCAGCCGCAGGTGCATTACTTCGTCGGCGGCGCCACCAAGCTGTACGGCTCCGCCCTGTACCGGATGCGCACCGAGGACTTCGGCGAACTGCACCACCATGACGGCCTGTCGCCGGCCTGGCCCATCTCCTACCAGGACATGGAGCCGTCTTACACCGCCGCCGAGCAGCTGTACCAGGTGCACGGGGCGCGGGGCGAGGATCCGACCGACCCGCCGGCCAGCGCGCCCTACCCGCACCCTGCTGTCTCCCACGAACCGCGCATCCAGCAGCTGTCCGATGACCTGGCCGCGGGTGGCTATCACCCGTTCCACGCGCCGTGCGGCATCTTGGTCAACGAGGCGAACCTGCCGTACAGCATCTGTGTGCGCTGCGCGGACTGTGACGGCTTCCCGTGCCCGCTGCACGCCAAGTCCGACGCCGAGGTGATCGGCGTCCGCCCCGCCCTCGAGCATGATAATGTCACGCTGCTGCGGAACGCGCGGGCGGTCAAGCTGGAAACCGACCCGGCGGGCACCGCGGTCACGCACGTGGTGGTCGAGCACGACGGCGAGACCGGGCGATATGAGGGCGACATCGTGGTCGTCTCCTGCGGCGCGGCCAACTCCGCCAAGCTGCTGCTGGCCTCCGCGAACGACAAGCACCCGAACGGGCTGGCCAACGGGTCGGACCAGGTCGGCCGCAACTTCATGTACCACGACAGCCAGGCGGTGCTCGCCCTGTCCAAGGACCCGAACCCGACCGTGTTCCAGAAGACCCTCGGCGTCAATGACTTCTATTTCCGCGGCCCCGACTTCGACTACCCGATGGGCAACATCCAGATGATCGGCAAGTCGCAGGCGGCAATGTTCCGCGGTGAGAAGCCGCTGGAGACCAAGTTCGCGCCGAACTGGGCGCTGGGCGACGTCGCGGAGCACGCCGTGGACTTCTGGCTGTCCACCGAGGACCTGCCGCAGCCCGACAACCGGGTCACCCTCGGCCCGGACGGCGGCGTCCACCTGGCGTACACGCCGAGCAACCCCACGGCCGCCAAGCGGCTGTACGCCCAGCTCCATTCGATGCTGGGCTCGCTCGGTATGCACCCCGGCCACCTGGCGCACCGGTTCGCGTACATGAAAACCGACATCCCGGTCGCCGGCTGCGCGCACCAGGCCGGGACCGTCCGGTTCGGCACCGACCCGGCCACATCGGTGCTCAACCCCGACTGCCGGGCCCACGAACTCGACAACCTCTACGTCGTTGACACCAGCTTCTTCCCGAGCATCAGCGCGGTGAACCCGGCCCTCACCGCGATGGCGAACGCCATCCGGGTCGGCGACCACCTCCTGCAACGACTCGGCTGAGCGGTGCAATCACCCCGAAAGGATGATGCCCGGCGAGTTGGCGGCGACGACAGTAACGACCAATGACCAGTAATGACCAATGACCGGTGTTCGGGCAGACCGATGGTGGCGCCGGGTCATGACCTGCGGAATGCCTGGCCGTTTCACGTCCGGTGAGTCGCTCCGATGCTCTTGTAACCGGGGGAGTAGATGACGAACGTCGATCTTGCGCGAGTGGAGTTCGCGTTTGTGTCAATCAATCATTTCTTCTTCGTGCCGATCACGATCGGGCTGGCGTTCCTGACCGCGTTGCTGCAGACGGCGTGGGTTCGCAGCAAACGGGATGAGTACCTGCGGCTGACCCGGTTCTTCGGCACGCTGCTGGTCATCAACGTGGCGATCGGCGTGGTGACCGGGATTGTGCAGGAGTTCCAGTTCGGGATGAACTGGGGGCAGTATTCGCGGCTGGTCGGCAACATCTTCGGCGCGCCGCTGGCGATGGAGGGGCTGGCCGCGTTCTTCCTGGAGTCGACGTTCCTCGGGCTGTGGCTGTTCGGCTGGGACCGGCTGCCGCGCCGGATCCACCTGCTGACGATCTGGGCGGTCTCGTTCGGTTCCGCGCTGTCGGCGGCGTTCATCTTGGCGGCCAACTCCTGGATGCAGCACCCGGTCGGCTACGTGATGGTGAACGGCAAGCCGCAGCTGAACGACATCTGGGCGGTGTTCACCAACCCGGTGTTCGTGTGGGGATACGCCAAGGTGCTGTTTGCGTCGCTGGTCACCGGCGCCGTGGTCATGCTGGCGGTCTCGGCGTGGCAGCTGCGGCACGGCGGGGAACGCGAGGTGTTCACCCGGTCGGCGCGGCTGGCACTGATCATCTTGGTCCCGGCGATCTTGTTCACCATGCTGGTCGGCGATGAGCTGGGCGTGATCGAGGCCCGGTACCAGCCGATGAAGATCGCGGCGGCGGAGGCGCAGTGGACCACCTGCCAGCCGTGCTCCTTCTCGCTGTTCCAGATCGGCGGCGGCAACGACGATCAGACCCCGACCCAGATCATCGAGATCCCGCACCTGCTTTCCCTGCTCGCCACCAACCACTGGAACGGCCAGGTGGTCGGGCTGAACCCGCTGCAGTCGCAGTACACCAAGCAGTTCGGGCCCGGCTACTACGTGCCGAACGTGTTCATCCAGTACTGGGCGATGCGGGCGATGGCCTACCTGGGGGTCCTGGTTCTGCTGATATCGGTGTGGGGACTGTGGCTGATCCGGCGAAAAAAGCTCGCGACCTCCCGGGTGTTCCTCTGGGTGGCGGTGTGGGGGGCGGTGCTGCCGTTCCTGATGAACACCGCGGGCTGGTTCCTGACCGAAAGCGGCCGGCAGCCGTGGATCGTGCAGGGCATCATGCTCACCAAGAACGGGATCTCGCCGACCGTCAGCACCACCACGCTGTGGATCAGCCTGATCGCGTTCATCCTGCTGTACGGCACGCTCGGCACCGTCGACCTGATCTTGATGCTGCGGTACTCCCGCGAGCAGCTCCCGCCCCCGCGCACCGAGACCGACGCGGACGCGCCGGTGCCGGCCGTCCTGTATTGAGGTCACGATGGGCAATCTCATCCCGTTCTGGTACATCATCATCGCGGTGTTGTGGACCGGCTTTTTCATCCTGGAGGGGTTCGACTTCGGCGTCGGCATGCTGCACGCCGTGATCGGCACCGACGAGGCCGGCCGCCGGGCGGCCATCAACACGATCGGGCCGCTGTGGGACGGCAACGAAGTCTGGCTGATCGTGGCCGGGGCCGCCATGTTCGCCGCGTTCCCGGGCTGGTACGCGACGATGTTCTCGGCCTACAACCTCGCGCTGGTCCTGCTGCTGGCCTCCCTGATCGTCCGCGGGGTGGCCTTTGAGTACCGCGGCAAGCGCGACGCGGCCCGCTGGCGCCGCACCTGGGATGTGCTGCTGACCGCGGGCAGCCTGCTGGCACCGCTGCTGATCGGCGTGGCCCTGGCCGGATTGCTGCACGGACTGCCCATCAACTCGGCCCAGAACTTCACCGGCTCGTTCTGGGACCTGCTCCAGCCCTACGCCCTGTTCACCGGCATCACCCTGGTCCTGATCTGCCTGCTGCACGGCGCGACGTTCTTGTGCCTGAAGACCACCGGCGATATGCGCGAGCGCTCCTGGCGGGTGGCCCGCCGGGTGGCCCCCTTCACCGGCGCCGCCGTCATCGGCTTCATCATCTGGACCCACGTGACCGCCAGCAGCGCGTTCTTCCTCAACGTGATCGAGCTGCTCGCCATCCTCGCCGTCATCGCCGCCGTCTGGCTGGTCTACGACCACCGTGAGGGCTTCGCGTTCGCCGCGACCACCGTCACCATCGCGGCCTGCATCATCTCGATCTTCGTTGACCTGTACCCGAACGTGATGGTCTCCTCCACCAGCAAGGCCGACAACCTCACCGTCCACAACACAGCGTCCGGAGGGTACTCCCTCAAGGTGATGACCGTCGTCGTCATCATCCTCCTGCCGGTGGTGCTCGCCTACCAGACCTGGACGTACTACGTATTCCGGCGGCGCGTCAGCCGGCAGGAATTCCAGCCGCCAGCGTCCAGCGTGCCGGATGGCGTCCCTCCCAAGCCGGTAACAAACCCCGAGGTCGGCCCGACAACCACGAGCGGCCACTGACCAAAGACGCCCGTGGCCGCAGGTCGCACGCGCGATCACCCGCTCTGAGTGATGGCAGGAAGGCTGCGGCCGGGATCAGATGAATAACGCGCGATCAGGCAGATCGTTAGAGGAGCTGACATGGCGACAAATGAAGTTGACGCGCTGGTGATCTTTGGTGCCACCGGTGACCTGGCCAAGCTGGAGACCTTCCCCGCGCTGGTGGGGCTGGTCAAACGCGGCGTGCTTGACGTCCCGGTGATCGGGGTGGCCAAGAGCGGATGGGGCCTTGAGCAGTTCCGCGATTATGCCACCGCGTCGCTGAAACTCAATGGGATGGACCCCGCCGACCCAGCGGCCGTCAAGATGCTCAGCCTGCTCCGGTACGTGGACGGGGACCTCGGCGACGACGCCACCTACAAGGCCATGTCGGATCAGATCGGCGCTGGCCAGCAGGTCCTGTTCTACATGGAGGTGCCGGCCCAGCTGTTCGGGCGGATCGCGCAGGGGATCGCCACGGCCGGCCGCACGAATGGCGCGCGGGTGATGGTGGAGAAGCCGTTCGGCACTGACCTGGCCAGCTCGCGGCAGCTGAATGACACCATGCACAAGTACTTCCCGGAAGAGGCCATCTTCCGGGTCGACGACTGGCTGGCCTTCGACCCGGTGGAGAACGTACTGTTCGTCCGGTTCGCCAACTCGGTGATCGAGCCGCTGCTCAACCGGAACTACGTGGAGAGCATCCAGATCACCATGGCGGAGGCGTTCGACGTCTCAGACCGCGGCCGGTTCTACGACCGGACCGGTGCCATCAGGGACGTGCTCCAGAACCACATGCTCCAGGTTCTGGCGACCGTACTCGCCGAACCGCCGCCCGGGACCCACCTGGCATCCTGGCGGGACGCCAAGCAGCAGGTGGTGAACGCGGTCAGCCCGCTGACCCTGCAGAACACGGTGCGCGGCCAGTACGAGGGCTACCGCCAGGTTGCGGGCGTGGATGCGAATTCGACCGTGGAGACGTACGTCGCGGTCAGGCTCACCGTCGATAATTGGCGCTGGGGCGGCGTGCCGATCCTGATCCGGGCGGGCAAGACCATGCCGGTCACCGCCACCGAGATCAACATCACTTTCAAGCCGCCGCCGCAGGACGTGTTCGGGATCGAGCCGATGCATCCCGAGGACATGCTGAGGTTCCGGATCTGGCCGGAGACGCAGGTCAGCCTCACCCTGCACGGAAAGAAGCCCGGGGCCGGCTGGGAGCCGCAGGCCGAAGAGCTCGGGTTCGCGCAGCAGCCCGGGTCGGACATCCGCCCCTATGACCGGCTCATCGGCGCGGCGCTGGACGGGGACCGCTGGCTGTTCGCCCGGCAGGACACCGTGGAAGCCGCGTGGGAGATCGTCGACCCGGTACTCGGCGACGTCGTCCCCGTGCACCCCTACGCCAGGGGCAGCTGGGGTCCCAAGGAGGCGGACCGGCTACTGACCGGCCGGGACACCTGGAACGACCCGGCAGGCTGACCGAGGGACCGGAGTATGCCATGACAGACCAATCTGGCCAGCGTCGTGTGGTGATCGTGGGCGGCGGCTTCGCCGGCCTGTTCGCGGTCCGCGCGCTCAGGCGCAGCGCCTCGGTGACGCTGATCGACAGGGCTCAGCATCACGTGTTCCAGCCGCTGCTCTACCAGTGCTCGACCGGCATCATGTCCGAGGGGAAGATCGCCGCACCGCTGCGTGACCTGCTCAAGAAACACAAGAACGTCGACTGCGTGATGGCCGAGGTGTCCGATTTTGACGTCGAAGGCCGGCGGGTCATCGCCAGGCGGATCGGCGGCAAGCTCATCGAGTTCGGTTACGACGACCTCATCGTTGCCGCCGGTGTCCGGCAATCGTATTTCGGCCATCCCGAGTTCGCCCGCTGGGCACCGGGTATGAAGACGATCTCCGATGCGCTCTCGATCCGGCGCCGGGTATACGGCGCGTTCGAGATGGCGGACACCGCCACCGACCCGGAGGAACGCCGCACCTACCTCACCTTCGCCCTGGTCGGCGCGGGCCCGACCGGCGTGGAACTGGCGGGGCAGCTCCGGGAGGTCGCCACCAAGACGCTCCGCGCCGAGTTCCGGAACATCAAACCCGAGGATGCCCGGGTCCTGCTCTTCGACGGCGGCAGCGCGCCGCTGGCCATGTTCGGCCCGAAACTGTCGCAGAAGGCCGCCAGCGCGCTCGACAAGCTGGGCGTCGAGCAGCACATGGGATCGATCGTCACCCACGTCGACGAGGGCTGGATACTGGTCCGGGACCATGACGGCGCGGAGACTCGCTACGACGTAGGTACCACCCTGTGGACCGCCGGGGTGGAAGCCCCGCCTATCGCCAAGGTTCTCGCGACCGCCACCGGTGCCCAGCAGGACAGGGCCGGGCGCATCCTGGTCGAGAAGAACCTCACCATCCCCGACCATCCCGAGATTTCCGTCCTGGGTGACATGATGAGCCTGGACGAGCTCCCCGGGGTCGCCGAGGTGGCGATGCAGTCCGGCCTCTACGCCGGGCAGCGCATCCGGCACCGGGTCTCGGGAAAAATCGAGGAAAAGCCGTTCCGTTACCGTGACCTCGGCTCGGCGGCCTACATCTCCCGCGGCAAGGCCGTCGTCTCAGTCGGGCCGCTGCAGGTCAACGGCTTCCTGGGCTGGTGGATCTGGCTGTTCATCCACATCGCCTTCCTGACCGGCGTCCGCAACCGCATCGGCGCATTGTTCACCTGGTGGTTCGCCTTCACCCGTGACATCCGCCGCGAGCGGACCTTCACCACCCAGCAAATCGAGACCCTGCGGGACGTCTACACGCTTCCCCTCGGCCCCGACACGGCCACCGCAGCGCTGGAACCGGCGACCGGCAGGCACGCCGCGACACCGGAAACTGAAACCGGTACAACGCCCGCGGCGCCGCAGGGGCATGCCAACGTGCCGAGCGACCCGGTCCAAGCGGCCGGGAAACCCCAGAAGACCGCCGAGTAGGCCGGCTATCGGTGTGCCGGTGTCCTGATGACTAGCCGGGGCCGCGGGCCGGTTGATCCGCGGCTGCTGCGTTATGCCCGCAGCGCCCGCGGTTACCTGGTGGTGACCGTCGCTCTCGGACTGGCCGGAACCGGGTTGATCCTGGCCCAGGCCGGCCTGCTCGCCCACGCCCTGGCCACCGCCGCTCGCGGCGACGTCGCGGCTACCCTGACGGGCACGCTGGTGGCGCTGCTGGTCGTGGTGGCGGCGCGGGCCGCCGTGAGCCATGGCGGGGAGGTAACAGCGCTGCACGCGGCCGCGACCGTTAAGTCGCAGCTGCGCCGCGCGCTTACCGCCCGCTCGTTGCGGCTGGGCCCGGTGTGGCTGGGTGGTCAGCAGGCGGGTGAGATCGCCACGCTGAGCACCCGGGGCCTGGACGGGCTGGATTCCTATTTCGCCCGCTATCTGCCGCAGCTCGTTCTCGCGGTCCTGGTGCCCATCGCGGTGCTGGCCCGGGTGGCGGCCGCGGACTGGATCTCCGCGGTGGTCATCGCCGTGACGCTGCCGCTGATCCCGGTATTCGCGGTGCTGGTCGGCTGGCACACCAAGGCGCAGACGCGGCGGCAGTGGCGGCTGCTGGCCACCCTCGGCGGCCACTTCCTGGACGTGGTCGAGGGCCTGCCCACGCTGAAGGTGTTCGGCCGGTCCAGGGCGCAGGAAGACGTGATCGCGAAGGTCACTGATGACTACCGGGCAACGACCATGTCCACCCTGCGGGTGGCGTTTCTGTCCGGGCTCGTGCTGGAGCTAGCCGCCGCAGTGGCTACCGCGCTCGTCGCGGTCGAGGTCGGGCTCCGGCTGCTGTACGGTCACCTGGGCTACGAGACCGCACTGCTGGTGCTGTTGCTCACCCCCGAGGCATTTCTGCCGCTGCGAGCGGTCGGCGCCCAGTTCCACGCGAGCATGGAAGGGGCCGCCGCGGCCGGGCGTGTTTTCGAGATCCTGGACACCCCGGTGCCGGAGGGCCTGCCGGCTCAGCCCGCCGGGCCGGCCCCGGGCCGGGCGACGGCGGACCTGCGGATCGCCGAGATCAGGCTGGACGGGGTCACCGCGGCCTATCCAGGTCGGTCCCGCCCGGCCCTGGACGGGGTGAGCCTGACCGTCGCGCCGGGCGAGCGGATCGTCCTCACCGGGCCGAGCGGCGCGGGCAAGAGCACGCTGCTGGCCCTGTTGCTCCGCTTTATGGCACCCGCGGCCGGGACCATCGAGGCAGGTGGCGGCGACGTGGCCGGGATGGATCTGCAGCAGTGGCGCCGGCAGATCGCGTGGGTCCCGCAGCAGCCGTACCTGTTCACCGGAAGCGCGGCGGACAATATCGCGCTCGGCCAGCCCGGCGCGAGCCGCAGTGCCATCGGCCGGGCCGCCCGGCTGGCCGGGGCCGCCGAGTTCATTGAGGCGCTGCCGGCCGGATATGACACGCCGCTCGGGGAGCGCGGCCTGCGGCTGTCCGCCGGTCAGCGTCAGCGGATCGCGCTCGCCCGCGCGTTCCTGAGGGACGCTCCCCTGCTCCTGCTCGATGAGCCCGCCGCTCACCTGGATCCAGCTAGTTCTCGACTGATCGCCTCCGCCATCGACACGGAATTGGCCGACCGCACCGTCATCCTCATCAGCCACGGCCAGGGGTGGTCGGCCGGCGGCCGCTGCCGGGTCATCAGCCTGGATCAGGGGAGGCTGGTATCGATGGCCGGTTCCGTGCGGCCGGCGGCCCAGGCGGCGACCACGTGACCAGCGAGCCGGTGAGCGTGCGCGAGATCGAGAGGGTGCCCGCCGGGCGCCGCCCGCTGCTGCGCCTGCTGTGGCTGGCCCGGCCGCTGCGCGGCCGGCTGGTGCTCTCGGTCCTGGCCGGCGCGGCCGCCACCGGTTTCGGCGTGGCGCTGCTGGCCACATCGGGGTTCATGCTGGCTCGCGCGTCGGAGCATCCGAGCATTCTGGCCATCTCCGTGGCGGTCGTGGCGGTCCGCGCGTTCAGCGTCGGCCGCGGAGTGTCCCGTTACCTTGAGCGCCTGACCTCTCACGACGTCGCGTTCCGGGTGCTGGCTGACATCCGGGTGGCCATCTACCGGCGGCTGGAGCGGCTCGCGCCGGCCGGGCTGGCCGCCTTCCGGTCCGGTGATCTGCTGGCCGCGCTGGTCAGTGACGTGGACGCCACCCAGGACCTGTTCATCCGCGGCATCGGGCCGCCGCTGGCCGCGGCGCTGGTCGGCGCCGGGGCAGTGACGGTGTGCCTGCTGATCCTCGCGCCGGCCGGCGGTCTGCTGGCCCTCGGGCTCCTGGCCGCCGGTGCCGCGGCGCCGGCGCTGGCCGTCGCCGCCTCGCGGCGGGCGGCCAGGGCCACCGCGCCGGCCCGTGGCGAGCTCAGCGCGGCCGTCACGGACTTGCTGTCGGGCGCGGCCGACCTGCACGCGTTCGGCGCCCAGGACGCCGCTCTCGCCGCCGCTGCCGAGGCGGACGGAAAGCTGACGGTGCTGGCCAGGCGCTCCGCTGTCGCGATGGGCCTGGGCAGCGGGCTGATCACCGGCCTCACCGGGTTCACCGTATGGGCCGTACTCGTCCTCGGGGTGGCGGCCGTGGGGCAGGGCACACTCACCCGGGTGCCGCTGGCGGTACTGACCCTCACGGCGCTGGCCGCCTTCGAGGCGGTCGCGGCGATGCCGGCCGCCGCGCTGCAGCTCGGCGCCGCGCGCTCCTCCGCCCGTCGCGTCGGCGCGATCCTGGACGCGCCAGAGCCGGTCGCCGAACCCGCTGCCCCCCGGCCGCTGCCCGCCCGGCCGGTGCACGTGCGGCTGTCGGGAGTGCGGGTGCGGTACCAGCCGGACGGGCCGCTCGCGCTGGACGGGCTCGATCTGGACCTGCCGCCGGGCCGGCGGGTCGCGCTCATCGGCCCCAGTGGTGCCGGCAAGTCCACCGCGGCCGCTGTCCTGCTGCGCTTCCGCGACCCGGCCGGCGGCACCGTCACCCTGAACGGCGCCGACCTGGCCAGCTACGCCGCCGATGAGCTCCGGACGGTGATCGGCGGATGTGCCCAGGACCCGCACATCTTCGACGCCACCGTCCGCGACAACCTGCGCCTGGGTCGCACGGGCGCCAGCGACGATGAGCTGGCCGCGGCCGCGGCGCAGGCCCGGCTGCTGCCCTGGATCAATTCCCTTCCGCTGGGCTGGGACACGCGGGTCGGCGCGCATGGCGCGGCGATGTCCGGCGGTGAACGGCAGCGGCTCGCCCTGGCCAGGGCGCTGCTCGC
>Ga0181530_10005291_pt1 | contig 13230 bp, 13 predicted proteins | sample PEATcosm2014_Bin_42_FD_119769 | JGI IMG/M metagenome (GOLD analysis project Ga0181530, IMG submission 119769) | Peatland microbial communities from MTU Mesocosm Facility, Houghton, MI, USA - PEATcosm2014_Bin10_60_metaG | ecosystem: Environmental > Terrestrial > Soil > Wetlands > Peat | place... | reverse complement strand
AGCTCGGACTGGACCGGCTGCGCCAGGGACTCGCTTCGCTTTGAATCTTGTCTCGGTGGAGACCCACGCTCCTGCGCCGCACGCCAACGTGAAACTGGTCGATGTTGCGGCGCTGCTCAGAGAGCTGGAACGGCAGATCGAAGGCGAGGTTCGGTTCGACGCAGTTTCGCGCGCGCTCTACGCGACCGATGCGAGCGTTTATCAGATCGAGCCGCTGGGCGCTGTCGTCGTCAAATCGCGCGAGGATTTGATCCGCGTCGTTCGTATCGCCCGGCAGTTCCGCTGTCCGATTACATTACGCGGAGGCGGCACGTCGCAGGCTGGTCAGGCGATCGGCGAGGGCCTGCAGGTCGACACGTCGAAGTATTACAACCGGATTCTGGAACTCAATTCGGAAGAACGCTGGGTGCGCGTTGAGCCGGGCATCGTACTGGACGAGTTGAACGCGCAGCTTCGTCCGCACGGAATGCGTTTTGCGCCGGATGTGTCCACAGCCAGCCGCGCGACCATCGGCGGCATGATGGCGAACAACTCGAGCGGGGCGCGATCGGTCCTCTACGGAAAAACCATCGATCACGTGATTGAGCAGGAAGTGATTCTGGCGGATGGCTCGATTACGCATTTTCGGGCGCTGTCGGCGGAAGAGCTGGAGTCCGCAATGCGCGGGGATACGCTCGAAGCCGAGTGTTACCGTACGGTGCATCGCCTGGTCGCGGAGTGCGCGGACGAAGTGGAGCGGAGATTTCCGAAGGTGCTGCGGCGCGTGGGCGGTTATAACCTCGACGAGTTCACGCGGACAGACCGGCCGTTCAATCTGGCGAAGATAATGGTCGGCTCGGAAGGAACTCTCGGAGTCGTTCTCGAAGCCAAACTGAATCTGGTTCCGCTGCCGAAGGCCAAGGCGGTGCTCGTGGTTCAATTTCACGATCTGCTCGAAGCCCTGGCAGCCGCGCCGATGATTCTGAAGCACGGGCCCTCGGCGGTCGAGGTGATGGACAAGTTCATTCTCGATCACACACGGCTGAGCCGGAATCTGCAGCGGGTGCGGGAGACGTTTGTTGAGGGCGATCCCGGCGCGATCCTCTGCATCGAGCTCTACGACGAGTCGGAGAAGAATCTGCTGCCGCGGCTCGGTGCGCTCGAAAAGGATCTGGCTAGCGGGGGCTTCGGATATCGCTATTACCGGGCGATCGACCTCGCGGCGCAGGCGCGTGTCTGGAATCTGCGCGAATCGGCGCTGGGCCTCTCGATGACGATGAAGGAAGACGCGAAATCGCTGTCGTTCGTCGAAGACACGGCCGTGGCTCCGGAAAAGCTGCGCGATTACATCGACCGTTTTATGGCGATCATCCGGAAGCACGAGACCTCCGCCGGCGTCTATGCGCATGCGTCCGTCGGCTGTCTGCATGTCCGGCCCGTGGTCAATATGAAAACGGCGGACGGAATCCGCAAATTCGAAGCCATTGCGGAAGACGTCTCCGACCTCGTGCTGGAGTTTGGCGGCGCACTCTCAGGAGAGCACGGCGACGGGATGGTGCGCAGCCCTTTCATGCGGAAGATGTTCGGCCCGGTCCTCTATGAGGCGTTCCGCACCATCAAACGAACTTTCGATCCGGATGGAATATTCAATCCGGGCAAGATCGTCGACAGCCCTCCGCTCACCGCCAATCTGCGCTTCGGGGCCGGATATGTTTCGCCCAATCCGAAAACGTTTTTCGACTATTCCGAATATGGTGGCATGGGCGGCGCGGTCGAGATGTGCAGCGGACTGGGCGCCTGCCGCAAGAAGCTCGGCGGAACCATGTGCCCTTCTTACATGGCGACGAAGGAAGAGGCGCACACCACGCGCGGCCGCGCCAACGTTCTGCGCATGGCCATGACGGGGAAACTGGGCGATGCCGGATTGAGCGACCAGGGCGTCTACGACGTGCTCGACCTTTGCCTCGAATGCCGCGCCTGCAAAGCGGAATGCCCGGTCGGCGTCGACATGGCGCGGTTCAAGAGCGAGTTCCTGGCCGGTCACTGGGAAACTTACGGAACGCCGCTGCACGCACAACTGCTCGGCAACGTTCGCGCCGTCGCGGAGGCGGGCAGCCGCGTTGCACCGCTGATGAACTGGATATCCGGAACGAAGACGGTTCGGCTGCTGAACGAGGGAATCTTCGGAATCGATCACCGCCGGACACTGCCACGCCTGAGCCGCCGTCCGTTGACCGCGCGCGTGCGGGGGAGGAATGGCGACGCGTCAGCCGCGCAGGCTTTGCTGTTTAACGACACGTTCACCAATTTCTACGATCCGGAGATCGGCCTCGCGGCGTGGGATGTCATCGCGTCGGCCGGGGTTGGCGTGGCGCTCGCGCCGAATCGCTGCTGCGGACGGCCTTTGATTTCGAAGGGTCTCTTACGCAAGGCGCGCGAGCAGGCGCTCAACAACACGAATGCGCTCTATGACGCGGCGGCGGGCGGCAAGAAAATTATTTTCTGCGAGCCAAGCTGTCTCTCAGCCGTGCGCGAGGACGCCCCGGCTCTCCTGCGCGGTGATGACCAGAAGAGGGCCCGCATCGTTGCGGACGCTTGTGTTCTGTTCGAGGAATACGTCGGTGAACTGCCACTGCGCCTGAAGAAGGGACCGCCGAAGATTCTGCTGCACGGCCACTGCCACCAGAAATCCATGGGCCTCTTGCCTGCGGCTAAATCGCTGCTCGAAAGAATTCCAGGCGCTGCCGTCGTCGACCTCGATGCCGGCTGCTGCGGCATGGCGGGTTCGTTTGGTTACTCGAAGGACCACTTCGAGGTTTCCCGCGCGATCGGCGAGCGGCGTCTGTTTCCGCAGATTCGGGGGAAGGAAGGATTGTCGGCGGTGGTCGCAGCCGGCACGTCCTGCCGCCACCAGATACACGACTTCACGGGAGAGACCGCGTTGCACCCCGCGGTTCTGCTGTGTTCGCTGCTTGAGGATCGTGGATGAACCTGGCTTCCCTCTCGCTCGCGGCGCTCTTCTTCGCCATCGTGGTGAGTTGTTTCACGCGGCTCAACATCGGGGTCTTGTCGATCGTGCTGGCGTGGATCGTGGGCGTTTATTTCGGCGGCATGAAGATCGAACAGGTGGGCGCGGGATTCCCCGTGCAGTTATTCCTCACTCTCGCCGGGGTCACTCTGCTGTTCACGCAGGCGCATGTGAACGGGACGCTCGACCGGGTCGCCCATCGCGCCGTGCGCCTGTGCCAGGGCAACGTGGGAGTGATTCCGATCATGTTTTTCCTGGTCGGGCTGGGACTGGCTTCCATGGGGCCTGGCAACATCGCTTCGATCGCACTGCTTGCGCCCCTGGCGATGGCGACAGCACACCGCGCGAAGATACCGCCGTTTCTCATGGCCATCATGGCCGGCAATGGCGCAAACGCCGGAGCCTTATCGCCATTCGCTCCCACGGGCGTGATCGCCAGCGGCTTGATGGCGAAGATCGGGCTAAGCGGGTACGAATGGCCCACTTACTGGTACAACGTTGCGGGACACGCGCTGGTCGCGTTCGCGGGCTATCTTCTGTTCGGCGGATGGAAACTGTTCCGGCTGCGCTATGAGAGCGGCAACTCGACCGATCCTGTTATCGCGGCCGCCGAACACGAGAGCTTCAACCGCGCGCACTGGATCACGCTTGCAGTGACCTTCGCATTGATCGCAAGCGTGGTTTTCTTCAACGTCAACGTCGGTATGGGCGCTTTCGCGGGCGCCATGATCCTGCCGGCGCTGGGCGTGGTGGATCAGGTCGAGTCCATTCGCAGGATGCCCTGGAACGTGATCGTCATGGTGACCGGCGTCACCGTGCTGATCGCGATTATGGAGAAGACGCAGGGAATTCAGCTCTTCTCGGATCTGCTCGCGCGCCTGGCCACGCCCCATTCCGCAACCGCCGTGGTGGCATTCGTTGTGGGACTCATTTCGGTCTATGCGAGCACGTCTGGCGTCATTCTGCCGACGTTCCTGCCGATGGTGCCGGGCCTGGTCGCGCGGCTGGGCGGAGTCAGTGCGTTCGCCATCGCTTCGTCAATCAACGTGGGCGGCCATCTGGTGGACGTCTCGCCGCTGTCGACCATCGGCGCGCTCTGCATCGCCTCCGCCGTCACGGGAGATACGAAGAAACTCTTCAATCAGATGCTGGCGTGGGGCCTCGCGATGTCGGTGGTCGGGGCGGGCATTTGTTTTTTGTTTTTCGGCCTGCGTTAGGATGCCTTGGACATGCGGCTACCAGCCGCGTTCTTCCTGCCCCGAGTAACGCGGCTGGTAGCCGCATGTCCAGGACCTTTGAAGGAGAGTTGAAAATGATCAAAGTAATCGTGCTCTATCCGAATCAGGAAGGCAGTAAGTTCGACATGGATTACTACTGCACGAAGCACATGCCGATGGTCGCCGAGAGGCTCGGTCCCGCCTGCAAAGGGATGAGCGTTGAGCGGGGGATCAGCGGGATGCTGCCCGGCACGCCGGCCGCTTTTGCCGTCATCGCGCAAATGACCTTCGAATCCGTGGAGGCATTTCAGGCAGCCTTCGCGCCACACGTGGCCGAAATCCTGGCGGACATTCCGAACTATACGTCGATCCGGCCGAATATTCAGTTCAGCGAAGTGAAGATGTAAGGAGCGCGCGGGCAACGCGCTATTTCGGCGGGCGCCTGGCGGAGACTGCGGCCGAAGCGCTCGGTAAAGACCAGTAAAGTGTCTCTGCGATTCCATAACCGCTCCCTCACGGTCACGGCTCATTAAATTCACGGTGTTTCAGAGCCGTGACCGTAAGGGAGCGGTAACGATATTACCGGGACAGTTTCTAGCTGGATCAACCAGGACGTAGTCCGCTTGGGGCGTCCAGACCGCTTCAGTGTGCGTCCTTGAAACGCCTTCATCGCTGCCTGCACCGTGCGATACGGTCTGTGCACACACTTTTTTCGAATATCCTCGAGTCCTTCCGCGATTCCACTGTCGACGACCGACTTCGGAGTGAACATAAATCTTTCCGCGTTCCCGTTACTTCGCCCGGCGCTCTTTCTCGAGCTGGTCGAGGTAGATCTTTTCGAGGTCGAGGACTGACGCATGAAATCCCTGCGGTCGACGAATCGCCGCGGATCGTACGGATCGCCCGGCTTATACTTCTCGTGCAGATGGAACTGCGAGGCGTGTGACGCCAGCCAGATATCGATCTGCATCTCTTTCTGGTCGTGGAAGGTTCGCGCACAAGCCTGCGCGATGTCCGGGTAGTTGGGCATACCGCTCACTTTCACGCCGGGATTGATCGACCCCATGTTGGCGATCAGCACGCGGTAATCTCGTCCGCCGTCACGAACGGTCAAAGTAAAACTGACAGCGCCCTTGGTATGGCCAGGATGGTGATGAACCGTGAGCTCGGTGCCCCCGAGCGCGATTTTGTCGCCATCCCGAAGACGCTGGTCGACGTGGACGGGCTCGAATCGCATGGACGCGTCTCCGCCCCACAGAAAGTCGGCCTTGCCCCCGGACTCGACGACCGGCACGTCGTCCTTCTCCATCAGCATCCTGGCGCCGGTGAGCCGCTTGATTTCCGCGAGGCCCGCAGCGTGATCGTAGTGGGCGTGCGTCGCGGTGATCAGTTTAGTATCGGAAAACTTGAATCCCAGCGCTTCCACACTGGCGAGGATCATCGGAACCGAATCCGCCAGCCCGGTGTTGATCAGGATGTTGCCCTGCGGCGTAACGATCAGCCAGGACGAGAGGTCCCAGGTACCGACCCAATAAACGTTCCCGACGACACGGAAAGGAGGGAAGGGCCGGCTCCAGTCCGCGTTGGCGGGAGCGGGAGGCGTCTGAGCCAGCGCCGGAATCGCTAGCGCCAGGAGCAGGAGAGAGCGCCACATCATGGGATCAGTTTACGCCCGCGCGCTCTGGTCGCGGCCGGCCTTCATAGCGGAAGATCGGCTTTACTAATCGAGGGCAGGACTCCTGACGCGTTTGGAAACTTCCGCACTCAGCAATTGGTAATGGCGTGTGTTCCACGTGAAGATCTGATCGGCGCCCGCGTTCACGGCGCATCTGGCGATCAACGCATCGTAGATGGCCCCGCCGGAAATCCGGCTGGCGGCAGCCTCCCGAATACTGGCAAAATATTCGTCGCCTTCAAGACTCACAAAACGGAACCGGTTATGGACACTTTCCAGAAATTCGATGGCCTGGTCCGGCGTAGCCCGATGTGGGAGCGGGAGCCGCGTAAGTGTGGAATAGACCTCAGCGAGGCTATGAGAAGCGCAAAACGCGATATCCGGGTTGCACCGTGTGTAAAGCCGGAGGCTCGGGGCGTGGTGGGGATGTTCAGCCAGAAACACAGGAACCAGAATGGACGAATCGAGAAAAAGCGTCAATTAGAGAGTCCGAGGAATGCGTGTTCTCGTTCCCGGCGGATGCGGTCCAGTGTTTCGTCAACGACGGCAATTTCAATTGGCTGGCCGGTACGGAGCACCGGGACACCCTCTTCGCGAACTAACTGGGCTGATAAAGATGCGGCAGCTCCAGGTTCTCCAGCCGCGGCTCCCGCACGAGAGAGGATCATTTCGCTCAGAAGCTCATCGAGCGACAGGCCTCTGGCCTGAGCCTCACCTTGGAAGGCCTGCTCGATGTCTGGCGGCAGGTTCAACGTAACGGTCATGGGGCACTCTTTACTTGTAGGATAACCCGGCTCGCGACCGTGGCCCGCTCTCGTCCAAAAAACCCTGAGACATTTGGCGTTGCAAAACAAAATTGCGCCAACATGTCGTATAATTCGCGAGAGCAGAGAAAATGTCGGCCAAATCGCTGAAAATCGACGGTCTCGACCTCGATCTGGAGAACCCGAGAATAACGCTCGCAAGCGACCAGCCGATGCGATGCAGAAGATTCTCAATGAGCAAAAGAAAACTCATAAACCTAGCTGAGAGCATCGCATCCAAGGGTCTCGACCCAATGGACCGCTTTCTTATATTGCGCTCTCACCTCCGCTCGGGAAAGTTCATTGTTCTTGAAGGCAATCGCCGACTGCTTTCCGCGAAACTCCTCACGAACCCTTCGCTTAGTCTTGGTTAGCGGTCCAAACGCGCTACCCGGCGTCCCGATACTCCCCGAAAACCCGTCGCAACGTATCCGAAATCTCGCCCACCGTTGCATAAGCCTCGGCCGCGTCCAGAATCGCCGGCATCAGGTTGTCCGTTCCGCGCGCGGCGCCTTCCAGCCGCTCGAGTCTTACGCGCACCGTCTCCGCGTTGCGGCCCGCCTTCAGTTCCCGCAGGCTCTCGATCTGCGCCCGCTCCAGCGCCGGATCGATGCGGAAAACCGGCGTCTTCACCCGCTCCTCCATCTGAAACCGGTTCACGCTCACGATGATCCGCTTGCCACTCTCGATTTCCTTCTGGAACTGGAACGCCGCGTTCTGAATCTCGGCCTGAATGAACCCTATCTCGATCGCGCGCAGCGCCCCGCCCATCTCGTCGATGCGCCGGATATAGTCCATCGCCTCACGCTCGATCCGGTCTGTTACCTCTTCAATGTAGAAACTCCCGCCCACGGGATCGGCGATGTTCGTGACGCCCGTCTCGTACGCGATGATCTGCTGGGTTCGCAGCGCCAGCTGCGCCGATTCCTGGGTCGGCAATCCGAGCGCTTCGTCGCGCGCGTTGGTGTGCAGGGATTGCGTCCCTCCCAGCACCGCCGACAGCGCTTCGAGCGCCGTCCGCACCAGGTTCACGTCCGGCTGCTGCGCCGTCAGCGTGGAGCCGGCCGTCTGCGTGTGGAAGCGCAGCATCCACGAGCGCTCGTTCTTCGCGCCGAACCGGTCCCGCATCAAGTGCGCGTACAGCCGACGCGCCGCCCGGAATTTGGCGATCTCTGTCAAAAAATCGGAGTGCGCATTGAAGAAAAATGACAGGCGGGGGGCGAACGAATCGACGTCGAGGCCCGCGGCCATCGCCGATTCGATGTAGGCGATGGCATTGGCGAACGTGAACGCCACTTCCTGCACAGCCGTCGAGCCCGCTTCGCGAATATGGTATCCCGAGATGGAAATGGTGTTCCATTCCGGGACCTCCGCGGTGGCCCAGGCGAACAGATCGGTGATGATGCGCATGGCCGGGCGCGGCGGGTAGATGTAGGTGCCGCGCGCAATGTATTCCTTCAGGATGTCGTTCTGAATCGTGCCGTTGAGTTTTCGCCAGTCGGCCCCCTGCTCGCGCGCCGTCAGAACGTAAAACGCCAGCAGAACGGCCGCCGTCGAGTTGACGGTCATGGAGGTCGAGATCTCGTCTAACCTGATCCCCTCGAACAGCTTGCGCATGTCCGAAAGCGACGCAATGGACACGCCGGTGCGCCCCACTTCGCCCGCCGCCAGCGGATGGTCCGGATCGATTCCCATCTGCGTCGGAAGATCGAAAGCCACCGAAAGACCGGTCGTTCCCTGGCTCAGCAGGTACCGGTAACGCCGGTTGCTTTCCTCGGCCGACCCAAAACCGGCATACTGGCGCATGGTCCAGAGCCGGCTACGATACATGTCGGGATAGATGCCGCGAGTATAGGGAAACTCACCCGGCCTGGACGGCGGTTCCATCGGTCAGGAGCGGGAAATGTTGCGGGCCTTGAGGAAAGATGAAACGCTGTATACCGCCATCACCACTATAAAGACGATGAGGATGAACAGGCGCATCGGTGTCTGGGCGCTGGTGTGACGGATGATTCCCCACACCCCACCCACTGCAAATACCAGAAAAATAAAGCCGAGAATCTCATGCCACAGCGAGTGAATGGGCTTGACGGCGGCTGGCAGGACGTGTTTTACGAACTTGCCCGCCGATCGCGCCAGTTGCTTTTTGGGCACGATTTAATCCTATCAAAGGTATTACTTGTTCCCGTAATACAACGCCTGTACAATCAAGGCAATAATGTCCCGTATTGATTCGGGGAACCGATGGCCCTGAAGTTGCATCACAACAAGTGGGTAGCGCCCAATGAAAGGGGCAAAACGTGGAAGAACGTCTCAAGAGCTTGATGCAGGACCTGGGAAATGCGATCAACGAATCGCTTTCCGACTCCGAGCGCATTGCAGAGGCGATCGGTGAAATCAAACGCGCCGGGTACGACGTCTTCCTTGTTCTGGAAGCTACCATCGGATTCAATAAACGCGACGAGAGCGAAGAATCCGGGGCTGAGGAAATGAACGAAGAGCCGACCGAAATCGCCACCACCGGAAAGGTCCGTTTCACTACCCAGGATCAGCGATTTCTCAAGGCCTTGCGCATTACCGTGGACGAAGAGGTCTAAAGCAGTTCGCGGTAGACGTCCAGAGTGGCCGAGACGGCCTTTTCCCATTTGAATTGTTCCGCGCGGTGTATTCCGCGCTCCACCCAATCATTACGGCGCGCATCGTCTTTGGCGAGCAGCAGCAGCGCTGAGGCAAGTTCTTCCTCGCTCTGCGGATCGACCAGTAAAGCCGCGTCCCCGCACACCTCGGGCATCGCGGACCGGTTGCCGGCGATCACCGGAACGCCCGCGGCCATCGCTTCGAGTACAGGCATGCCGAAGCCCTCATCGAGCGACGGAAACGCGAAAATGCCGGCGCGCGCGTACCACCGCCCAAGCTGTTCGTCCGTAAGGAAGCCGGTGACGCGAATCTGGCCGGCGCGCGGGCTGGCAGCGATTGCGCTTAATGTCTCCGCGGCATCAAAGCCCTGGGAACCGGCCAGCACCAGACTCCAGTCCTCCGGCATGGCACGGAAGGCGCGCACGAGCATGGCCTGGTTCTTCCGCCGCTGGATCGCCCCCACGCACAGCACCACCTTTTCCGGCGTGAGTGCTGGAATCTGCCGCGCCACCACGCCATGATGGATCACGCGGATGCGCGCCGCCGGCACGTTGAGATAGCTTTCCACTTGTTTGGCGGTGAACGCCGAAACGGCAATGATCAGGTCCGCGCCCCCGGCCGCGTCCCGCGCCTGCCTGGCGAATCGCTCGCGAAACTCGGCCGTGCTGTATTCGCCCGAGAGCACGAACAGATCGTGGAAGGTGGCGATTTGCCGGCGGAAGCGCCGTTTCGGAAGCCGCTGGTTCAGCCCGTGAAAAAGGTCCGCGGAACGATAGCCCCAGGAATCGGCCAGCAATCGGCGCGTAACGCGGGGCGGCTTCGGGAGTGGCCGCGCGCGCCAGAAGCGCTGCCAGCGGTAGAACCAATCCCATTCGTCCGCGAAATCCGCGGCAGCCAGACCGTTGAGCAACTCGCGCGAATACACGCCGACGCCGGAAAGTTCGTCCCCCAGGCTGTACGTAGCATCGAGTGCGACCCGCATGGTTTTCCACACAGGCTGAAGCCTGTGCCACCAAAATACAGGAGGTGGAACAGGCTTTAGCCTGTGTTCTGGATCAACTCTACTCCATCCGGTATTCTTTCAGCTTCCGGTACAGTGTCGTGCGGCCGATTCCGAGCAGTTGCGCCGCCACCGTGCGGTCGCCATGCGTGTGCTCGAGCGCATGCTGAATGGCGCGCCGTTCGAGTTCATGCAGAGGGACCACGTTTTCCAGCCAGCCGCTGCGGACCGTTTCTCCCCCCGCCACCGCCGCCAGCCCTCCCATGGTTTGCGCGCGCACATGGTTCACCAGCGCCGACGGAAGATCGGCGAAATGCAGCAGCGGTCCCGAGTTGAACGCCATCATCCGCTCAAGGCAGTTCTTCAGCTCGCGCACGTTGCCCGGCCAGTCGTAATCCATGATGGCTTCCATGGCGTCGTTCGACAGCACGAAGCGGCCACTCGAAGTGCTGAGAAATCGCTCCATCAGAAGCGGAATATCTTCTCTGTGCTCGCGCAGCGGCGGCAGGGTCAGCCGCACCACGTTGAGCCGATGAAACAGGTCTTCGCGGAACCGCCCCGCGGCGACTTCCTTCTGTAAGTCCCGGTTGGTCGCGGCCACCAGCCGCATTTCGATCCGAATTCTTTGGAGCGAACCGACGGGCCGCACTTCCTGCTCCTGCAGCACACGCAACAGTTTCACCTGCATCTCGAGCGGCAATTCGCCAATCTCGTCGAAGAAGGCGGTACCGCCGTTGGCCATCTCGATCAGGCCTTTTTTCGTATCCAGCGCGCCTGTAAACGCACCACGGACGTGACCGAAAAGTTCGCTCTCCATCATCGTGCCCACCAGCGATCCGCAGTCGATCGGCACGAACTGCCCGCGTGGCGCCGCGTTGAAGATGGAGCGCGCCACGACTTCCTTTCCAGTCCCGCTTTCGCCCTGAATCAGCACGGGCGAACGCCGGGTGGCCAGTTTGTCAATCTGATCGCGCAACTGGACGATTCTGGGCGCACGGCCCATGAATTCGTTCATCTCAGGATTTTAGTGTGGAAAGGCGCTGAACTTCTCTGCTATCGTCTGGCTGCGCGCGCCGCCTCGGCCACGCGAAAACCAGCCAGCCGTGCGCACTCCGCGGCATCCACGCCGGTCGCGAGCGGCTCAACGATCAATCCCGCTGCCATCAGAGCCCGATCCAGGCCCTCCGGACCGATCGCCGCCGCGATCTTGCCCTCGGTAAGCGTGTCGAGGCACCTTTTCACTTCGGGGGAAGAAAGATTCATCCAGCCCGGAATGGCCACGACCAATCCCTCGGCCCAGGCTGCATCGGCCTCGCGCGGCGCAATGTACTCCCAGCTCATCCGGTCGTGATTTTCCTTCCAGCCGGGGACGCTGGCGATGGTCTCGTCGCTCGCCGTTTCCGGGATGCGGCGCAGCCGGATGTTCGCCTTCGCCTGCACCGCTCCCACGGCGGCGGCCAGCGCCATCTTTTCGGTCGTGCCGGTACGGGAGTAAAAGACGATGACGACGTTGACGTCCTGCATCAGGCGAGATCGAAGAGAATAAACTCGCCGCCGTCCGAACCCTCGCCCGCCAGCGTCAGCGCGCTCTCGGCGCTGATCGATGCGCCGTCGCCTTCGCCGAGCTTCTGCCCGTTCAGCAGCACGTTCCCGCGCGCGACCTGCACATATCCAAAGCGGCCCGGCGCAATCGTCTGCGTGAGGCTCTCACCGGCGCCCAGTTCCGACGCCCACACGCGCGCATCCTGATGAATGAGCGCGGCGCCATTCGCCTCCGCCCCGTCCCCATAGGGCGCGGCGAGCATCCGCAGTTTTCCCCGCTTCTCCTGCGGCTCGAACGACAACTGGTGATACGACGGCTTCACGTCCTCCACCGCCGGCTCGATCCAGATCTGGAGAAAATGCACCGGCTCTTTCGGAGACGGATTGAATTCGCTGTGGACGATTCCGGTTCCCGCCGACATGGCCTGAATCGTGTTGGGACCGATGATGTGGCTTTCGCCCATGCTGTCTTTGTGGGCGAGGCTGCCTTCCAGAACGTAGCTGATGATCTCCATGTCGCGATGGCCATGCGCGCCGAATCCCTTGCCGGGCGCGACGCGGTCGTCGTTGATGACCCGCAGCGAGCGGAAGCCCATGTGGGCTGGATCGAAATAGCTTGCGAAGGAAAACGTGTGCCAGGTATTGAGCCACCCGTGGTCGGCGTGGCCGCGGTCGTTCGCTTTACGGATCGTGATCATGGCTGGTTGCTCTCTTTCCATCGAGGTTATCATTATCCCCACGCCGGGCCATTTCCCGGTATAATCGGCGAAACGGACCAGGAGGGTTCAAATTTGGAAGAGCAAAGCTACGCCAAACACGCAAGATACGTTCCCATGTTCCATGGGGTCCTGTTCGGACTGATCGTCCTGATCTTAATCGGCTCTTGTTACAACCTGTACCGGATGATGGGCCATGGGAACAATCGCCTTACCGCCGCGCTGCTGGTGGCCATCTCGGTCGCGATGGTGCTGCAGTTCTTCTTCAGCCGCATCTTCCCGCTCAAAGCGCAGGACCGGGCGATTCGCGCCGAGGAGAACCTGAGGCATTTCGCGATGACCGGCAAACTGCTCGACCCCCGGCTCACCGTTCAGCAGATTATCGGCCTTCGTTTTGCGTCGGACGGCGAGTTCGTGGAACTGGCCCGCAAAGCCGCCGCCGAAGGGATGTCCCTGGACGACATCAAGAAATCCGTCCGCAACTGGCGCGCCGACAACTACCGGGTTTGACGCAGATTTTTTCTCACGCAACGCCGCGAGGCTGGACCTGATCTGTGGCAAAGCCGGCTCCCTTCCTGTCGCGGCTCACTAACAAACATCCTGCAGAGCCGTGATCGTGAGGGAGCGGTTGTT
>Ga0181530_10005290_pt1 | contig 13230 bp, 13 predicted proteins | sample PEATcosm2014_Bin_42_FD_119769 | JGI IMG/M metagenome (GOLD analysis project Ga0181530, IMG submission 119769) | Peatland microbial communities from MTU Mesocosm Facility, Houghton, MI, USA - PEATcosm2014_Bin10_60_metaG | ecosystem: Environmental > Terrestrial > Soil > Wetlands > Peat | place... | reverse complement strand
TCGTCACGCTCTCGCGGTAGACCTTGGTCATCAATTCTTCGGTGGTGTACAGATTGGCCAGCGCGGGGATGCCGCCATAACAGGCGCAGGACCCCAACGCGATCAGCGTTTTGCATTTCCGGCGCATTTCCTGCGCCAGCAGCTTATGCTCCTCGGTGCGGATACCGCCGGAGATGAGGCCCACCTCCGCCTCCGGAATTTCCATTTCCGTCTTTTCGCCGGTCTGGCCAAACAGCTTGTGGTCCATCAGCACCGGCATGTGCACAATCTGCACTTTTTCCAGCAAGTCCAACAATGGTTCACCGATATCGAGGATTGTCACCTCGCATCCGCCGCAGATTGTGAACCACTCCTCGGCTAGTCGAGCTGCCATGTTACATGTCCTTTCTTACGACGTCAGTTTCTTTCAATTTCCGAACTCTTCCCGGTGGCCGACCGCAGCCGCGAGGGCGTGTCGAGAAGAGTCTCGACACGGCACGCAGGAGTGCGTGCGCCACTTAGCCTGGCTGTTCCACAGCCTCTTTCTTTGCTTCTCTTCTGGTATACGCCAGGAATTTTCCTGCCTCTTCTACAATCTCGGTTTCGAAGCCCGCACTCTGGTAACGCGCCACCGCCTGTTCGACAGCCTCCCTGGAGAGGCACGTTTGCCCGTCCCATATAAACTTCCTGCCGTTCACAATTCGATAATTCGTCATCGGGACTCCCCAGTGGGCTGCGCTAAGTTCTGTACGGGCTGGGACCCAGCCGCTTGATCTGCTCCGTAAAATCGGTCATCAGTTTGGCGAACTGCGGCCCTTCCGATGCCGATACCCATGCCAGTTTGAATCTTTCCTCCTCGATTCCGAAATCCTGGAGCATGAGAGTGATGGCCTCCGCCCGCCTTTCGGCTTTGAGGTTTCCTTCCTGATAGTGGCAATCGCCGGGATGGCATCCACACATCACCACGCCGTCCGCGCCTTTCGTCAGAGCTTCAATCACCAGGTTCGGATGCACCATCCCCGAACACATCACCCGGATGATCCGCACGTTGGTCGGGTACTGGCAGCGCGATATGCCGGCCAGGTCCGCGCCCGCATAGGAACACCAGTTGCAAGCCAGCGCCAGAATGACCGGCTCAAATCCCTGTTCCACCGCCGTACCCATGGTCACATCACCTCCAGCGCGGCGGCCACTTGCGCCGCCAGTTGCTCCGGCCTGAAGCCTCTCACCACAATGCCCCCCTTGGGGCAGGTCGCCTGGCACGTGCCACAGCCCTTGCACAGGCTCTCGTTCACCTCGACGGTCTTCTTGAAGACTCCGCCTCTGACGTATTCGATTAGGGTCAGGGCCTTGTACGGGCAGGGATCCACGCAGTAGGCGCAGCCATCGCAGTTTTCGTCCATGACGAACGAAATCGTGCCCTCCAGCTCCACATACTCCTTGCTCAGAATCGCGCTGGCCCGGGCCGCCGCGGCCTGCGCCTGGATGATGCTTTCCTCAATCGACTTCGGTGCGTGCGCCAGGCCGCAAACGAAAACGCCGTCGGTCGCGAAATCCACGGGCCGGAGTTTCATATGGGCTTCCAGGAAGAAGCCGTCCTGGTTGCGCGGAATCTTCAGGAGTTGCGCCGTCTCCAGGTTCCCATGGTCCGGCACGATGCCGGCCGAGAGCACCACCAGGTCGGCCTCAATCCGGATTTCCCGTTCCATATGCGGCGAGTAGACCGTTACGTCCAGGCGCCCGTCGTTCTTCTTGACCTCCGGCTTTCGGTCTTCCTCGTAGCGCAGGAAGACAACTCCCTGTTCCCGCGCTTTGGAATAATAGGATTCCCGGAAACCGTAGGTGCGGATGTCCCGGTACAGGACATAGACATTGGCGTTGGGATTCTGCTGCTTGATCTTCAGGGCGTTCTTGACCGCTTCCGTGCAGCACACCCGCGAGCAGTAAGGGTGTTCCTTGTCGCGGGAACCCACGCACTGGATCATCACGACGGTGCCCGAGATCCCACCCTGGCCGGGGTCGCTCAACCTGGATTCCAGATCCAATTGGGTGACGACCTCCGGCCAGCCATTTCCGTACCCGTATTCCTTGGGCTGGTACTGTTGGGCGCCGGTCGCCACGATCACCACGCCATGGTCGACCGTCTCGACACCACGACCATTGGAAATGGTTGTCTTGAAATGGCCGATGGAACCGTCGATGGCCGTGATCCGGGACTCGGTGAATACGTGAATATGCTCGTCGCCGCTCACGTCCCCGATCAGCTTATGCAACTCCTCCTGAGGCTTCTCGCCGTTCAGCAGGTATCGGATGCGCCGCAGACTTCCACCCAGCTCTTTTTCCCTTTCCACCAGGTACACCGGGACGCCCTGCGCGGCGAGTTCCCTGGCGGCTACCATGCCGGCCAGGCCGCCGCCGATTACCAGGGCCGCTTTCTCAATCTCGAGCTTCCCCTTCTTCAGCGGATCCAGCAGCCGGGACTTGGCCACCGCCATGCGGACCAGGTCCTTGGCTTTCCCGGTGGCCTTCTCGTGCTCCTGCATGTGCACCCACGAGCACTGATCGCGGATGTTGGCCATCTCGAACAGATACGGGTTGAGCCCGGCCTCGCGACACGTGTTCCGGAACAGCGGCTCATGTGTCCGCGGCGAGCAGGACGCCACGATCACGCGATTCAGATCGTGGTCGTGGATCTGCTGCTTGATCCGGTCCTGGGTGTCGTTCGCGCAGGTGTATACATTGTTCTCCGCATACACCACGTTGTCGAGCGTCCTGACATACTCCACCACGCTCGGCACATCCACCACGCCGGCGATGTTGCTTCCGCAGTGGCAGACAAAAACTCCGATTCGCGGCGCCTGCCCGCTGACATCGATTTCCGGAGGATATTCCTTGACCGCGATCAGCGAGCCCTTGGCCTCGCTCAAAAGCGCCAGCACTTTGGCCGCGGCCGCCGACGCCTGCATCACGGTTTCCGGGATGTCCTTGGGCTCGGTGAAAGGCCCGCCCACATAGACCCCCTCGCGCACCTGCGCCGGCGCGAATACCGAGGTCTGGCAGAAGTTAAATTGGTTCAGCTCCATGCCGAATATGCCGGCCAGGCGCTTGGCGTCCCGGGGCGCCTGCATGCCGGTCGAGAGGACCACCAGGTCGTATTCGCGGGTCTTTTTGCGGTCCCCGTCGCCCAGGTAATGGATGATCAGATTTCCGGTCTCGGTTACCTCGTCTACCGACGCCGGCCTGGACCTTATATAATTCACTCCCCGGCCCTTCGCCCGCTCGTAGTACGCCTCAAAACCCTTGCCGAAGGCGCGCAAGTCCATGTAAAAGATGTCGCACTCCACGCCCTCGCCGACATGTTCCTTGGCCATCAGCGCTTCCTTGGTGGCGTACATGCAGCAGACGCTGGAGCAGTAGTCGCGCTCGCAATCCCGCGAGCCGACGCACTGGATAAAGGCAATCCGCTTCGGCTCCCGATGGTCGCCGGGACGCTGGACATGGCCGGAATAAGGTCCGGATGCGGACAGGATCCGCTCGAACTCGAGCGCCGTGATGACGTTCGGGAAGCGGCCGTAACCATAGCGCGGCAGCGCTGCCGGATCGAAGGGCTCAAAACCGGGCGCCAGCACCACCGCGCCCACCTTCACCTCCCGATGCTCTTCGTGCATGCCAAAATTGATCGCTCCGGCTTCGCACGCATCGGCGCACATGTGGCAATCGGAGCAAATGCCGCAACTGAGGCAGCGGCGCGCTTCCTCCACGGCCTGTTCCTCGGTGTAACCGGTCTGAACCTCGTCGAAGTTCCTGGCCCGCTCGGCCGGCGCGAGTTCCGGCACCGCAACCTGCCGCTGCGTCTGCCAACCGGCCGTATCGACCACGTACTGGGTGGGATATGGGCCTTCCAACTCGCGTCCCGCCCGCAGGTCCTGCCCGTTGATCCAGCGGTCGATCGAAATGGCCGCCTTCTTGCCGGCCATCATGGCCGTCACCACCACGTCCGGACCGGTCACGCAATCGCCGCCGACGAACACGCCAGGCACGGCGGTCTCCAGGGTGACGGGGTCCGCCGATAGCGTACCCGATCTGGTCGCATCCAGGCCGAGCCGCTCCCCCAGCGCCGCCACGTCCGGCGATTGCCCGATGGAAACGATCACCGTATCGCAGGGGAGAACAAACTCCGAGCCGGGAATTGGCTGCGGGGCTGGCCGTCCGCTCGCGTCCGGCGCGCCCAGGCGCATGCGAACGCACTGCAGTCCCTCCAGGCGCCCGTCTGTGGCCGCCTGGAACACGCTCGGCGCGGCCAGGACTACCAGCTTCACGCCCTCGCGCTCGGCATCTTCGATCTCGCGCGCATTGGCCGGCATTTCCGCCCGCGTGCGCCGGTATACCAGGGTGACTTGCTCGGCTCCGCAGCGCAGCGCCGTGCGCGCCGCGTCCAGGGCGGAATTGCCGCCGCCAATCACCAGCACACGGCGGCCGACTGCCTGTGGCCCTTCCAGGTTCACGCGCCGCAGAAACTCCAGGCCGCCGATTACGCCCGGCAGGTCTTCACCCGGCACCCCAAGCCGGCGCTCCAGGTGGGCGCCGATGGCCACGAACACCGCGGCGTATTGCTTCCGCAGCTCGTCGAAGCGGATGGCCCGGCCTACAGGCGTATCCACGCGGATCTGGATGCCGAGCGCGGTCAGCCGTTCCAACTCGGCGTGCAGCACCGGCCGCGGCAGCCGGAACGTGGGAATACCCACCGCCAGCATCCCGCCGGCCACCGGCAACGCCTCGAAGACCACGGGTTGGTAACCCTTCTGGCGAAGGTGGTAGGCACAGACCAGCCCCGCTGGCCCGGACCCCACCACCGCAATCTGCTCCGGCCGGTCCGGCACGCTCGGCTTGGGGAACTGGTAATCGGGACGCCGGTCGGTGACGAAGCGCTTCAGCGCGGGCATGTTGATCCGGTCGTCCACAAACCGGCGGGTGCAGGCCGTGCCGCAAGGATGCGTACAAATGCGGCCGCAGATGGACGGAATGGGATTGTCCCGGAGGATGACGTTGAGCGCGTCATCGAAACGGCCTTGCGCCACCAGCGCCACGTATCCCTGCGCGCTCTGGTGGATGGGGCACCCTGCCTGGCACGGAGAGGCGCCGCGCCGGGAGATCGCGAAGACATTGGGAACCGCTTGCGGGAAGGGCCGGTAAATGGCCTTACGCTGGCCCAGACCGAAATCGAACTCGGAAGGCAGCGTCACCGGGCAGGAACTGGTGCACAACCCGCAGCCCGTGCACTTGCTCTCGTCCACGAACCGCGCACGCCGCTTCACCGTGATCGAGAAATTCCCGGCCTGCCCCTCCACCCGTTCCACGTCGCTCAGCGTGAGGATCTCGATATCGCGATGGCGGCCGATCTCTACCAGGCGAGGCGCCATGGTGCACATGGCGCAGTCGTTGGTCGGGAAGGTCTTATCGAGCTGCGCCATCCTGCCGCCTATGGCGGACTTGGTCTCCACCAGGTAAACCTTGATGCCGGCGTCCGCCAGATCGAGCGCGGCCTGCATGCCCCCGATGCCGCCACCCACAACCATCGCGGCGCCCACAGCGGAATTCCGATCCTGGGCATTCATGCGATCTTTTCCTCCAGGCGAATTTCAGCCTCTAAGGCCCTTTCCTTTACAGCCGCAAAGTAGAGCGCCAGAGGACGGTAGATCATGTGCGACGAACCTCCGAACGGTATCTCCACCAGGAGCATTGGGACCGCGATCATCAGGTGAACGGCGTAGCAATAATGAGCGCCTAACCCCAGCCCCACATACCTGAGAACATGCACCGCGATGCCGCTCAACGCTGTCAGGAGAATCAGCACCGGCAGCATCAGATCGCGCAACCCCGACTGCCTGTAGATCGGTTGGCGTTTCCTGGCCCGCTCGATCAGAATGTCGAGCGTACCTGCGACCAGAAAAGCAGCGGCCATGTAGCCGAGCCATCTTTGCGGATTATAAATAGGGAGTATCTTGTCCGTCTGGAACCATCGCAGGAAGAAAAACTTGATTACGAACATCAGGCAGCATCCAAACGCCAGAAGCCAATGCATGGCCCATCGCCGCTTCTGCATGGTTGCGGGACACTTCAGGGTCTGCCTATGTGTGACCATCTGCAGAAACATGGTCTTGGCTTCGGCCAGATAGTATTTCAGAGGGATAACCCCATGGGGGCCGTGGCGCATCGTGAGTGAGAGCATACGCGCCGCGTGGGAAGCAATGAAGAATGCCGATAGCAGGAAAACGGCCACCGTAAAATACGTGATCCTGCTGAACATGTGCTCCAACCCCATGGCCGTGGAGCGAAAAACGGACATTTCCAGATGCTCGACATACAGGTGATAGAGAATGATGAGTGCCAGCACCAGCCCTGCTACCAATGAGAGTGCCCCTATCTCCCACCCCGGTGAACGGCAGATGACTCGAGACAAGCCGGTCCAGTCGTATTGCGCCGTCAGGTAACGCCGCAGCGTCTTCATCGACTCCCGGGGTTTTGCCTCTCTGGGACAAGTGACCGAACAATCTCCGCAGTCATGACAGAGCCATGGATCGAAGCTCTGGTGCACGGAGTCCTTCAATCCCAACACCACGGATTGCATGGTTCTACGAGGAAACGAAGCTGAATCGGTCGCCAGGTCGCAATCGATTGTGCAGCTACCGCAATTGAAACACCCGCGTGCGTTGAAGACACCGTATCTGCGGACTTCGGTTAGCAGTGAGGGATCAGACGTTTCTGTCATATCAGGCCCGTGCGATGGTTAAATAGAGCCGGTTCCCACCCGTCCGGCAGCAGGTAAGCTACGATTTGCGCGGGAGTGAGGTCCAGCGCCAGTGAGGGTGGACATCCTGCCGTGGAGCGGTTGCACTGGAAGGCATTGGGGGAGACGGCTCGCCGTTGGGCGGGAAAGGAGTGTTGCTCAGAACTGGCCGGCCGCGCCATGAGCTTTCGCTCCTCTCAGGTCCCACAGATCCCGTAGTGCCGGCCCACCCCGGGTTTCCGGGTAATGTAATTACCCCGGTCAAAGGTTAACCTGATTAACTATTTCATGACTCATCTTACATTGTCAATGTTTTTTTCAACACATTCTGTACTTACTGTGATGAAAAATTCAACATCAGACCTTAAATTCTCAAATTGCGTCACCTGGGGAGTTCAAACATCGGCGGTGTGGTGTTTTTCAACAAGCCGGCCAGTCCTGGACCGCAAAACCAGACATAAGGGCTCCTGAATCTTATATTGCGTCGCAATTGTCGTCAAATTGTGAAAAAAGTCTGTTCAGAAATCCAATTTAGATGTACGCTCCCAGTATGTGGAAGCGTTTTCGCGGTGTGCCGGTGATCGTGCTGATCGCCTGGAATCTGGCTTCCTGCGACGCTGTTGCGAGGAAGGCCGCAACCCCTGTGCCGGAAGCGCAACAGCTAGTCGGCCAGACCCTTAAGGACCTTTACGTGGCTGCCAGTTTAGCGGCTCCGCAGTCGCCGGCGCAGCAGAAAGTGATCCTGCGAATGGCTGACAAGGCATCCAACGGGAAGGAACTGCTGCTGGTGATGCGAGCGGCAGTCGGAGTGTTTCCCGACGGCGCCGGTTCGCAGGAACAAGCCGCGCAGGGCCAGGTGCGCTCCATCGTGACGGCCAAGATGATGGAGGTAGGCACGCTGGACCAACTGGTTGAGTACGCGATGCAGTACTCCGTTTCGCCGGAGCGTGCCCGGCCCTATGTCCAGCGTATGTTTCAACTCGGGGATGAGAACTCCGACCCACGCGTGTGGTATCGGATCAGGGCAGCCGCGTTCCGCCTGAAGGCGGGCGATCTGGAGCGGCAGGCGCAAGCCAGAGGAGACCAACTGGCAGGCAATTAACATTGGCGGAGGCGGCCCTGCCACAGTCGATAGGAGTTCAATGCGATGAAAGTCCTGGTAAATACCAACGGACCCAACCAGCAGGAAAGGATGGAGGTGGCGGCACAACATTCCGTGCGCCTGGCCATGATTCTAAGCCTCTCGATTCTTGTGGTGGCGGGTGCTTACTTCGGTGCCTTGTATCTGATTGCGCACTGAAAACGGCTGACCCGTTCTAAACCGCGAGCTCTCCTTCAAGCCTCTCGATCTCATGGCGAAGCCACCGCTTGAGCGCCTCTTCGGCCTCGGGCGCATCCAGAGTGACGATCGTTCTGTTCTCGCCATCGAGTGGAATATGGTGACACGGGACATCTTCTCCCCTGCGAGACTCGGGCACGAACTGCATGAGAATGCACTCGTCGCACGGATGCGGACGCGACGGATCGCCGAAATTCAGGCAGGTCAGCGAGTCTTGGAAAGGAGCTGTGGATTTCTGGGGTGTACGAACCGACCGGCCGTATCCGCCGTCCTCGACGAAGGCCAATTCGAATTTCAATTTCTCCAAAAGTTCGCGCTTCTCTTCAGACATAGATTCTTTGCCATCCATTCCCACTCCTGACTCCTGACTCCCAACTCCTAACTCCTAACTCCTGACCCCGTCTCGGCCCGATGCAGCCAGCGGATGATCAGCCAGAGGCCAGCCATTGTCACGAAAATAGCCGCCAGAGAAATGGCCAGGCCCATGCGCCGGATGTACTTCTCTTTCAGTGCGGCCTCTCCGGCCCGGTAATCCTCGGCGGCGATGGCCAGGCCGGCCTCGACCGGCTGGCTCACCGCCTCGATCGCAAAGGCGTGCACATTCGCGCGGGCTTTCACCAGGTTCTGGCGCGCATCGGTTTGACGCAGGATGGCCTCGGAAACCTCCATCCCGGAAGTCCGCGCCTGCTCGAGAATCGCGTCTGTGGCGACGATCCTGTTCTGGAGATTCTGTATCAGGCCGGCTGCTTGGGCGGCAATTTTTCCGCCGGCCGAGTCGGCGTCATGGCATTCGCCGCACACCGCGTCCTTGCCTCCCAGCATCTGATCGGAGGTCTTCAGGATGGCGTGGTTGCTATGGCAGACTACGCAGGCGCCCGTGGACATAGCCGCAAACACGGGCTGGTGGGGGCTCTTGTCAAAGAGTTGCTCCTCAAAAACGTGACACGTCCCGCACACCGCGGCCACCGAAGAGACCGCCGGCGGTTTGGCGCCGTGGTTGCCGTGACAAGTAGCGCAGTTGGGCGCGGAGAGATCGCCGCGCTTGGACAACTCCTCCCAATGCACGCTCTTCAGATAACTGGCGTACTGATCGGTGGGGATTTTGTACGGGGCCATGCGGGCCGCGTCCGCATGGCACTGCGAGCAGGTCTTGGGGAGGTTCAGCGGGTACACCGGCGACAAGGGGTCGCGGGAGGCGCGAATATCATGCACGCCGTGGCAATCGATGCAGGTGGCCACCTTGACGTCGCCCTTCGCCAGGTGCTGGCCGTGGACGCTGGTCGCATATTCGGCGGCCTGGTCCACTCGCTCCGACGGGTTATACTTCCGCATGAAGTTCGGATCGCTGTGGCACCGCGCGCAGAGTTTCGGGATGGCCGTCCGTAGCGGCACGCCGGCGAATCCGTGGGCCTTGCTCATGGAGGCCTCGGGATCGTCCGAATTGGGATCGCCGCCGTGGCAATCGGCGCAGGTGAATCCATGCTGCAGGTGCACGCTGTTTCGAAATGCGGTTGCCGGCGCCTGCAGATCGCCCGTCATTTGGGAGTGGCACTCCAGACAGGAGTCCTTTCCGGGCAACCGCGCGGCCGCCAGCAGGAGGAGGAGCAGTGCGTGCTTCATCGCAGATACCCCAGCAGGGAAAATGTCGCGAGATAGGCCAGGAACGCCACTGCGCCACCGGTCACCAGTTTGGATCGCACGGTCCCGTCGGGGCGCGCTCCCCAAAATGGGAGTGTGACCCACCAAAATGCCAGCAGGCCGAATCCCAGCAGCCCGACGACTTCCCCTTCTATGCCCGCCACGTGGCCGGGTATCAGCTTCAGGGTGTAGAACGGCGCCAGAAAATACCACTCCGGCCGAATCCCCGCGGGAGCCGAGGCAAACGCATCGGCCTTATCGCCCAATTCCCAGGGAAACAGGGCCGCTAATATTCCCAGGAGCGCCAGAGCGCCATACCAGACCATGAGCTCATGCAGAAAAAAATCCGGGAAAAACGGCATCTGCGGCGTTTTCGCGCCGACGCCACGCGACCGCCTTTCCACCCAGGGAGGCGTACTGATGCCGAACTTCTGGACTAACCCCAGGTGGAAGAGCAGGAATAGCGAAGTGAGGGCGGGCAACACAGCCACGTGGAATCCGAAGAACCGGGTCAGCGTGGCGCCGCCCACAGCGTCGCCTCCTCGCAGATAACGCCCCGCGGTCGAGCCGATCCACGGAACAAATGTGGCCATATCGGTCCCGACTTTGGTGGCAAAGAACGAGATGGTATTCCAGGGCAAAAGGTAGCCGCTGAATCCGAAGCCCAGCGCGAGGGCCAGCAGCACCAACCCGCTGAGCCATACCAGCTCGCGCGGCTTCCGGTAAGCGTGCAGAAACGCCACGCTGAACATGTGGACGAAGGCCGACAGGATCATCAGGTTCGCCGACCAGATGTGGATCGACCGGATGAGCCAGCCGAACGCCACCCGGGTCATGATGAATTGGACGCTCTCGTAAGCTTCCGTGGGGGTGGGGCGGTAGTACACCAGCAGCAAAATGCCGGTGATCACCTGGATGACGAACAGGAACAGCGTGATACCGCCAAAGGCGTACCAGATGGTGCCCGAGTGGACCGGCACGGTTTTATGCGCGAGGAACTCGCGGACGGAATCCCACGCCAGCCGGTCCTGAAACCATGCCGTGATTGCTTTCCTGCGCGGGCTTGGCTGGGTGGGGAGCATGGCCTCTGATTCGCCTCAACCGCGGGAGATCACCACGTCTTCCCCGCGCAAATGAACCGCATATTCCTTCAACGGGGCGGGCGGCGGGCCCGCAATCACTTTGCCGTTCAGATCGTACTGGCCGTTGTGACAGGCGCACCAGATCAGCTTTCGCGACGCGTCGTATTGCACGATGCAGCTCAGATGCGTGCAAACCGCCGAGAAGGCGCGCCATTCGGTTTGCGTGATCCGGACAAGCAGCACGGGCTGGGTGCCGAACTTGACGATCTTGCCGGCGTTGGGGGCGAGATCCTGTTCCTTGCCGCCCACCACCTCGTTCACCGAGGCCTCTGAAACTGCCGGAGGATTCAGGAACCGGATGGCCGGATATAGAAACGAGATCAGCGAACCGATAAAACCGCCGCCGAAAATCCAAAAAACGATATTGCGGCGCGCCGGCGGCATCTTCGCATCACCTCTTTCGCACGGCCACACGGAACCATCCCCGGGCGGCGGACAGAACCCACACCTTCACTGGCTGCCCGGGCAGTTCCATGGGTCTCAGAAGATCTTAACACTCCGCGAAGTTGCCGGTGAATTCGTGGAGGAAGGCGTAGCCGACGCGCGGCCCGATACAATAGACTTTTCCATGCGGAATCGTTCGACCAGACGCGAGATCCTCCTGGGTGCGGCGGCTCTGTGCGGCGTCCGCTTTGCCCGTGGTCAGGACACGCCGGTTTTTTCCACGGATGTGAAAGTGGTAAATGTTCTGGCTACGGTGCGCAACAAAACCGGATCGCTGGTCGGCAATCTCAGCCAGGACGATTTTTCGCTGTCTGAAGATGGCCGCCCGCAAACCATCCGCTATTTCGCTCGCGAGAGCGACTTGCCGCTGACGCTCGGCCTGATGGTGGATACCAGCGGCAGCCAGCGGCGCGTGCTGGACGCCGAGCGCGGCGCCAGCCTGCGCTTCCTGGATCACGTGTTCCGCGAAAAGCAAGACCACGTTTTCATCATGCAGTTCGACAGCGCCGTGCAAATGCGCCAGGCACTCACTTCATCGGTCCGCGAATTAGACGACGCCATGGCCTACGTGGACACGGAGACCATGCGCCAGTTGCGCATGCAGGGTGGCGGCGGCACTCTGCTTTACGATGCCGTGGCCCAGGCATCCGACCAGGTGATGAGAAAGCTCAGCGGCCGGAAAGCTCTGATCGTGCTTTCCGATGGCGTGGACGTCGGCAGCTACGGCACGCTGAAGGATGCCGTGGAGGCGGCCCAGCGCGCCGGCACACTCATCTATTCCATTCTGTACGCCGACCCCGGCGCCTATGGAATCTTCGGCGGCGGCGGCAATGGCAAACGCGTCTTGGAGCGCATGTCCGAGGATAGCGGCGGCAGTTTTTTCGAGGTTTCGAAGAAGCAAACCGTGGATCAGATTTTCGATATTCTGCAGGAGGAACTGCGTAACCAGTACAATCTGGGCTACGTGTCGGATAAGCCGGTCACCCTTTCCGCGTTTCGCGCCATCCAACTGACGGCTAAGCAAAAGGGCCTGGTCGTGCAAGCCCGCCATCAATATTGGGCGCAGCGCTAAATGTGGGGCAGCCAATCGCGGCTGCCGCCGGTATTCAGCCGTCGCTCGCCGCAGAGGATTCGCGCCCGAGAGTCAGAAGTTCACGATTGACGCGAAACTTACCGGGTCCAGGCTGGCGCCGCCCACCAGGCTGCCGTCGATCTCGGGCTGCGCCATCAGAGTTTTGACGTTGTCGGGTTTGACGCTGCCGCCGTAGAGAATGCGGACGGCGTCGGCGGCGTCTTTGCCGAACTTGGCGCGGACTTGCGCGCGGATGGCGCGGTGGGCGTCGGCGGCGATTTCCGGCGTGGCCGTCTTGCCCGTGCCGATCGCCCAGACCGGTTCGTAGGCAATCACGATTTTGGCGAATTGCTGCCCGGTGAGCCCGGCGATGCCGCCCGCAAATTGGCGGACGAGGACCGCCTCGGTATTTCCGGCTTCGCGTTCTTCCAGGCGCTCACCCACGCAGACGATCGGGGTGAGCCCGGCTTCGAGCGCGGCCTCGGTGCGTTTCAGAACGGTCTCATCCGTCTCCCCGAAATACTGGCGGCGTTCGCTGTGGCCAATGATGGCGTGGGTGGCGCCGGCCGCGCGGAGCATGGCGCCGGAAATCTCGCCCGTAAAGGCGCCTTCCTTGGCCCAGGCGATGTTCTGCGAGCCGATGTGAATGTGGCTCCCCTGGGCGGCGGCAGCGGCCGCGGCGAGATTCGTGAAAGGAGGACAGATCACGATCTCGGCGTGCTCGGATTTCTCGACCAGCGGCCGGAATTTCTCGAGGAATTGCGTGGTTTCCGCGGGCGTCTTGTACATCTTCCAATTGCCCGCCATGATTGGTTTTCTCATAAGATTT
>Ga0181530_10005289_pt1 | contig 13230 bp, 12 predicted proteins | sample PEATcosm2014_Bin_42_FD_119769 | JGI IMG/M metagenome (GOLD analysis project Ga0181530, IMG submission 119769) | Peatland microbial communities from MTU Mesocosm Facility, Houghton, MI, USA - PEATcosm2014_Bin10_60_metaG | ecosystem: Environmental > Terrestrial > Soil > Wetlands > Peat | place... | reverse complement strand
TCGTTCTGCCGCACCGCGTTCAACGCACGCCCGAGGCGGGAACGCAGCAGGTTGCGGGTTATCCAGTACAAGGACACCGTCACTGCCAGGCAGACATAGTATTTCTGTGCGTCCGTGGTCAGCGCATGGCCGAACACGATCGGATCCGGCACCGCCACGCCGGAAGACCCACCGGTAATCGCGTCGGTATGAATATAGGCCCAGCGCAACAACTCACCCATGGTGAGCGTCACGATCGCCAGGTAGTAGCGCTCCAGCCGAAGTGCCGGCAGTGCAACGAGCAATCCGACCATGCCGCCGAACACGCCGCATGGCAGCAGGCTGATCCAGAACGGGATGCCCAACCGCGCCGCGGCCAGCGTTGAAACATAGGCTCCGACCCCGAAGAACGCCGCATTCGCAAATGCAAGCTGCCCCAGGTAGCCGAGCACGATGTTGAAGCCGAGGCCGACGAGGCTATAGAGCAGAATGGTATTGACGATGTATTGGGTATAGCTGTTGACGAATATGGGCAGCATGAGCAATGCGGCGAGCGCGGCCACGACGAGCCAGATAGGGCTGGCACGCCGGCGCGGTCGAACGACGTATCGCGGCGCGATCGGTTCCAGGTCAGACACGCACTGTGGCCTTCGAGCCGAACAGGCCGGAGGGAAACACCAGCAGTACCACCACGATCACGATATACGCAAAGATGTCGATCAACGACGAAGATATGTAGCCGCCGGCAAGCTGCTCCATGATACCCACCAGCAAGCCGCCCAGTACCGCTCCACCAAAGTTGCCGAAGCCACCCAGCGTCATGGCGGCGAAAGCCCGCATCAGCACGCCGCCACCCATATCCGGGTAGATCAACGAGATCGGTGCCGTCAGGATGCCGGCCACCGCGCCGAGCGCCGCCGAAATGCCCCACATCGCGCCATGCAGCGCCGGCAGGTTGATCCCCACGAGCACCGCGCCGCGCGGTGCCTGCGATGCAGCCTGCGCGATCCGGCCGAAGCGGCTGAAGCGGAACGTCGTCAGGAATACCGCCACCAGCCCCAAGGTGACGCCGGCGATGATGACATCCTGCACCGTGACCACCACACCGCCGACTTCGATCGGCGGGTAGGAGAACACGGGTGGCATGCTCAACACGTCGCCGCCATAGCGGTAGCGGGCCAGACCCTTGAACAGAAACGAAAAGGCCACCGTCATCATCGCGGTCGACATATGCGATGCGTCGCCCATCGGACGGATCAACAGGCGCTCGATCGCCAATCCTACCAGGAACATCACACAGATCGACGCGACCGCGGCGGGGACAAAGCCGAGCCCTACGACCTGCACGAAGATATAAGCGAACAGAGCGCCCAGCATGAACAGCTCGCCGTGGCCAAAGTTCACGATGGCCGTGGCGCGAAACAGGACCGTCATGCCGAGCGCCACCAGGGCATAGATGCTGCCCTGGGAAATGCCGCTGGTGACCAATTGCAGGAACATGGCGTTCGCCGGGCGAGGGATGCCGTCAGTTGCCTTTCTCGTCGCTCCAGCGCTTCAAGGCGATGATCTTGTCGCCTTCAAAGCGGCGCATGACGCCCTCCTTCGCGCCGTCGTGGTCAGCGGGTGAAAAATTGATCGGTCCGGCTTCCACTCCGGAGTCGAAGTTCTGCAGTTTGTCGAGCGCCGCGAGGAAGCCCGCCCGGGTCACGTCCGGACCCAGCCCTTGCAGTACGTGGAAGATCACGCGCGTTCCCGCCATGCCGACGAAGGTGTAGGTGTCGATCGTTTCGTTCGGATAGTACTTCTGGAAGATCCCCCGCGGTTCCGCAAGTTCCGGTCCATCGACTGGGCCAGCCAGGTGGTAATACACGTACAGGTTCTTCAGCGCGGCGGGATTGCCGACCCGCTTCAGCGTGTCTTCCAGGCTGACGCCGGAATTCCCGAACACCGGTATCTGCATGCCGTACTTGAACCCATCGCGCATGAAGATCGCCAGTTCGGCGGGATAAAGCATGGCCAGCACAACCTGCGCGCCGGAGTTGCGCAATTGGAGTACTTGCGGTGTCGCATCCATCGACCCGCGTTCCATCCGCAGCTCGGCGATCGGCTGGATGTGGTATTTGCTCTCCAGCCGCTGCAACGCCGGCTCGCGATACGACTTTCCCCAATCGTCGCTGTGGCTGATGATGGCGATCTTGGTTATGCCAGGCTTGCTCATCGCGAAATCGACCATCACGTTCACATTGTCGGATGCGGTGGTCGATGCCTGGAAGATCGTTGGCTGCGCGGGAGTCGCGATCTCGGTCGCCGCCGCGCCTACCACCATCCAGGGCACGCCGGCTTTGATGATCTCCGGCTTGACGGCCAGCGACACACCGCTGCAAACGCCACCGTCGATCATGAAGACCTTGTCCTGGTACAGCAGCTTCTTGACCGCCGCGACACCCTTGATCGGGTCACAGGCGTCGTCCTCGGCGATGATCTCGATCTTTCGCCCGTTGATGCCGCCGTGGGCATTGACATCCTTCATCAGAGCCTCGGCGCCCAACAGGATATGCCCGTACAATGACGCCGGCCCGGTCAGCGGACCGAACATGCCGATCTTGATCGTGTCCGGCGTGACACCCTGTTCGTCGGCCCGGGCCGGGCCGGATAGCGTGAGGCCGGCGGCAAGCATGCCGGCGGCAAGCGTGATCCCTCGCATGAGCAATCGTCCCTGTCAGTTTGTTGGCAGCATCCGTGCAAGCTCGGCTTTCAGCACCTTGCCCGCCGAGTTTTTGGGTATCGCGTCCACGAAAACCACGATTTCCGGCACCTTGTAGCGCGCGAGCCGTGCAGCGCAGATCGCCCGCAACTCCGGTTCCCCGATCGGCCCGGCGCGCACCACGAACGCCGCGACTTGCTCGCCGAACTCGGCGGACGGAGCGCCGATCACCGCGGCTTCGGCGACGGCCGGCGCATCCAGCAGCACTTGCTCGATATCGGCCGGATAGATGTTCACGCCGCCGCGGATGATCATGTCCTTGGCCCGCCCGCGCAGGTACAGGTAACCGTCGGAATCGAATGACGCGAGGTCGCCAGGATAGAACCACCCGTCGCGGAACGCAGCGCTGCCGTCGCCCATGTGGTAGTGATCCGGCGAGGCCGGGCTGCGATAGCGCAACTGGCCTATTGCATCCGCCGGCAGTGATCGATGGTCGTCGTCCACCACTTCGACATTGACGCCGAAGCACGGCCGCCCCACCGATCCGCCATGCGCGGCGTAATCGTCTGGCGACAGCAGGGAAACGCCACCCGCCTCGGTCGATGCGTAGTATTGGAAGAGATTGGGGGTCAATCGCTCGCGGATGGCACGGGCTTCCGCCGCATACAGCGCCGACCCGCTGGAGATCAGGGCGCGCAGGCGGGGGAATGCCAGGCCGGCAAAATCGTGCTGCAACAGCCGGCGCATCAGTGTCGGCACCAGGAACATCGACGTGCCCTGCGACTGCGAAACGAAATCCACCAGCTCCTGCGGTTCATAGGGGGGCGGGAACAGACAGGCGGTGCCGCCGGCAAAGATCATCGCCAGAACGAAGGCGCGACCGCCGCCGAAATACAGCGGTGTCGCCGTGACGAAACGGTCGGACGAGCCAAGCCCGATATCGATCCAGTACACCATGAAGCGGTTGGTGAACTGCCGGTGCGTGAGCCGCGGTCCTTTCGGCAGGCCGGTGGTGCCGGACGACAGCGACAGGACCATCGGCGAGTCATCGGTTACCGCCGCGTCGCTATGCGGCGTGTCGGAACCGGCGAACCAGTCCTCCGCCGGCCGCAGCCAATCCACCGGCGCGGCGCTCTGGTCGGTCAGCACCGCGTTGGCGGCAAAACGTTCGACCACCGCACTGGTCTCGCCAAGGTTCCAGCGCCGGTCGAGCGGCAGCAGCACCGCGCCGATGCGTCCCAGCGCGAGCAATACCACGACATGCCGCGCGTCGTCGGCCAGCGAGACCCCGACCAGATCGCCGCGCCCGATGCCGCGTGCGGTCAGCGCGTGGCACACCCCATCCACGATGCGATCCAGCGACCCATAGCTGATGCTGCCGCCACGTTCGACGATCGCGTCCTTGGTGGGGCGATAGCGCGCGTGCCAGCGCAGCATGTCGGCGACGGTCATTGCAGGTTTTCCATCCCGGACACTTGCCTTACGCGGGAAGTTTGTAGAGCCGCGCCGCGTTGTCGCGCAGCAGCTTGCGCAGCGAACCTGGGCGCAGGGCGAGCGCCTCGATCTCCTGCATGGTCCGCTCGAAGCCCAGGACCGGGAAATCGGTTCCGAACAACACCTTGTCCTGGCCGTAGGTGTTTATGTAGTTGATGAAACTCGCAGGCCAGTAGCGCGGGCTGTGCGCGTCGCAGCCAATATGGACATTGGCGTGCTTCCAGGCCATCGCGATCATCTCGTCGGTCCACGGGATGCCGATATGGATGCCGACCAGCTTCAACTCCGGCAGGTCGCACGCGACGGCATCCAGCGTGATCGGCTGGCCGACGCTGCGGCACGGATAGTCGCGCGCATAGATCATCGACTGGCCGACCTGCATCTGGATCGGCACGTCCAGCTCGCAGCACTTGGCGTAGAACGGATAATATTTCGCGTGGTCCGGCGCCAGCTCGAACCAGTGCGGATACAGATGCGCACCGATGAAGCCGTATTCGCGCACCGCGCGTTCCAGCTCGCGCACGCCGCGCATTCCCTCATACGGATCGATGCCGGCAAGACCGCTGAATCGGTCGGGATACCGCTGCACCGCGTCGTACACCAGGCGGTACGGAATATGATAGGTTGACGGCGGACCCAGGCGACCGGCCTTGGTGGCGATCAGGAAGGCGCGTTCGATGCCGGCGGCGTCCATCCTGGCCAGCATGGCTTCCAGCGTTATACCGTCGATGGCGGCGGCCTCGCCCTTCATCTTGTCCACGAAGAACTCGCCGCGCCATTGCGGCCGCAGGCGTTGCGCCTCCGGCGTCCAGATATTGACCACGGCGTCGATCGCCTTGATATCGCCGATGCTCATGCGGGTTTTCCTGTCAGGCCCATGTGGCGGGCGATGATCTCTCGCTGGATTTCGTTGGCGCCCTCGCCGAAGGAATACAGCCTGGCGTCGCGCCAGTAGCGCTGCATCGGGCTGTCCGTGGCATAGCCGGCGCTGGCCAGGATCTGCATCCCGTGGTCGGTGACGTATTGGAACATCTCGGTGGCGGCGATCTTCGTCATCGCCGCCAGCTCGTCGCTGGGTTCGTCCGCATCCACCACGCGGGCCAGCTCGCGCACCATCAGGCGGGCCTTCTCGACCGCCATCTTCATGTCCACCAGCCGGTGGCGCAATACCTGGAAGCCGGTCAGGCTCTGGCCGAATTGCTTGCGCTCGATCGCGTGGGCGATCGCCAGGTCCAGCGCCGCCCGGGCGCTGCCGACAATGGTTGCCGACAGGCTGGCACGCGAAAATCGCAGCGTGCCGGTTATAGTACGGAAACCGCTGCCGACCTCGCCCAGCCGGTCGGTGTCCGGCACCACGACATCGTCGAAGCCGATGTCCCAGCTCGGCATGCAGTTGTTGCCGACCTTGGGAATGATCGTCATCGACACCCCTGGCGCGGCGCGCGGCACCAGCAGGGCGACCAGTCCGTCACCGACGCGATCACCGGCGATACGACACAAGGTCAGCAGATGATCCGCCTGGCCCGCGTCGCTGATCCAGGTCTTGCGGCCATTCACCCGCCAGCCTTCGGCGACCCGGGTTGCCCGCGTGGTGACCGCGCGAGCATCGGACCCGGCCCCTGGCTCGCTGAGTGCCAAAGCCACCAGCGCGGTGCCGTCAAGCAGTGGTGGCAGCAGCCGATCCTTTTGCGCCGCAGTGCCGAATTGCAGCAGCGGCATGCCGCCGAAGCTGACCACCCGGTTCAGGATCGAGGCGATCGGCTGCGCGTGGTAGCCGATGCTTTCCTGGATGCGACAAAACAGCGACCAAGGCAGGCCGAGGCCACCCACGGCTTCGGGGAACGGCGCGCGGATCAGTCCCATCTCGCCCAACAGCGGCAAATAATCGTAGGGCGGAACATGCTCGGTATCCCGCCGCGCCATCTCGGCCGGTGACAGCCGGGCGCAGAATCGCTCGACCGCTTCGAGAATCGGCGCATGCTCTGGCGCCAGCGCGGTCACGCCGCCGCCTCGCGCCGGCCGGGTGCATCCAGGAAGTCCAGCATGCGGGCTACCGTCTGCTGCGCATCGGCCTCAGTGCTCAATCCAGGCGTGATTGCGCAGCTCGCGCACGGCATCAGCGCCGCGACCTGATCAAGGTAGCGCAGCAGCATGTCGGTCCGGGCACAGGTCAGCAATGTCGGAACTGTCACCAGCGGCAACCGCTCCTCCTTGCGGTAGGCGATCGCGGCGCGGTAGGACAGGTGATAGGTGCGGGCGGCCTTGGCCACCTCGACGAACTTGTCGTGCAGCGCATCGGCCGACGGCAATCCGACGTCGCGCCGATGCGCCGCGTCGCGGCGGTACCACGGCCAGAACAGATAGGCGTCGCGCACGAAATTCCAGATCCATAGCAGGTGGCTGCCATCCGGGCTCGGCGTGACGGCCGGCGCGTAATGGGCGAGCATGTCCGCACGCTCATCCGCCGCATAAAGCGACAGGCCATCCAGAATGAGCCGTCGCACCCGCTGAGGATGCCGGATCGCGATTTCCACTGCGATGTTGCCGCCGGTATGGCTGCCGTACAGATCGACGCGCGGTAGTCCGAGCGCATCGAATGCTTCGACATGTGCGGCCACGAACACGTCCAGGGCGGGAGCGTCGCCCGCGGGCGCGCAGGAATCGCCGTTGCCGAGCGTATCCGGCGCGATCACCGGGCGTGTCGCGGCCAGCCGCGCCATCAGTGGCTCCAGCATTTTCGAAGAGCCAGGCGACGGATGGAACATGACCAGGGGAAGCGCCGCTGTGCCGGCCGCACCGGCGCGCCGGTAGTGCACCTGGCCGGCGCGAATGTCGGCAAAGCCACGGCGGATCACCGGCAACGCGGTCATCACTGCCAATCCACGCGGCAGGGGACGGTGCCGGTTGCTTCGCCTGCCGGACGAGCATTGCCGGCCGGTTCCCGCGTCATCGTCCCCAGGCAGCCCATCGACACATCCGTTCCCCTCGATGTGTGGCACTAGTATACAAGATGCGGACGAGACGCGAGTCAAGCCCATTCGTCGGCGTCGCTGCTTTCGGCGGCCGACGGCCCCGAGGCGGTGTTACAAGGCGAACCCGGAACCGGCGATGCCGGCTGGCAGCGTCAGTCGTAGCACCATGTCGCGGTCTGCTCGGAGATGAGACCGCATCAGCGTCTCGGCCCGGTCTGCATCGCCTGCCAATAATGCGGCGATAATCTCGCCATGCTCCCGCAACGCCGGCTGGCCGCGACCATTGCGCAATGTCAAAAGACCGAAGCGGTGCGTGAGATCGGATAATTGCTCCATGAACTTACTCAACCGCGCATTGCGCGCTATGCGAATGATGCGGTCGTGCATAAGAATGGAAAAATTGTAGCCCTGACGCTGGCGGCCGGCGTTCATATGAGCAAGCGCCTGACGGTGGTCGTCCGCGAAGCCGGCGCGATCCTCCTCGCTCATCCGCTCAGCCGCGAGACGCACAGCAAAACCCTCAAGCTGCTCTCGCAACTGGTACACCTCGACGATATCCTGCAACGACAGTTCAGAGACGATGATACCTCGCTGCGGCAGGATGCGGACCAGACCGCCAGTCGCGAGGTCGCGCAGCGCCTCCCGGATCGGAGTCCGGCTGATCTGCAACTCCTCGGCCAACTGGTTTTCCGACAACAGGCTGCCGGGTGCGTAGCGTGAATCCAGAATGCCCCGCTTGATCTCCTCATATGCCTGCTGTCGCAGGGTGTGTGGGGAGGTGAGGGTCATCGATGCCTTCAGAGCCTGTGGGTCAACCAAGTTGTATCCCAGTCGAATTCCACTTGCAACAGCGGTCTTTGTTGCGCACCCGCGCGTTCCGGACCACTGGCTGAAGCGAGCCGCAATCATCAACGGCTCGGATCCCGATCGTCAAGCCGAACCCGGCGCAGAACGCCTGCCCGATCGACAGCCCACCCGCACGAGGTAATAAACCCGGCCGGTCGGAAAGTGCGAGGCGACACCGTTTGACACCCCAATTCGCCCGCCCGTAGAGTCCGCTGCGAGGAGATGGCCATGACGACATTTGCCGATGGCGCGATCGATTGCGACATCCATCCCGGTGTGCCTGACATCAAGCAGTTGCTGCGCTATATGGAGCCGTTCTGGCAGGAATCCTTCGTCGCGCGCGGGCTCGACGGGTTCGACATGATGAGCTATCCGCTCAACGCGCCGATCACCTGCCGGCCGGACTGGCGCGTGTCGGGTCAGCGCCCGGGTGGCGCGCTTGGCGACATGCAGCGCGACGCGCTGGATGCGTTCGGCATCAGCCTTGCCATCTGCAACCCGCTGACCGGCGGTCAGGTTTCCGCAAGCGAGAGCATGGGCGCGGCGATCTGTTCCGCCGTGAACGACTGGATGATCGAGAACTGGCTCGACAAGGACACGCGGCTGCGCGCCTCGATCGTGGTTCCCGCCCAGGCGCCCTATCTCGCGGTCGAGGAGATCGAGCGCCGCGCCGGCGACCGGCGCTTCGTGCAGATCCTGATGCCGGTGGCCTGCGAGATGATGCTCGGCCGCAGCTATTACTGGCCGATCTACGAAGCCGCGGTGAAGCACGACCTGCCGATCGGCCTGCACGCCGGCAGCATGTATCGGTATGCGCCGACGTCCACCGGCTGGCCGTCGCATTTCCTGCATGATTACGTGGCGCATTCGAACACGTTCGAGGACCAGTTGCTGTCGCTGATCAGCAACGGCATCTTCACCAAATTCCCCAGCCTGCGCGTGGTGCTGATCGAGTCCGGCGTCACCTGGTTGCCGGGCTTCATCTGGCGCGCCGTCAAGACCTGGCGCGGCGTGCGGGCGGAGGTGCCATGGGTCAACCGCTCGCCCGCCGACATCCTGCGCGAGAACGTGCGGCTGACCACGCAGCCGATCGACGCGCCGCCTGACCCGAAGGTGATCGAGCGGCTGATGGAGCAAATCGACAGCGATCGGATGCTGCTGTTCGCTTCGGACTATCCGCACTGGCAGTTCGAGGGTGACGCGGTCCTGCCGGGCGGGCTGTCGCCGGCGCTGCTGCAACGCATCCGCGTCGACAATCCGCTGGAAACCTATCCGCGCCTGAAGGAGACCGTGCAATGAACGCGCCCGTCAGCGTGTTGGAGCAACGCCAACAGTCCGGCCAGTTGCTGGGCATTATCGATTGCGATGTGCATCCGTTCCCGAAGCCGGGCGCGCTGGAGCAATACATGCCGGAGCGCTGGCGCAAACATCTGGCGCAGTACGGCAAGTTCAACACCAGCGCATACGCCGAGCGCGGCCTCTATCCGCGGTTCCAGCCGTTCCTGTCGCGGCGTGATTCGTTTCCGCCCGGTGGCGGGGCGCCCGGTTCCGATGTCGGCTTCATCCGCGAGCAATTGCTGGATCAGTACAACATAGCCTATGGCGTGCTGGAGCCGTTGCTCGGCGGCAACTCGTCGCGCAACCTGGATGAGGCGGCGGTGCTGTGTTCCGCGATGAACGACTGGCAGATTTATGAATTCACCGATCCTGAACCGCGGCTGCGGGCCTCGATCCTGGTGCCGCAGGACGATCCGGAGGCCGCGGTGAAGGAGATCGAGAAGCGGGCCGGCGACTGGCGGTTTGCGCAGATCCAGCTTGGTTCGAAGACGTCGGAGCCGATCGGCCGCCGGCGCTACTGGCCGATCTTCGCCGCAGCGCAGGCGAACAACCTGTCGATCGGGCTGCATGTGGGCGGGACGTTCGCCAGCGCTCCATCGGCCGGCGGTTGGCCGCAGTTCTATATCGAGGAACATCACGGCCTGGTCCATTCGATGCAGAACCAGGTGACCAGCCTGATCCTGGAAGGCGTGTTCGAGGCGTTTCCCAAACTGAAGGTCGTGATGATCGAGGGCGGCTTTGCCTGGGTGCCGACGCTGGGCTGGCGGCTGGATGCGCATTGGGCGAAGATGCGCGACGAGGTGCCACAGGTGAAGCGCCCGCCATCCGAATACATGCGGACCAATATCTGGTATGCTACCCAGCCGGTGGAAGAGCCGGAACATCCCGAGGACCTGCGCCAGGTGTTCGAATGGATCGGCTGGGACCGCATGGTGTATTCCAGCGACTATCCGCACTGGGACTTCGACGATCCGTACCTCGCGTTCCGCTTCCAAATGACGGAGCAGGAGAAGCGGATGCTGTATCGGGATAACGCGCTGGACGTGTACAGCTTTCGTTGAGACGTACGCACGATAGGCTCCCCCTCCCTCAAGGGGAGGGGAGTCATCCCTTCTCTGAAGGAGACCGTCCGATGAATGCGCCCGTGAACGTCCTGGAGCGGCAAGGAACGACCGACCAGCGGCTCGGCATCATCGATTGCGACATCCATCCCTATCCGAAGGCTGGCGCGATCAACCAGTACTTGTCGGAGCGTTGGCGCAAGCACGTCGCAGAGTACGGAAAATTCAACTGCGGGCCGTATGCCGATCGCGGCACCTATCCGCGTTTTTCGCCCAACACGTCACGCCGCGATTCCTGGCCGCCGTCCGGCGGGCCGCCCGGCTCCGATGTCGATTTCATCCGCGAGCAACTCCTCGACCCGTACAACATCGTCTTCGGTGTCCTTGAACCGCTGCTCGGCGGCAACACGTCGCGCAACCAGGACGAAGCCGCGGCGTTGTGCACCGCGATGAACGAGTGGCAGGCCTGCGAGTTCGTCGATCCGGAACCTCGGCTGCGCGCCTCGATCCTGGTGCCGCAGGACGATCCCGCAGCGGCGGTGAAGGAAATCGAGAAGCGCGCCGGCGACTGGCGGTTCGCGCAGATCCAGCTTGGCTCGAAGACGTCGGAGCCGCTCGGCCGCCGCCGCTACTGGCCGATCTTCGCGGCGGCGCAGGCGAACAATCTGTCGATCGGCTTGCATATCGGCGGCACGCAGAGCAGTGCACCGTCCGCCGGCGGCTGGCCGCAGTTCTACATCGAGGATCATCACGTGCTGATCCACTCGATGCAGAACCAGGCGGCGAGTATGATCCTGGAAGGCGTGTTCGAGGCATTTCCGAAATTGAAGGTCTGCCTGATCGAGGGCGGCTTCGCCTGGGCACCAAGCTGGGGGTGGCGACTCGACAATCACTGGGCGAAGATGCGGGGCGAAGTACCGCAAGTGAAGCGGCCGCCGTCGGAATACATGCGGACCAATCTGTGGTTTGCCACCCAGCCGGTAGAGGAGCCGGAACATCCCGGCGACCTGCGCCAGGTCTTCGAATGGATCGGCTGGAACCGCATGGTGTATTCCAGCGATTATCCGCACTGGGACTTCGACGATCCCAACCACGCCTTCGGTTTCCAGATGACGGAACAGGAAAAGCACATGCTGTTCCGCGACAATGCGCTGAACGTCTATACGTTCCGGTGAGGCTCGTCCGATGAAGCTGCCGCGCGAATCGCCGGCGTCGTTGCCCGCGGCCCCCGGCGCCTGATGCTGCCCGCGCTGTTCATCAGCCACGGATCGCCGATGCTGGCGCTGGAGCCGTCTCCGGCGCGTGAATTCCTGGCCGGGCTTGGCGCTACGTTGCAACGGCCGCGCGCGATCCTGGTCGCGTCGGCACATTGGGAAACCGCGCGACCGCTCGTCAATGCGGTCGCGGTGAACGAGACGATCCACGACTTCTACGGCTTTCCGCCGGCGCTGTTCGCGATGCGCTATCCGGCGCCGGGCGATCCGGCCCTGGCGCAGCGCGTCGCGGAGCTGCTGCGGGACGCCGGGTTCGAAACGACGCTCGACTCCGCGCGAGGGCTGGATCACGGCGCCTGGGTGCCCCTGACGCTGATGTATCCGGCGCACGACATACCCGTGCTGCAACTATCGATGCAGACGCCGCTTGGGCCGGAGCATCACCTGCGTCTCGGTCGTGCGGTGGCAGCGTTGCGCGGCGAGGACGTGCTGGTGATCGGCTCCGGTTCGTTCACGCATAATCTCGGCCGGCTGCGTCGTGTCGAACCGGACGCCGCTCCGCCGGCGGACGTGGTGGCGTTTGCCGACTGGATGCACGCGGCATTGCAGGACGATCGCGTCGACGATCTGCTGGCCTATCGCCGCAAAGCACCCTATGCTGCGGTGCAGCACCCGACGGACGAGCATCTGCTGCCGCTGTTCGTTGCGCTGGGTGCGGCGGGCGACAAGGCACGGGCCACGCGGCTACACGCCAGCACCACGTATGGCGCTCTGCGCATGGACGCCTACGCCTTCGGCTGAAGGACTCACGCGGCACGGCACGAGGTGACGGTGGAGCGCCTGCTGGCAGGCTATCGGCGATTTCGTGGCGCAGGCTGGCCGGAGCGGCGTCGCCTGTTCGAAGCCTTGGCAGAGCAAGGCCAGCGGCCACGGGCGATGGTGATCGCCTGCGCTGACAGCCGGGTCGATCCCGGGATGATCTTCGATGCTGGTCCGGGCGAGCTGTTCATCGTGCGCAACATCGCCGCGCTGGTGCCGCCTTACGCGCCGGATGGTGCGTATCACGGAACCAGCGCGGCGTTGGAGTTCGGCGTGCGCGTGCTGGAGGTACGCGACCTGATGGTGCTCGGCCACGGCCTGTGTGGCGGTGTGCGAGGCCTGCTGCACGGCCTGCCGGACAACGCGCAGGATTTCGTAGCGTCGTGGATCGCCATCGCGGCGCCGGTGCGGCTGCGCGCGCTGGCCTGCGACTCGCCGGAGCAACAGCAACTGCATGGCGAGCATGAGGTGGTGAAGCTGTCGCTGGCGAACCTGCGGCAATTCCCATGGATTGCCGAGCGGGAGGCAGCCGGCCACCTGACGCTGCATGGCGCGCATTTCGACGTGCGCACCGGAGAGCTGAGCGTGCTGGGTAATGACGGGCGGTTCGCTGCGGTGGGATAGGCGGGCGGCGATGTGCCATCTCCGCTACAGTCGCCGCAGGTAACAGCCAAGGGCAGACTAGGCCCTGTGGACAAACCGGTTCTGGCGCCCGCGCGGCCGGGGAGGCTTGGGCGGCGCGACAGCCTCGTGGCGACGGGGGTGACGACCTGCTCTGCTGACCCGACCGGAAAGCAAAGAAT
>Ga0181530_10005285_pt1 | contig 13249 bp, 10 predicted proteins | sample PEATcosm2014_Bin_42_FD_119769 | JGI IMG/M metagenome (GOLD analysis project Ga0181530, IMG submission 119769) | Peatland microbial communities from MTU Mesocosm Facility, Houghton, MI, USA - PEATcosm2014_Bin10_60_metaG | ecosystem: Environmental > Terrestrial > Soil > Wetlands > Peat | place... | reverse complement strand
GATCTCGGAGCCGATGTGAGCGCGCAGGCCGGCCTTTTTCATAGCCATGTGGAAACGCGGCGCGCCGTAGACGCCGTTGCGGTCGACAATGGCCATGGCGGGCATGTCGTATCGCGCGCAGGCGCCGGCGAGTTCCTCAGGGATAGCGGCGCCTTCGAGGAAGGAAAAAGCGGAGCGGACGTGGAGATCGAGGAACACCGATTCACCACAGAGACACGGAGACACAGAGAAAAACAAAAAGTAAAATCAGAGAGCGCAGAGGTGGCGGAGAACACGGAGGCACAGTGGGGCGGGCAATCGTGCCCGCAGGCCGGCTTTCAGCCGGCTCGGCCCGCAAGAATGCAGGCTGGCAGCCAGGATTGGCTGCCCCACGGATTTGCGAAAAGCCAAATGCACCGCTCCCTCGCGGTCGCGGCTCAGTAAGCAAGGCTGCCCTACAGCGCCGGAACCAGAAGCCTTCACTACTCTGTGACCTCCGCCACCTCTGCGCTCTCTGATTTTGATTTTTGCTTTTCTCCGTGCCTCTGTGCCTCCGTGGTGAATGGAAAGTCTTCTCAGTCATAACTTCCCTCCACGAACCAGCCGCGGGGATCGCAGTAGAGACGATAGAGCGCGCCGTCGGAGAGCGCGACATCCCATTCGTCGCGGAGCCAGGGGTCGGCGGTCCACCAATCGCCGGAAGTGCGCCAGGGGCCGGCGAGATCGAGAATTTTGCCGCGGATCGCGCCCGCGGCGACGAAGCTGGGATAACCGGAGGCGAGCGCTACCTGCGCGGCGCGGGGCGGACGGAAGAGGCGAATCGAGAGGCGGAATTTGGGGGCGGACGGCGGCGCGGATGGCACGAATGCCGGCGTCATGCGGAACGCGTCGGGACGGTGCGTGTCGAGAAGTACGGGCGTACCGACGCGGCCGGGACCGACAATTGCTTTCAAGCGGGCGACGGTCAACTCCAGCTTTACGGGCTCGGGCGCGGCGAGGACGAAAAGTCCGGATTGCGCCGACTGCGGCTTCACCGGATTCATCGCCATGCGCACTTCCACCACCGGGGCGGAAGGCGGATTTTGCGAAAGATCGAGATCGAGGAGCTTCAGGAATGCCTTGGTATCGAGCGTAGGCACCGGGAGCCGCAGAACGCGCTCGTGCGTGGCGCGGTTTTCGAGCTTGAGCTGGAGGCGGATCTCGTCGGTGGCGAGCGCGCGCGCGGCGAGGCTGGTAGCGAGCGCGTTGATCAGACGGGCGAGCACGAACGCCAGCGGCTCGAGCAGTTCCACCGGGTAATCGAGCTCGATCCGGTCTTCGAAACGGAGCGGATCGGCGAGCGGGAGCAGCTTGCGCCCGGCTTCTCCGCGCGCCAGTTCGCGCAGGCGCAGACCTTCCAGGCCGAGGCGCTCGGCGATGCCGAGGGGCGGCAGAGCGGCGAGGTCCTGAAAGCGGCGGATGCCCCAGCGGTCGAAGGTTTCCTGTAATTCAGGCGAGGGGGAGAGCAGAGCGACGGGCAGGGGCGCGAGAAATTTCGCCTCGTCGCCGTATGGAATGACGCTCGTGCCGGAGAATCCGCGGGCGGCGCAGATGGCGGCGTCGGGGTTGGGCGCGATGGCGATGGCGGCCTCGACGCCCAACTCGCCGGCGCGGCGGGCGAGCGAGGCGGCGATATCCTGCGCGAACCCGAAAAGCCGTTCGAGGCCGGAGGCGTCGAACGTGACGGTATCGGGAGCGGTCTGCTCCACCGTGGGCGAGAACTGGAACGCCAGCGCGGTCAGAGGGCCGCTGCCGTGAAGACAGGCGAACATGTCTTGCTCCGTTGGATGGAAGTGGGGCGCGCGGAAATGGCGCGCAAGAGCCGCGACGAATGGAGCGCCCCGGACCAGGCGGCGTGCTCGCGGGCGCATGCGAGTTCGAGCGAGGCGCAGGTCTTGGCGTTCGACTGGCGCGCTACCGAGATCAGCACGGTGGGGGTGTTTTCCACGGCGCGGCGCAGGCGAAACCAGGAAGTGAGCGAGATGCGGCGGGCCGTGGCGGGCGGGGTGTCGCCGAGATCGAGGACGACGACGCCGAAACCGCCGCCTTGAATCAGCAGGTCGGCGGCTTTGAGGGCGTGCTCGGCGTTCTGGGCGGAACGAACCCAAAGCAGGCGATCGAGCTCGACGCCGGCGGCGGCGGCGGATGCGGGATCGAAGGCGTCTTCGGCGTCCACGATGGCGCAAACTTCCTCGCGGTGAGTGGCTTGCGCGAGAATCGAGAGCAGCAGGCTGGTGCGCCCGGAAGACGCGGGGCCGAAAATTTCCGTGAGGCAGCCGCGCGGCAATCCGCCGGTAGCGGCATCGAGCGCGGGGATGCCGCTGGGGACGCATTCGGGCGCGGGGCGGGATTGCCAGTCCAGGTGGCCCCCAAGGAGCGATTCGAATTGCGTTTTGAGGGCGGCGGCGGGCATTTTCGCTTTTTATTCGCCTCACTTTATTTTTACAGGAAGGGGCGGCCTGGTGTCAAGACGGTATTTTCGTCGTTTGCATTCCCTGGTGGGCGGATTTAGCCTGAAGATCGGGAGATAACGCAATGTCGATGAAAATTTTCAAGCGTACGGCGCTGGGAACGGGAGTCGCATTGGGCATCGCCCTGCTCACGCTCAGTTGCGCGACGCCGCCGCCAGCCCCCAAGGCGGCCACCCCCGCACTCGATCCGAATTGGTGGAAAGGCGCCGTCATTTACGAGGTCTACCCGCGCAGTTTCGCTGACAGCGATGGCGACGGCGTCGGCGATTTGAACGGTATCACAGCGCACCTGGATTATTTGCAGGAACTGGGGGTGGACGGCATCTGGATTTCGCCTTTTTATCCTTCGCCGCAGGTGGATTTCGGCTACGACATCACCGACTATAACGGGATCGACCCGCAGTACGGGACCATGGCGGATTTCGACCGCCTGGTGGCCGAAGCCGGTAAGCGCAACATCAAGATCATCAACGACCTGGTGCTCAACCACACCTCCGACCAGCATCCCTGGTTTCTGGAGTCGCGTTCTTCCCGCAACAACTCCAAAGCCGATTGGTATGTGTGGGTGGACGGCCAACCCGGGACGCCGCCCAACAACTGGCTCTCGATTTTTGGCCATTCCGCATGGCAGTGGGACGACATGCGGAAGCAATATTACTACCACGCCTTTTACAAACAGCAGCCGGATTTGAACTGGCGCAACCGCGCGGTGCGCACGGCCATGTACGACATGATCCGCGGGTGGATGAAGCGCGGCGTCGCGGGATTCCGGCTGGATGCCGTTCCGCAGCTATTCGAAGATCCGCAGCTCACGAATGAGAAGTTGGCGGATGGGAAGAATGCCTATGGCGACCGCAACACCGAGCGGGTTCACACCGATAATCTTCCCGAGGTGCACGACGTGTATCGCGAACTGCGCCAGGTGGTGGATAGCGTGCCGGGCACGGTGCTGATCGGCGAAACCTACCTGCCGAATGTCGAGCAACTGGCCGCGGCGTATGGGCCCAAGAACGACGAGTTGCAATTGCCGATGGACACGCAGTACGGGATGGGCAGCAAACTTTCCGCGGAGTTTTTCCGGGGAAAGCTGCGCGACGCGGAGACGGGACTTAACGGCAATATGCCGCTCTTCGTCTTCGACAACCACGACAACCGGCGCAGTTGGAACCGCTTCGGCGATGGCAGCCATGACGACGCCATCGCGCGCCTCATCGCCACCCTGTTGCTCACGCCGCGCGATACCGCCCTGATGTACTACGGGCAGGAAATCGGCATGACGAACAACGACCCCAAATCGCTCGACCAGGTGAAGGATCCGATCGGAAAGATCGGCTGGCCGAAAGAAGTCGGGCGCGATGGGGAGCGCACGCCCATGCAATGGAATGTCGAGCCCAACGCGGGCTTCACCAGCGGGCCCTCCCCATGGCTTCCGGTGGCGCCGAATTTCACCCAGGTTAATGTGTTCCTGGAAACCGGCAATCCGTCATCGCTGCTCAGCTACTATCGCAAGCTGATCCATCTGCGCAAAGAGAATGCGGCGCTGCGCCAGGGCGATTTGAAGATCGTCGACGGGAAGAATCCCGACGTGCTCTCGTTTGTGCGCTCCGGCGGCGGCACGACGGTGCTGGTGTCGATGAATTTCAGCGGCTCGGCCAAGAGCCTGAGCTTCGACGCGGGGGAGATCGGCGTAGCGGGCCGGAATCTCACGCCGCTCATGGAATCGGTCGGTTCGGGCTCCGGTACGCAGAGCCTGGATAAGCTGGTGCTGCCGCCATTCGGCGCGTTCGTGGGTGAAGTGCGGTGAAGCGGTTTGTCTTCGTGAGCCACTGCAGCCAGGACATGTGGATTGCGAAACAACTCGCCCGCGAAATTGAGGCGCGCGGCGCAACTCCGTTCCTCGATGAGGCCCCGGTTGATGCTGGGGCAGACTTCGAAGAGGACATTCTGAATTTCCTCGAGAAAGCGCACGAACTTGTCGTCTTGCTAACCCCCTGGGCGCTTGAACGGCCATATGTTTGGGCCGAAATTGGGGCCGCATGGGGACGCCGCATCCCCATCATCGGCCTGCTGCTCGGCATTACAGCAACCGAATTGCAGTCGAAGCCGGGGATACCCATACTTCTCAAGAAGCGAGATCTTCTACAATTGAATGAGGTCGAGGTTTACTTCGATCAACTGGCCACGCGAATACAGCAGCAAGGATGACGGTCATGCAAAAAGTGTTTATATCACACACCGCCCGCGATACAGAGTGGGCGCGCTCATTTGCGAAGGCCCTTAAGGACCGGGGTGTAAGCGTCTGGTTCGATGAGTTTGAAGTTCAGCCGGGCGAGCCTTGGCGCGACGCGTTGGAGTCCGGTTTGCGCAATAGTGACGTTTTGGTGGCCCTGCTCGATGCGGAAGCTCCAGCCAAACCGAATCTGTACTTCGAACTTGGAGCAGCGATCGGCATGGGGAAGAAGGTTGTCCCTATAGTTTCCAAAGACGCTGATTTGAGCGCCCTCCCACTGGATCTCCGGCTCCGTCGCTATCTGATTCGGGAGACTCCGGAACAAACCGCGGAAGAACTATCGACCACTGTCCTTGCAGCCTGAGACTCCTACTGGACCAAACACACGGCTGGCCGGGACCGCACTCCGCAGTCGCCCCTCATAAACGGGCGTATAGTATCTCTTTATGGCCATCATTGCCGTGGCGGGGCGAAAGGGCGGAGTGGGCAAATCCACTATTGCCGGCAACCTGGCGGCGGAATTTGCCCGCACGGGGCGCAGCGTGATTGCGCTTGACGCCGATCCGCAGCACAGCCTGGCGACCTGGGCGGAGCAGGGCAACGGAGTGCTGGCGCGCTCGGTGGAACGGGTCGCCGACCCGAAGACGCTGCGCGCCGGCGCGCGGGCGGCGGAAAAACATGTCGACGTGGTGGTCATCGACACGCCTCCCGGCATGCCGGAAGTGCTGTATCAGGCGGCGCTCGCGGCCGATCTGGTGCTTTTGCCGTGCGGTCCTTCGCCGCTCGACCTGTTTGCCTTGAAGGAGGCGCTGTCGCTTTCGCTGAAGGCGCGTGCGGAGCGGCGATCGAAGAAGCCGCGGATTCGCCTGGTGCCATCCAAAGTGATCATGAGCAGCAATCTGAGCCGGGGGCTCGCGTCTTCGCTCAAAGACATGGGCAAGAAGGTGCTGCCGCCGATCGGACAGCGAGTGGTGATCGCGGAGGCGGTGGCGACCGGGCTCACGGTTTCCGAATATGCTCCGAATTCCCCCGCGCACGAAGAGTTCCGCGCGCTGGCGAAGGCGGTGGACAAGGTGTTGAAGAAGTGAGTTACGAATCGAACTCCCGGCCTTCCAACTTGGCGATTGCCTGCCGCATTTCGCCGGGAACGCGCAGCGGCTTGCCGGTGGAGTAATCGACCGTCACGATGACGGAATCGGACTCGGCGGCGAGTTCGCCCGTGGCGCGGCTGACGATGGCGTGGCCCATGCGAATGCTGGAGTTGCCGATGGCGGTAATGCGCGTGCCGACCACGACGGTATCGGGATAATTGAGCGGGCGGCGATAGTGGCAGGTCTGGCTCGCCAGGATGGGGCCGAGACCTTTCAGCGGGAGCTCGGGATACAGTCCGATGCGCTGGAAATATTCCACGCGCGCGGTCTCGCACCAGCGCAGGTAGGCGAGATTATTGACGTGATTGAAGGCGTCGTGGTCGCCCCATAATACGGTGATTTCCGTCAGAACAGGGAATCCGGCCAGGAGGATAGGTCGATCCGCGGAGGTGGCCAAGCCTCATTCTACCTTGGGGATCAAATGCAATTGCGCGGTGGCTTTCTGCTTCTCGTCGACGTCGACCGTCTGGGCTTGGTTATCGAAAGGCTTGCGAAACGCCGCGTCATACAGGGCGGCATTCTCGTCTACATCTTCCCAGGCGTAGAGTTTATAGCGTCCCGGCGCGACCACGGGGAATGCGAAATGGCCGTCCGCGCCGGCGACCACCATCTTCGCCAGCGAACGCGGCGCCTGCGGGTCGGAGGGAATGAGCGTAACTTTCGCGCCAGCGCCGTTCTCTACCGACCCTTCGATGCTACCGCCGTTGGCACTCAATACCACCTGCACGGGGACGGACATTCCGCCGGCCGTCAGATCGATACCGGATTCCTGAACGTCGCGGCCGTCTTCGGTTATGGATTTCACGTATAGGCCGTCGGGGACGGTGACATGCAGGTGGTAGGTTTCGGGGGCCAAATCGGCAAACGCAAAAGTCCCGTCTTCCGGCAACTCTCCCTTGTCGGAATCGGACCCGTTTGCGACAAAGGAGGACTCGCCTTCAGCCCAAACGCGCGTTTCGCTGACTTTGCTCTTCGATTCACCCTCGATGTGTACCTGGCCGGTGATTGTGGAGGGCCCGACAGGACGGAGTTCGACATTGTCCAGTCCCGCGGCATTCAGTTCTATCGGCAGCTTGGTTGTAAACTGCTGGTCGCCGACCGTGCACGTGCCGCGCAGGGTGTGGCTGCCGACGGGAACGTTGTGGAACTCGAATTTTCCGTCCTGATCAACTTGCCGGCGTCCGGCGGGGTCGGGGCCGGCTAGGTTAGCTAACACGACGCCGGAGCCTGCCATCTTGACATAGCTGCCCGAAATTACAAATCCGACCGATCCGGCCATGCCGTCGGATGGGAAAGACGGAAGGTCGTCGGCAAGGGCTTTGATCCGAACGGAGCAATTATCGCTGCCGACAGGCTTGACGATGTGTCCGCGAATAAACGATAGGGAGATCGTGTGCAAAACAAAATCGACGCCGCGCTGTTCCTGTCCGGCGGCCAACTCGATGGCGCTGGCTCCGGATTGCGGGATCGAGTTGGGGTAATAGATGGTGGCGTAGGTCTCGGTTGCCTGGGCTATTCCGGACGCGCGCGCGGACATCGGCTTGGCGCGCAGGTAATAAGTGCCGGGCGGGAGATCGAAGAGGCGGTATTCGCCCAAAGCGTCGGTTTGAGTCTCGCTGCGAATTTGCAGTTCGCGGCCGGATGGGCTGTAGCCGTATGCCAGCACCGCTACGTTCATCTGGCGGATGGGATCGCCGTCTTCGTCGCGGACAAAGCCCATGATGGAGCCAAGGGGCGTCAGCTTGAGATCGATGCCGGATTTTACCGAACCGGCCTTCAGTTCGAAGGATTCGCCTTTTTGGCCTTCGCCCGGTTTTTGGGCGCCGTAACGCTGGCCGATGTAGCCATCGTGCGCGGCGGCCAGGTTATATGTTCCCGGCGGGATGTTTGGAAGCGCATATTTACCTTGGGAATCGGTAGAGGCGAGCATTGGTTCTCCGCCCTGCATCGGCGTGAGAGTAATGCGAGCCTTGCGCACCGGTTGTCCGGTGACGGCGTTGAGCACGGTCCCTTCTACGCGGCACGGATCGCTCACGGGTTGTGCGGGAGCCGAAAAGCAAGCCGCCAGCATCCCCGCGGCAGCCAAAACCCAACTCTGCATATTAAGAGAATGCATCGGAAAACGGTTTCCGCGCAACGAGCGGGTTTGCACGGGGTTAAAACCTCTAGAAAGGTCAGACGGATGGCCGATAAGAACGATAGGTGGGGATTGGATTGAGCGCACGCACTGTCCAACTGTCGCTTGGTATCGCCTTGTGGGCGGTTGGTGCGTCGGCGCAGACCACGACTGCCACTATCAACGTCGATACGAGCCAGCCCACGCCCTTGAATCCGAACTTCAGCGGATTCAATTACGAAGGCGCGACTTCCTACGAGCCGTACGATTATAAGTTCAACGGCGTGGCCGCCCAGCTTTCGCCCGGCTGGATCCGATACCCCGGCGGAATTGTCAGCGACGCCTTCAACTGGCAGACCGGGCTGATGAACTCCTCCTGGGTTACGGAGTTTTCAAGCACCGCTTTTGCGACCACCCTGACGGACAGCATCGAGGAAGTCGGCGGCAAGGGAGGGCAGCAGTTTCTGGATGTCGGCCGCGAGGCGATACTGCTCGGGGCGAAGTTGATCGTCGTGATCAACGGGTACACCGATACAGCAGCGGACGCCGGCGCTCTGGCTACGCTGGCGAAAAACAATCACATTCCCGTCGCCGTATGGGAGTTGTGCAACGAACCATATTTCTTCGCGAGCAATTTCTTTAAGCCCACGTCCGGGCCCGTGGCCGATGCCGGGGCCTATTACGCCGGCCTGATGCAGCCTTATTACAACGCCATCAAAGACGCCGACTCGACCGCCGTGGTGGCGCTGTTCTTTTCCGATCCGGGAAATCCAGACCCAACGTGGGATTCCTCTGTCGCCGGCTACAGCCCGCAATACTGGGATGCCATCACCTACCATTTTTATGGCGCGGAGACTTCGGGCACCGATTTCAGCCAATGGATGGCCGATGAGAATGCGAATCTATACGGTAATTCCGCGAGTTATGTTACAGACTATGTAGCGCCAAAGAACCTGCCCACCACTAAGTACCTGGTTTCGGAGTTCAATCCCACCGGAAGCGACTTAGGGAACAATCCCTCATTGACCAACGGCACGCTGTACGCGGGCATCTACGCCGCGGAATATATCATGCGCATGTCCACGGTGCCTTCGGTGCTGCACGTGGGAATGCACGCGCTGTCGTCAACTTATGGGGTCAACGCCAATAACCGGCATTTCAGCGAAGTCCAGAATGCCTACAACGATCAGACCATGATCGATACGGCCACGCTGATTTACGGGTTCTTTCCCTCGGCGGAAGCTCAGGGAGTGGCCATCATAAATGGCGTTTTGCGCAACGCTACGCAAGTATACTCCACCACCGTCACCGGCGGCGCCACTGTCGCGGCGACCGGGCTATCGCCGATTCCCGCGCTTTACGCGCAGGGTTACAACGGCCCTGAAGGTCAGAGCCTGGTGATTACCAATAAGAGCGCGACGGCCCACACGGTAACCGTGAACCTGAACGGCCCGGCCGTGAGCGGGTCGCTGCCCCTGACGTTCATCACCGGAACCGACCCCAGCATGAACAATACCGCCACCACCGACATCGCGGTGCCGATTCAAACGTCCAGCTCGACCAATCCGATTCCGGTGCCGCCTTACAGCGTGGTGCGCGTGGACCTGAGCGGCGGTATCACCATCCAGACTAATCCGCCGGGTCTGCAGTTCAGCGTGGCTGGAGGCGCTGCGGCAACCGCTCCGCAATTCCTCAATTTGTCGCCGGGGCTGTACTCGCTTCAAGTGGCGTCGACGCAGGCGGGGCCGGCAGGCACCGAGTACGTGTTCACCGGCTGGAGCGATGGCGGAGCGGCAAACCACAACATCACAGTGACCGCCAGTCCGGCCACTTACACGGCTACTTTCAAGGCGCAGTACCAATTGACGACGGCGGTAAGTTCATCGGTGGCCGGAAGTGTAAGCCCGGCATCGGGAACTTACTTCGACGCGGGATCTATTGCGACGGTAATGGCGACCGCAAACGCTCCCTGGGCCTTCAGTTCCTGGAGCGGGGATGCATCCGGTACGACCAATCCGGTTCAGGTGGTCATGAACGAACCGCATTCGGTCACCGCCTTTTTTGTGAATACGCTGGCTGCCTGCGATGTGAACGGCGACGGATTGGTCAACGTGAACGACGTGCAGGCGCTGGTCAACGAATCTCTGGGTGCGCAGCAGGCGCTCAACGATCTAAACGCCGATGGAGTGGTCAACGCGATCGACGTGCAGATGGAGATCAACACGGTGCTCGGAGGCGCCTGCCTGGCGACGTGAAACGGGCCACATTTGCCGTCGCCTCGTTACCACTTCGACCGAGACTTTGTTGTACACTGAGGCCACTGCCATGAATTTGAGCCGCCGTGATTATCTCCAACTGGTTGCCGGCGCTGTAGCCGGCGGCAGCACTCTTCTGAACGCCACGGGCGCCGAAACGCCGGGCATCCCCGGACCGTATCGGGGCAAGGTAGTCGGCGTGAGCCACTCGGAGTGTCTGCAGGGGGGCGCTTACCAGGCGGAACCGATCCACGAGATGCTGAACCGCGGCATGTGCGGCCTCACGGGCGCCGCGAATCCGGGCGACGCCTGGCGGCGCTTTTTTACGCCGGCCGATGTGGTGGGGATTAAAGTGAATCACGTGGGACAACCCACCATTTGCTCCAGCTTCGAACTGCTGCACGCCATCCTGGAAGAACTGCAGAACTTGGGAGTCAAGCCCGGTAACATCACGGTATTTGAGCGATACCGCAAGAATATCGAAGATTCTCCGTATTCTTCGTGGGTGCCGAAGAACATCCGCCGGGCGTATGCGGCGGACGCGTATGAACCGATCCAGATGAAGCTGGATGGATACGATCCCGATTGCTATGTCGAGCTGCCGTTCACCTTGCCGGGATATGACGTGAGCGATAAGACGGCTTGCCGGTCGCACGCCGCGCTCTTTATTTCGCGCGACGTGAATAAGCTGATCAACCTTCCCGTGCTGAAGAGCCACAACGCCGCGGGCGTGACATTGGCGCTGAAGAACCTCTCGCATGGCCTGGTAAATAATGTTACCCGCTCGCATGACGGGCCAGAATTACGTTATACGGAATTCGTTCCGGCGGTGGTCGGCATGCCGGTAATCCGGCAGAAGACCGTGCTGAACATTCTCGACGGCACGAAAGGGCTATGTCACGGCGGACCGGGTTATGCCTCGGTGATGGAACCTTACCTTTGGGAACACAAGACTATCTATGTGGCGACCGATCCGGTGGCGCTCGATATCATCGGCCGCGGGGTGATCGAGGAGCAGCGGAAGAAGATGGGGCTTTGGCCGCTTCAGGAGGCGCGCACCGACGCGATCTGGACATCGCCCGACAGGCAACCGCAGCATATCGAAAGTGTCGGGAAGGCCGGCCTGGGAGAGTGGGATCCGGCAAAGATCGATTTCAAGCCGGTGAAGCTGGGATAGGGTCGGACGATAATGTTCACCGTATGCACCGCAGAGGCACGGAGGCACAGAGAAAGGCTTAAGAATTCACCGCCGAGACGTTCAATTGCGACGGGACGCGGGATCGACAGGACAAGAGGATAGGAGTTTCATGAACGGTGCACCATTCTCCCTTCTTGTTTGTGTCCTGATCGTATGTCTGGCAACACCGCCGCTATGGACGTATCCTGTAGCTGTTAGTAACGCTCCGAACGCACCCAGCCCCGACAGTCCTCCGGCGGTTTCGGACGTTTATACGCCCGATCCCACGACAACGGCGTCGCTGTGCAACGTAACCGGCGACGGGAATACCACCGTCTCGGACGTGCAGTTGGAAGTGAATGAGGCGCTCGGCAGTGCGCCCCCCGCAAACGATCTGGACATGGACGGTTCGGTAAACATCGTCGACGTCCAGATTGTGCTGGATGCGGTCCTCGGCTCGGGCTGCTCCGCCGCCACAACCCTCACAATAACCATTTCGGGCACCGGCACCGGCACAGTCGGTACTTCTCTTCCAGGGACTTCGTGCGGCTCCGTTTGTCTGATCTTCTCCGGCGAAACAATCATAACGCTCACCGCAACGCCGGCGACCGGCTCAACATTTGCCGGATGGTCCGGCGCCTGCTCGGGAACGGGCAGTTGCGTTCTGACGATGAACTCCAACCAGGCGGTCACCGCGACGTTCAACTTGACCGCTAACGATATTCTGACCGCCCAAATCGACTCGGCACGCTCGATGGCGAACGCCTCCGAGATCTACCTCACCACCTCTACCGTGAATGTATCCCGCTTCGGCAAACTCTTCACTCGTAGCGTCGATGGGGCGATCTTCGCGCAGCCTTTGTATTTGACGGGCGCCATGATCGGGGGCAAGAAAACCAATATCGTTTACGTCGCCACCAGCCACGACAATGTGTACGCGTTCGATGCCGACAATCCCAGCGCGTCAACCCCCATCTGGACTGCGAACCTGGGGACTTATGACACTCCTTCCGGCTGGCTCACCGGAATGGGAATCACCGGCACTCCTGTAATTGTGCGCGCGCAGAACGCCATCTATGTGGTGGCCGCCACACAGGAGAGCGGTTCCCGCGTCTACAGGCTGCACGCTCTGGATCTGCTGACGGGCGCGGAAAAATTCTCCGGACCGATGGTGATATCCGGGAGCGTGACGTCCACCTCCGCCGATGCAGTGAATGGCAACATCTCCTTCCTCGCGCAATATCACGTGCAGCGGACCGGCATCGCGCTGTCGGGAAATCAGCTGATTATTGCTTTCAGCTCCGATCGCGATCATGCTCCGTATCACGGCTGGGTCTTCAGCTACAACACCAGCTTGCAGCCAACCGGTGTTTACAGCGATAACCGTTCTGGCACCATGAACAACGGGGATGGCGATGGTATCTGGCAATCCGGCCGGGCTCCCGCCGTCGATGCCAATGGCACGGTCTATCTGGAAACGGGCAATGGGACCTGGGACGGCACAACCAGCTTCGGGGAAAGCTTCCTGAAGCTCTCGGCAGTAAGCGGGCTCAGTCTGACCGATTGGTTTACCCCCGTTTCCTGGGCGGCGTTGAACAGCGTCGACTATGATCTCAGTTCCACCGGGCCTACCTTGATACCCGGGACAAACCTGTTATTCGGCGGTTCGAAAAGCGGGACGATCTACCTGCTTTCCACTACCAATCTGGGGCAGATGTCAACATCCGACGCCAACATCGTGCAGGAATTCACGGCGACTTCCGGCTGTGTGGTTCCATTTGTCGGCCAAGGCTGCGCCCAGATTATGGGACACGCTTTTTGGTCCACGGCG
>Ga0181530_10005284_pt1 | contig 13250 bp, 11 predicted proteins | sample PEATcosm2014_Bin_42_FD_119769 | JGI IMG/M metagenome (GOLD analysis project Ga0181530, IMG submission 119769) | Peatland microbial communities from MTU Mesocosm Facility, Houghton, MI, USA - PEATcosm2014_Bin10_60_metaG | ecosystem: Environmental > Terrestrial > Soil > Wetlands > Peat | place... | reverse complement strand
GCTAGGCTCATGTTGGGCCACTGCCGGCCACGTTATTGTTTGCTTCACAAGCCGCTTTCTGGTATTTTGCCGCAACGTCGCCCGGACGCGTTCGCGCGGCCACAACTAAGAAACGGAGGTCTTCAATGGCGTTTTGCAATATGTGTGGCGCACAGATTGCCGATGGTGCGACCGTGTGCCCAGCGTGCAGCGGGCGGACCGCAACCGCGCCCGTAATCGCCAGCACGGGTTCGGGACTCGCCGATAACGTGGCTGGGGTGCTGGCCTATGTGACCATAATCCCGGCTATTGTCTTTCTCGTAGTGGAGCCATACAACAAGAGCCGTTTCGTCCGGTTTCACGCATGGCAGTGCATATTCTTCAATATAGCTTGGTGGATTTTGTGGATCGGGTTGCGCATGGTGGCTCATTTCCCTTTTCTAGGTTTCCTCACCGTGTTGGTGTGGCCGCTGGTTGCCCTCGTCGGTTTCATAATCTGGATCATTCTGCTGCTGAAGGCAAATCAGGGCCAAATGTATAAGCTGCCCGTGATCGGCGACCTGGCGGAAAAGCAGGCTGGATAGGCGGTGGCTAGTGGAAAATTCAACCGCTGGGAATGTGTGGAAGAACAAAGCTAGCCTCCGTTAGTGAGCGCGTGCGGGGTCCGACATGAGTTGGAACCTGTAGCCCTTGACTTTCCTTCCCTAAGCTGTCATTCCTATTAGCTTTTACTCCGCAGCTGATTTGTGTCGACTTGTGGGCGACGCGGGTAGCGGAAATTTTGGGCAACTGGGGAATGGATTGAAAGTCAAGGTTTTCTACCACGATAAGTGTTTCGATGGAGCATCGTCGGCAGCGCTCTTCTCCCGCTTCTACCGCGAGCGCATTCGCAGCGATGTTGAGTTTGAGTTTTCCGGCCTGCTGCATCGCGCCGGAGCGCTCTTTGACGAATCTCACTTCGACGGCGACGAAAATGCCATCGTCGATTTCAAATATTCGAGTTCGCGGAAGATCACCTGGTGGTTCGATCATCATGAGAGCGCGTTTCTTTCTTCGGCAGACGCCGCTCACTTTGAGCGTGACGAGAGCAACCGGAAGTTCTACGACCCGGCCTTTAAGTCCTGCACCAGTTTTATTGCCATGATCGGGCAGCAGCGTTTTGGATTCGATCCCGCTTCGGTGACCGATCTCGTTCATTGGACCGACGTCATCGACGGTGCACTCTATCCCGACGCCACGACGGCGGTGGAGATGCAGGCGCCCGCGATGAAGTTGACCATGGTTATCGAATCGGCGCCAGATCAGGGATTTGTCCCGCACCTGATTCCTCTTCTCGCGACCAAGCCCTTGGCTGCCATTCTGGAAGAGCCGTTTGTGGCTCCGCTTTTGCCGCCGTTGCTCAAGCGCCACGAAATCTCCGTCGAAATACTAAGGCAGCGCGCCGAGTGCACCGATGGCACGATCTTTTTCGATATCACGGACCAAGATTTGGAGGGCTACAACAAATTTGTTCCTTACTACCTGCATCCCGAATCCATTTATAGTGTGGGACTCAGCAAAAGCAGCTTTCGCGTGAAAGTGTCAGTGGGATCAAATCCCTGGGCCCCGGAAGAGCCGGTGGTTAACCTAGCGAAGATTTGTGAGCGCTACGGCGGCGGAGGACACGCGCGCGTGGGAGCTATATCGTTCAATGTGAACCAGCACGCAGCGGCGATCAAAGCGTCCCGGGAAATCGTGAATGAGCTGCGCGCCGCGGTGCGATCTAGCAAACGCTGAGACCATCACTGCACAGGAATACCGCTGGCGAGGCAGGTGGCGGGGTTGCCATCGGTCGAGTAGCGGATCGCCCCTGACTGATCGGCGCAGTAGGCGCGACGCCCGAAGCTGTTCCCTCCAGGAGCGGCCGCAAGACGGAACCCTGTCGCGGGTCTTCCCGCGCATCCAGAGAGCGTGAAGACGTAGCCGAACCTTTTCCCGCTGGCAAGCCCGCTGGGGATCAACATGGCCTGGTGTTCATTGGGCTCGCCGCCTCCGAAGCCATCCAGGTCAAAAAGTGTACAAGTATAGCCAACCGGGCGATACGTGGCGCTGTAGGCAATCTCGGCAGTTAGAATGGAGCGCATTGCCGCCAGTATTGAAGCGTCAAAGCCTCGAGTCAACATCGCCGGCTGGCTCTGGGCTGGCTGGCTCTGGGTTTGAATTGGGGCGCTCGCTGCGGTTCGTGACTTGATCCCTTCAGTCAGGCTCTTGAGGAAGTCAGGATCGGCCAGCGGCAGGCGGACGGTGACGAGAATCTCGTTCAGCTTCCAGACGCCAGATTCCATTTTCATGGCAAAAGTAATGCGAGGCATGAACGGAGTCCGTTGGAGTTGCTTGTCCTTGTAGGTTCGAAATGAGAGTTCGATGTTGTCGTCGTCGCCTTGCCGGGAATCACTTTCGACAACGACCTCAACTTTCTGACCAGTTTTAGGGTCGTCTGTGGCCAGCAAGACCGGACCGGTTTCAAAGGATTCGATTTGATTCCCGGTCGTGTGGAATTGGCTGGTTAGCATCGAATACTGCTGCAATGTCTTCAGCGCGCCGGACGTCTCCAGCGCGCTGAGAGTGGCCACAGGCAAGTGCTTTACGAAAGTTCCTGATGTTTTGATGGAGAACATCTCCATCAATGCCTGCCGGGCGGTTTGCGGGGCTGGAATTTCCGATGATTGCGCCCACGCCGAAGCGGTAGCGAGCGCCGATAATATCAGCAGAGTTGCAAGCTTTCTCATGATGCCTTCCGTGCCTTCCACGATCTTGCCATTAGGAACGAATCCTCTCCAGTTACGGACGTAAGGCCAGGAAACCGCGAGCCAGCCGTGGTACCCTGAGCATTGTTAGCGCTGCGGCATGTCCTCGTCTGCAACGAAACCCGGTCTCCATCCCGCACAGCGGCGTCTCCTGCGGTTGGTGGCTTCCTTCGAATTCACCAAAGGTATTTTCGTTTTTCTGATCGGCTTGAGCGCGATCCTGCTCGTGCATAAGGACGCCTGGGTGATCGCAGAGAGCCTGCTGGCACTCTTGCACATAAGCACGGACCGGCACTCCGCACAACTGTTTCTCGATTTTGCCGACGACATAACAGATGCTCGCTTGTGGACGGCAGTGCGGCTGGCATTCGCCTATTCCGCCCTTCGTTTTGCCGAGGCTTACGGTCTGTGGAAGCAACGCAGGTGGGCTGAATGGTTCGCCTTCGGATCCGGAACGCTACTCATACCGCTCGAAATCCGTGAACTAATGCGTGGCATCACGATCCTCCGCTCCGTCGTTTTTGTGGGCAATCTGATGATCGTTTTCTACATGCTTTACTTGTTGCGCTCGGGACGCAGGGGGGCCGCGCTTCCTTCTACTGGGGCGGAAACGCCTGCGGGAAGCGGCAAGTAGAGCCGAACGACTCTGGCGAAACGGGCCTCATTTATTTCATAATCTTAACGACAGACTGGTTTGCGGAGGGGTTATGCGCATCTCCTTTTGTTGCATGCTGATTGTACTTGCGTCCCTGGGAGCGACTTTTGGACAGGACACAAACTTTGCCACCGGCCCGCAGTATCTGATGAACTATGGCTCACCGTTGTTCGCACGGCCGATTTCCACGCCATCGATATCATTGTCTGGACCACCGCTTGAGGTGGGTGCCAACACTGCCACCGGAGTCCTGATTGCCGGTGCGGAAAATCAGACCGTCTTACGGCCTTTTCCGGACGCGCTACCCCAGGTAGACTTATTCCCTATCTATTACGGCGTGATTCCGGTTAACGTGATCGAGATCAGCTTCTCTGGAGCACGCGGGGAACTTTCCTCCCGCAATGAACTTCCTGTCACCATTTTGGACACCGGCGTCTGGCAGGTGACTACGGCGCAGGCTCTGCGCGAACGCGGCTATGGAGTGACTCTGGTTGAAGCGGCAGCATATGGCAAAGCACGGGTGCGGCACGCAACCCATGTTTACACGAATGCCGACATCGAGCGTCTGCACAGTGGGAGCTAGAGAAGAAGAAGTTCCAGAAGCGTTACGGTATGACAGGGCTGACGGGATTGTCGCCGCGACATAGAGCCCAGCAGGTGAGTACGCCGATCGCGGCGACTCCAGCGCCCTTCGCCCAAGGGCTGTTCAGGATAGCTCCGTTGGCGCCCAGTCCTTCGGGAGGCTTAATCGGCGCCTCACAGTGTTCGTCTCGAGTTGCCTGCTCGCCTTCTCTTACGATGACATCGGATGATGTTCCCTTTTTGATCTCCGGAGGGCTGAGCCGTGTAATTGGATCTTGACGTCATTCTTGTAAGCCACTACTTTGACTTTTCCATCGACATCCGTCACATCGTAATTGGGTTCGGTCTGAAGTTATGGGGCTCACAGTGATGCAGCCGATGATCACCTTCATTTCGCGTGCGGTATCCAGTTGCAGGCGACCATGGTCGAGGGTGAGTTCGTCGCCCTGGAATTGCACCACGGTTTCGGGTCGCACTTGGACGCTGGACCCCTCCGCATCGATTCTCGCGCTGTAGCCTTGCTGCGTCTGGACGAGGGAGTCGGGGAAAATCGCGGACGTCTCAGGCGCTGGATCTCCATTGAGCCAAGTTCCTCCATCACTGTGCAGCAGGGCACGGCCAGTGCCTTGCGCGATGAGTGATGAGGGCACAATGACGATCATCATGCCGCAAACGAGATTGCGCCATTTGAGCAAAGAAACTGCCGCCCTTTCTCCGCACAAACTCCTGCGTCAAGGGTAACTGGCGAAGTTACTGAGGACTATTGCCTTGCGTGATGATCCGTCGGGGACGGAGCGTCCCATCTATTGGCGATTAGGCGCGGGCAAAATCGATGTAGCCGTGCTGCACGTCGGTGCGAATCAGTTTGACGCGGAGTTTATCTCCGACGTCGATGCCTTGGGCGCCTTGCGCCAATAATCCTTCCACATGAGGTTGCAGGGCGCGGACGAAGGTTCCATGCGGAGTGACGCCGGTGACAATGGCGTCGAAGATCGCGCCGATTCGATTTTGCATGGCGATGGCGGCGAGGCGCTTGGACATTTCGCGTTCGACCTTGCGCGCGGCATCTTCTTTCTGTGTGCAGTTGGCGGCGATTGCTGTGAGCTCATTTTCCGAGTAAGGATTGGGTTGGCCCGCGAGCACAGCCTTGATCAGGCGCTGGGTCACGATGTCAGGAAATCGGCGGTTGGGAGCGGTAGAGTGAGTGTAGTCCTGAACCGCAAGACCGAAGTGGCCAGGCGAGGGATCGCCGGGGCGTTCGAGGACGTATTCTCCGGGGCCGATTAACTTGATGACGGCTAGCGAGAGGTCAGCAAAATGATCGGGGTCGGACGCTTTGCGCTTCAGGAGAAAATCGTTGAGCGCTTTGGAATCAGGGTCGGGCGGAAGTTTCTCGCCGAAGGTTGCGGCGAGTTGAACAATTCGGTCCCAGCGCTCCGGCTGTTTCACGATGCGACGCAGCGATGAAACCTTTTCCAGCATCCGCGCCACCACGCCGTTGGCGGCGATCATGAAGTCTTCAATCAACTCGGTGGCATGATTCTTCTGCTGCTTCTCCATGTCGACTACCTGGTCATTCAATATCAGGGGACGGAGTTCGTCAGTCTGGAGGTTGAGCGCACCATTTGCAAAGCGCTGGTTTTTCAGCTTCTGCGCGATTTCGTTTTGCAGGCGAAGCTGTGCCTGCAGATCGGTGGAGGCCGCTACTTTGGCTGGTGCTGTTGCTGTGCCTTCCAGCCACGCTCCGACGGAGTTGTACTGGAGTTGTGCGCGGTTGCGAGCCAGGGCGCGATAGACGTCGCTGGAAGTGACGTGGCCGCCGGCATCGGCCACGAATTCGATGACCACGCTTAAGCAGTCTTGATTTTCGAGCAGGGAAGTCTTGCCGGTGGAAAGCTCTTCCGGCAGCATGGGGAAATTTCGGACGCCGGCATAGACGGTTGTGGTTTCTCTGGCGGCGTGCTGATCGATGGCGGTTTGCTTAGGGACAAACGCGTCTACGTCGGCTATGCCTACGAGAACCTTCATGTCGCCGTTGGGCAGACGCTCTGCAACTTCGATCTGGTCGAGGTCGCGGGAGGTGTCGTTGTCGATCGAGGACCACAGAAGATTTCGGAGGTCGCGAACATCTTTCCCGGAGGCTATTTGTGGAGGATGCGCGCGCAGGTCCGTTAGCTGTTGCAGGACGGTGGGAGGGAAGTCGGGTTGAAATCCGTGTAGCCGCATGATTTCTTTTGCGGTGGCTTGCAGATCGAGGTGAGATGGATTGGCGTTGGGCATGAGTTCGATAAGGAAGCGGGCCTAACGCGCGCATATTGTGTCGCAAAGAACGCGACACATCGCGCGGCTCGGCCAGATCCTTCGGCGACGAAAGGCATGTCGCCTCAGGATGACAATCGACATTATTCGGTGACCACCGCCTTCACCAGATTTCGCGGGCGGTCCACGTTACAACCTTTTTTCGTTGCTACGTAATAGGCGAAGAGTTGAAGCGGGATCACTTCGACGATCGGCAGCAGCAGTTCCGGAGCGGCGGGGACGAAGAATACATCGTCGGAAATGCTGGTGATTTCGCGATCGCCCTCGGTGGCCACCGTCACCAGGCGGCCGTGCCTGGATCGAACTTCCTTCATAACCTCGAGAGTGCGGCGGTAGCGCAATACGGAATCAGGATCGTGCCGGTCGCAGGTGGCTAGCACAACTACGGGAAGTTTTTCATCGACCAGCGCGTTCGGCCCGTGTTTCAGCTCTCCGGCGGGATAACCTTCGGCGTGCGCGTATGAGATCTCCTTGAGCTTGAGCGCGCCCTCACGCGCGATGGCGTAGTGAATGCCGCGTCCGAGATAGAGGAATTTTTCTGCGTGATACTGCTTGTCTGCGAATTGGGCGGCGAGATCGTCCCAAGCGCGGAGGTTGCGGTCAATGGCTTCGGGAAGCTGTAAGAGCCGATGGAGATAGGAGCGCGTAACCTCGGAGGTCATGCGGCCGCGCTTGCGCGCGAGGAACAATGCCATCAGGTAGAGAACGGTGACCTGGGTGGTGAAACTCTTGGTGGCGGGCACGGCGAGTTCGGGGCCGGCTCCGGTGATCAAAGCGGCACTCGCTTCACGAGGAATGGTAGCGTCTGCTACGTTGGAGACGGCGATAGTCTTGACGCCGCGGGTGAGTGCCTCGCGCTGTGCGGCGATAGTGTCCGCAGTTTCGCCGGATTGCGTGACCACCATTACGATGGGATCAACCGCGGCGTGCGTGGAGCGATAGCAGTACTCGCTGGCGTACTCCACGTCGACGGCGACGCCGGAAAGATCTTCGATCATGATCTCGCCGGCCAGTCCCGCGTGCCGGCTGGACCCGCTGGCGGCGATGATCAGTTTCTCGAAAGTGAGGAGTGCGCTCTCGATCGAATGCAGCGCGCCGGGAAAAAGAATGTCGTTCTGGAGGTGCCGGTCTACAGTTTTGGCAATGGCTTGAGGCTGTTCGTAGATCTCCCGACGCATGGCGTGGGAAAAGTGGTCTGTTGCGATGTTCGAGGGGGCTCTAGTCGGATTCATCATGGGCTGCGGCGAGGGTAAATCATTAGCGGCGTGTCGGGCAAACCTGCGTGGGCCGGTTAAAAGGGGGCTTGCCAAGTGGGCTGTCTATACCGGGTTGTTCAGGAGATGTTGCTCGGAATTGACATGAGATAATGGACCAACTCGCAGCGGCCCCGTAGCTCAGTTGGATAGAGCAGCGGTTTCCTAAACCGTTGGTCGGCGGTTCGACTCCGCCCGGGGCCCCCATTTTCAACAACTTACGAGGTGTGCCTTCTGGCTGTCCCGGGTTTGTCCCGTGTTAAGCTCCGATCGAGTTTGGAGATCGCTTTGCGCACGGCTTTCGGCAGAGTCTTAGCAAAGTGCTCTTGCGTGGTTCCAATGTCGGCGAGATGCAGAATCCTCTGAATGACATCATGCGGAATTCCGAGTTCGCGCAATTTGGTCGAGAGGCCTCGGGGCGGAAGGCGTGCCACCCGTACCAGCGCGGACCTTTCGTCCTCAAATATCCGACGACAGCTCGGGCTGAGATTCTGACGTGAAAGGTGTTGTGGTCACTAATGTTCCAGACGATTCATTCGCCGCAGATGCGAGCCTGCAGCGTGTAGATGTGATTGGGCAAATCAAGCGGCAACCTGTAAACTCCGTAGCTGACTATAAGCGTTTGATCGGGCAAGCCGGAAAGCAGATACTCATCCTAACTTGTTAATCGCAGAGGCAACAATACTTTCCTGGTCGTACAGCCCGAACAGATCGCTCGATCAGAATGATGCGGGCGGATCGAAGCGCTCGTAGCTTATAAGGGATGTGTGCGTCCAAGGAGGAATTCCTATGCCATTCCGTTCCATTCTTGCCATTATCCTTCTGACTATTGCTACTTCGGGATTCGCCCAGACTTTGCTCGAAGGCCGTTTGCTCAGGTTCCCGGATGTTTCTAAGGACAAAATCGCCTTTAGTTACGGAGGAGATCTGTGGCTGGTCTCGAGGGAGGGCGGGACTGCACAGCGAATCACCAGCGATCCGGGTCAGGAACTGTTTGCGAAATTTTCTCCAGACGGAAAGTGGATCGCGTTCACCGGGCAGTATGACGGCAACCATAACGTATACATCATGCCTTCTGAGGGCGGCGATCCCAAACAGCTGACCTTTCACCCCGGCGGTGATCACCTCAACGAACGCATGGGTATTCACAACGAGGTCATCACCTGGACGCCAGACAGCAAGCGGATCGTCTTCCTGAGCCGACGTGACACATTTAATGATTGGTTTGGCCGGCTCTATAGTGTGGGCGTCGACGGCGGCCTGCCGGAGGCGCTTCCGCTGGATAAAGGCGGGCTGACATCCTACTCTCCGGATGGAAACAGCATTGCGTACAACCGCATCTTCCGAAACTTCCGCACCTGGAAGCGCTACACCGGAGGCATGGCGCAAGACATCTGGATCTACGATCTTAAGGCCAACCACATTGAGCAGATGCCTCACACGGAATGGACCGACACATTTCCCATGTGGCATAGCGACACGATTTATTTTGATTCGGATCGTGGTCCGGAACACCGCCTGAATCTCTACAGCTACAGCGTGACCTCGCACGACATCAAACAGCTCACCCATTTCACAGATTTTGATGTGAATTGGCCAAGCCTCGGCCCGGATGCCATCGCATTCGAAAACGGTGGCTATTTGTACTTGTTCGATTTGAATACGCAGAAGGAACATAAACTGACAATTTACCTTCCCGGCGACCGCGATTTGGCCCGCAAACACTGGGCAAATGTCAGCAAGCTGATTACCGATTTCGATATCTCGCCGGACGGAAAGCGCGCAGTGTTTTCAGCCCGGGGTGACATTTTTACAGTGCCTGCGAAGGAAGGCAGCATCCGCAATCTCACGCGAACTCCGGGTATTCGCGAGAAATACGCGGCCTGGTCACCGGATGGCAGATGGGTCGCCTACATATCGGACCGCACGGGCGAGGACGAACTGTACATCACCCCGCAGGACGGCTTGGGGCAGGAGCAGCGAATCACCTACGACGGGAAGATGTTTCGCTTGCCTCCGGTGTGGGCTCCCGACAGCAAGAAGTTGTTATTTGCCGACAAAGAAGCGCGCCTTTTCTACGTTGACATCAACGATAAGAAGCTAGTTCAGATCGATCAAGGTAAATATGCGGACTTAACGGATTACAGGTGGTCGCCCGACAGCAACTGGGTGGCCTACTCCAAGACTACGGAGAATCACAACGGTGTGATTTATTTGTACGGTCTTGCTGATCGGAAGATGAGCGCTGTCACAACGAACGCCAACGATAGTTCGGGGCCATATTTTGATCCGGAAGGTAAGTATCTCTACTTCCTCTCCAATCGCGACTTCAATGAAGTGCTTGGCGTGTACGACATTGAATTTGCAAATCCGAAGGCGGCCCGCGTATATATCGCGACTCTGCGCGCCGACGAGCCTTCTCCTTTCCCCGTGCTGAGCGACGAAGTGACCATTGCCCAAGCGCCCGACATGCTCGTAACGCCGACGCTCGGAACGAAGCCCCCCGCGCAAAATCCTCCCGAGACGCCCACGAAAAAGAACAAGCCTCCGGCCACCGCGAAACCAGAGGATGGAATAACGGAGCAAAAACCTGGCACGGAAGCTGAAAAAGAGGAGAAACCGGGAACGCGACCAGCCCTGAAGAACTTCCGTATCGATCTCGATGGAATTCAGAACCGTATAGTGGCGCTGCCGACGCCACCTGGTAACTTGCAAACTCTCACGGCGGCAAAGGGCGTGATCTTTTATCTGTCTGCGCCCGTGCAGGGTCTGTCTGGACCATTGCCGGGCGAACCTCCCGCCATTCACGCTTATGACTTGAAGGATCGCAAGGATCACATCTTTCTGGAAGGAGCCGACCAGTACGCGCTCTCATTTGACGGCAAGAAAATTCTATACGGAACGCCCAAACACGAGGAAGGAGCTGAAGAAATCGAAGAGGGCGGCGAAACCGCCGAACACAATTACGGAATCGTCGATGCGAAAGTACCGGAGGGGACACAAGAGGCAAGAGAAAGTGAGCCTAAGCCTCTGGCCCATGCAGGAGAAGGCGCTTTGAAGCTAGACGCGATGCGAATGGACGTAGATCCTCCGGCCGAGTGGAAACAAATCTTCAATGAGGTCTGGCGCCAGGAGCGGGATTATTTCTATGAACCCGCAATGAATGGCGTGAATTGGCAGCAGGAGCACGACAAATATACGCAATTGCTGCCATACGTGGCCGACCGATTGAGCCTGACTTACATTTTGGGCGAACTGATCGGCGAGCTTTCCAATTCGCATACTTATGTGGGCGGAGGCGACTATCCTGAGATCGAAACTGTCAACGTCGGACTTCTCGGCGCCGATCTTGAACCGGATGCAAAGAGTGGGATGTACCGCTTGGCCAAGATCTATCCCGGTGAAAACTGGAATCATAATCTGCGTTCTCCACTCACGGAGCCGGGTGTCATGGTAAAAGAGGGTGAATACGTGCTGGCCGTGAACGGCCGTCCACTGCGGGTTCCGCAGAACCCTGAAGAACTCTTCATCAACACCGTGAACCAGACCACCACGCTTTCGATCAACAGCAAGCCCACTGAGCAGGGAGCGCGCAACGTGGTGGTACGGCCGATTCCGAGCGAGTTCGGTCTGCACGAGTTGAACTGGATCGAGACCAACCGCCGCAAAGTGGAGCAGGCCAGCGGTGGACGGATTGGATATGTTTACCTGCCAGATATGGGTGCCAGCGGACTCAACGAGTTCGTGAAGCAATATTTCCCGCAGATTCGGAAAGAAGGAATGATCTTCGATGTCCGCTATAACGGCGGTGGCTTCGTCGACCAGATTATCTTTGAGCGCTTGCGGCGCGTGCTGGCCGGCATGGAATCGGCCCGCAACTGGGAATCCGATACCGAGCCGAGCAATGTTTTTTATGGGCACATGGCCTGTGTCACGAATCACTATGCCGCTTCCGATGGTGACTTCTTCAGCTACTTCTTCAAGGTTTACAAACTGGGTCCGCTCATCGGGGAGCGCACCTGGGGCGGCGTCCGCGGCATCCGAGGAGAAATTCCTCTGATCGATGGCGGCTACATCACGCGTCCCGAATTCTCGCTCTATGGTTTAGACAGCAAGTGGCTGATCGAAAACCGCGGCGTAGCGCCTGACATCGAGGTCGATAACCGTCCTGACCTGGTGCGAGACGGGCATGATCCTCAACTGGAAAAGGCCATCGAGTTGGTGATGAAAGAAATCCAGGAGCATCCGATGAAATTGCCAGCCCGACCGCCCGACCTGCCAGCGTACCCACAGGGGCCGGGCCTTTAGCCGCTGTCGACAAGCCTGAGGCGGCCTGATGGCGGATTTCCAGTCTGGCGCCTTTGTATTTTTCGGCGCCACCGGCGATCTCGCGCACAAGCAGATCTTCCCATCGCTGCAGGAACTGATTCGCGACGAAGGTTTCAATCTGCCGATCGTCGGCGTGGCCAAGGTAGGCTGGAATCTCGATCAACTTAAAGCACGCGCCAAGGACAGCCTCGAGAAACGTGGCGTTGGGCCGGCGTGCCCATCTATATCCGTGCAGCTAAGATGCTGCCGGTCACCGCGACCGAGGTCTTCGTCGAATTCAAGCGACCGCCGATGGAGACCTTTGGGGAAATCGTGCCCGGCACCTCCGTGCATCTGCGCATGCGCATCAGTCCGGACATCGCCATCGGAATGGGTGTTCGGGTGAAGACGCCGGGCGAGCGGATGACAGGCCGCGACGTGGAACTGTTACTGAACGGGGCGCCGACGACATGCCTCCCTACGAGCGACTGGTGGGCGACGCCATGCGGGGGCAGAGTGAGCTCTTTGCCCGCCAGGACCTGGTGGAAGCGCAATGGCGCGCGGTCGAGCCCATCTTGGGCAAATGTCACGCCCTTTTATCACGATAAGCCGGGGACATGGGGACCCGATGAGGCTGACCAACTCATCTCCAGCGACTGACCGTGGACCAATCCGAAGGTTCAGGATCGAAATAAAAAGGAGCACGGGAATAACCCAGCGACTGATTGAAACGCCGTCGAGGCATGGGCCGCAGACGCACTACGGAAAGATCGTGGTGCGGATGCGAGTCCAATCAATCCGCTTCACGTATTCCGGAGCGCGAGTACCGCCGCTAGCCGCTGATTGCCTCGTTCGGCAAGAGCCAGAGGAACAGGAAGACGATGACGGCAAAGAGGAAGACGACGATGACGACAACGGCGACGGCTACTCAGATTGCCTGGCCTGGCAGTGCCGCTACCGGTGGCACGCAGGGGCTATTCACGAAGTTTGGGACGGAGCCTAATTTGAAATTGAGCAGCACTTGGGGGAGGGCTGTTTCAACGAAGCGTCCCACTCGCTGAGTCTGGGGCGCTTTCGTTTGTAGGCTCCAGTCACGACTGATGCGTAACTCTCTAATCTAGAGGGGGGAGCCTCGGCTCTTGCGGGAAGGTGTACCGTCGGCCACGGAATTCCGCACGCTTTCATGGTGCCCGCAATTCAGTCTGAGCTTGAGTCGGCGCTCACCGGCCACAGATTCTTTTTGCTGTTTCTTCTTCTGTTGGGGACACTCATTCTGCATCCGTATGCCGAAGCCAGTCGCTTCGGTTACCACGCATTTCGCGGGACACAGTGGCCAAGTTCTAGTTGAGGTGGGGCCGTGCCGCCTGC
>Ga0181530_10005280_pt1 | contig 13258 bp, 14 predicted proteins | sample PEATcosm2014_Bin_42_FD_119769 | JGI IMG/M metagenome (GOLD analysis project Ga0181530, IMG submission 119769) | Peatland microbial communities from MTU Mesocosm Facility, Houghton, MI, USA - PEATcosm2014_Bin10_60_metaG | ecosystem: Environmental > Terrestrial > Soil > Wetlands > Peat | place... | reverse complement strand
TTGATTCTGATGGGCTTTGTATCGTTCGGAGGAGTGGTGCAGATCCCCGGCATCGGCGGCGGTACCCAAGTGGCGGCGGCCTTGGTGCTGACGGAACTGTTTGGAACCAGGCTGGAACTGGCGACGTCATTCGCTGTATTCCTTTGGATTATTACATTTGTAGCAGTTATGCCGGTTGGTTTGGGGCTGGCACTAAAAGAGGGGCTGGATTGGCACAGCCTGCGGCAACTGGGCCGGGAGGTGGCGAAATGAAGTGTCCGTTTTGTAACCATTCGCAAGACAAAGTGGTGGACTCGCGCGAGAGCAAGGAAGGCGATGCCATCCGGCGTCGCCGGGAATGCCTGTCCTGCGAGCGGCGTTTCACCACCTACGAGCGCATCGACGAAGTTCCCTACATGGTGATCAAGAAAGACGGCCGCCGCGAGAAGTTCGACCGCCAGAAGGTGCTGGGTGGACTGCTGAAGGCCTGTGAAAAACGGCCGGTCGGCATGGCGAGGCTGTCGGAAGTCGTCAACCAAGTCGAGTCCAAAGTGAGCGACTCGCCTGACCGGGAAATTTCCACTATAGAAATAGGAGAATTCCTCATGGACAGCTTGCGGGACATGGACAAGATTGCCTATGTGCGTTTCGCATCGGTCTACCGGGATTTTCAGGATGAGCAGGCTTTCTTCAATGAACTCAAGAACTTAATGCGGCACAGGCTGCCCTGAGGCGCGTTCAGCGGGGACCGGTCCCCAGTTGCGCGGCAGCCTGGCCGAAAAATGGATGTAACCTAAACGTTTTTAAGACATCTTTAAAAATAGGGCTTAACTTTGCGGGGGAATGATGATATTATCAGTCGAAAGTCGAACCCCGAAATGCGGCCAATCTTGCGCACAGTCTGTGCCCAGCCAACAGGTTGAACTTTTTCCAGGCAAATACCCCATTTTCAAGAAATCCGGCACAGCGGCGGATGGATGTTCATGGGGGAGGTGAGTCTTAGTGGACCAGTTCGAAGATCAATTCTTAGCGGAAAACCCCGAACATCTCGGCCTTAGTTTTGAGGATGAAACCAAGTTTTTCGATCCGGAGGCCGCACACGAAGCCGATTTCCTGCACCCGCCCCCGGTAGAGGAGTCCATCTACACGGACGACCCGGTGCGGGTGTACCTGCGGGAGATGGGTGCCGTACCGCTGCTCACGCGCGAGGGCGAAGTCGACCTGGCGCGGCGCATGGAGCGCGGTAAGTTTCGGATGCAAAAGGCAATTAGCCGCTCGGCCCTGGTGCAGCACGTGGTCGTGGAGATCTCCGAGCAGCTCAAGAAGGCAACCCTCGAGCTGGATAGCGTGGCCGACCTTGGGGACGTGGAAGAGGGTACTCCGGCTGATGTCAAGGTACGGCAGGATGCCGCCCGGCTGTTTGCCGACGTCACGGTGTTGCACAAGAAGCTGCAGCAGCTTCAGGACAAGTTCGAGACCACCCCGCTGGCGAGCAAGAAGCCTCGTAAACGCTTGCTGGCAAAGCTCAACCGGGCCAAGGTGGAGGTTTCGCTCGCCATCCGTCACTGTCCCTTCCGGGTGAACAAGTGGAAAGAGTTTTCGCGCGAGATCGAGCGGGCGGTGGACGAGATCAGCCACCTCGACAGCGAGATCAAGAAACTCGAAGTCCGCAACAACCCGGTGCAACAGGCTCGGTTGCGGGAGTTAAAGCGCGAAATCAAGAAGCGGGAAGCCGCCGCCGGCGCCACTCTCCCCGAACTGCGCCATAGCATGACCGTGATCCGCCACGGCGAAGCCGAAGCGGAACGCGCCAAGAAGGACCTGGTGGAGGCCAACCTGCGGTTGGTGGTTTCCGTGGCCAAGAAGTACGTGAACCGCGGACTTCACCTGCTGGACCTGATCCAGGAAGGCAATATCGGGCTGATGCGGGCCGCCGACAAGTTCGAATACCGCCGCGGCTACAAGTTTTCTACCTACGCCACCTGGTGGATCCGGCAAGCCATCACCCGAGCCATCGCCGATCAGTCCCGGACCATTCGCATTCCCGTTCACATGAACGAGAGCATGAACAAGTTCCTCCGCGCCACGCGCGAACTGGAGAAGGAACTCGGCCGAACTCCTACAAACGACGAAATTGGTCGCCGGATGGACATTCCGGTGGAGAAAGTTCAGAAGCTGAAGACCATCTCGCGTGATCCAGTATCGCTCGAAACCCCGGTGGGCAGGGATGGCGAATCGGCGCTGGGCGACCTGATTGAAGATCGCTGGGTGGGCTCGCCCGTCGATGCGGTGATTGAAACCAACGTCCGTGACGAAACGGCGGGGATTCTGAAGACCCTTTCTCCCAAGGAGGAGAAGGTGATTAGAATGCGGTTCGGCATCGGGTGCGAGCGCGAACACACGCTGGAGGAAATCGGCCAGGAATTCGACGTGACGCGCGAGCGCATCCGGCAAATCGAAGCCAAGGCCCTGCGCCAGTTGCGCGCGCCGGAGCGGGCGCGGCGGTTGCGGGCGTTGATGGCCGCGCGGTAGGAGGGCGGGCGCCCTCGCCCGCGCCGGACCCCCTGGTCCGGCTCTTCGCTGATCTCACCTCATAATTTCCGCTTCTGCCCGCCCTGTCGTGGCATCATACACACATGCACCTGAGAGGGATCTTTCTTTGCGCGGCGTTGTGCGCCGCCGCAGGCGTGCTCTTCCACGCTGCCCAAACCCCCCAACTGCCCCCGCCCTATGCCACCAAGGCCGTCAACAACGGTCCGAAAGTGATTCCACCACCAGCCGGCGCCAAGCTCACTGTGCCGGCCGGTTTCCATGTGGAGGAATGGGCCGATGATTTCACCACTCCCCGCGCCATGATGCTGGGCCCCGGCAATGAGATCCTGCTGGCCGATTCGGGGCGCGGCCCCAACAATTCGGGGATCGTCTACGTCTTCCAGGGCAAGGAGCGCAAGAAGCTGATCGAGAAATTGAATCAGCCGTACGGGTTGGCGATGCTGAACGGCTACCTGTATGTGGGCGAGTGCGATTCGGTCAAGCGCTACAAGTACGACGCCAAGACCAGGACCGCCGGTCCCGGCGAAGAAGTGGTTTCGCTGGCGGGCCAGGGCTCGCATCACTGGACGCGGAGCCTGCTGTTCGACCGCGCGGGGAAATATCTGTACGTGGGTGTCGGCTCGGCTTCCAACGTGGCGACGGGCGAAGACCCGCGGCGGGCGGCCATCAACCGCTATAGCGTGGACGGCTGGAAGCACGACATCTTCGCGGCGGGCACGCGCAACCCCATCGGTATGCGCTGGTATCCGGGCACCGACACCCTTTGGGCCGCGGTGCAGGAGCGCGACGATCTGGGCGACGACCTGGTGCCGGACTTCTTCACGCACATCCAGCAGGGCGGCTTCTATGGCTGGCCGTACGCCTACATCGGTCCGCATGAAGATCCCCGAAATGCCGGCCTGGCGCCGGATCTGGTTTCGAAAACGCTGGTTCCCGATGTGCTGCTGGGCGCGCACGTTGCGGTGCTCGATTTCCTGTTCTATACGGGCAAGCAGTTTCCGGCGGAGTATCAGGGCGGAGCATTCCTTTGCTTCCATGGTTCGTGGAACCGCTCCATGCGCGTCGGCCAATCGGTTGCCTTCATCCCGTTCCAGAACGGCAAGCCTTCGGGCCCCATCACCGAAGTGGTGAAGGGCTGGATGATTGCGCCCGACCAGCGCGCCGTGTGGGGCCGGCCGGTGGGACTACTGCAATTGCCCGATGGCAGCCTGTTGATCTCCGAAGACGGCAACGGGAAGCTCTACCATCTGACTTACACGGGAAAATAGAGGTTTGAAAAGGTCCCTGCTGATCGGTTTTGCGTGCGCCGCCGCGTGCGGCGCCACGCCCTTTCCGCATCGCACGCACCTCGGGATGGGGATGACATGCGTCACCTGTCACGCTGCGGCGGCCAGCAGCACCAAGGTTCAAGACAACCTGTTGCCGGCCAAGGAAGTTTGTCTGGGATGCCACGACGACGCCGAAATTCAAGCGCCGCCGGTCACCAACCTGACCCATTTCAGTCATGCCCTGCACTTGAAGATGGGTGACGTCGCGCCGTTCCTGGCCGCTGCAATTGACCACAAGAACTACCTGCAGACGCCGGGCGATCGAACCGCGTGGATCCGCCCCCGCCTGGGAACGCGCGATCCCTGTCAGGCTTGCCACCGTGGTCTGGAAGAGTCCGACCGGGTCACGCGCGCCGCGCTGCCTCAAATGGCCGACTGCCTGGTCTGCCACACGGCGATTGAAGCCCCTTTCTCCTGCTGGGATTGTCACGCTCAGGATGCCGAGTTGCGCCCGGCCAATCACACCGAAATTCCTCATTTCATGGATGCCCACAGTTCCGGAAAAGTGCAACTGGATAAAGCCACCTGCGCCCTCTGTCACGGACGCAATTTCCGATGTATGGGATGCCACTGACCGGCCACAAAAGTGCGGGCCCTCGGCCTCCCCACCGTGTAATTTTTGACCGCTGCGCGCCCCAATGTCACAGCTGTGGCGCGCAAATCCGTTTGATAACAAAGAACGTACTTTCTGGTAGCTGGATTGCTAGTCTTGCAGGCCAAAGGAGGAGCGAGCAGTGCCGATCGTCAAAATTACAGGGCCGGGTTTATCTGCGATTGGGCTTTCTGTGGCGCTCCTTTGGGGCTGCCTGATCTCGGAACGGCTCATCACGCGGCATGCCGTCAGAGAGCGTACGCGCGTGGTCCGGGAACTCGAGCAGATGCGGCTCGAACGGCAGGCCACGCCGGTATCCGTACCCATACTGCGCCGGGTGTTGCGCGCTCCCATGGCCCTCGGATAGGATTCTTCCCAAAGCGAACGCAAAGCGACGGGTTGTACAATTGCAACGATGGCGAAACTTGTTGCACTTCTATCCCTGATGCTTGCCGCCGCTGGATGCGCCAAGAAGCCGGTTGAACGATTTGCCGCGCTCTCCGAAGAATTTGTTTACACAACATTGTCCTTTTCGCCTTCGGCTGCCACCGCCGCGGGGCTGCACAAATACCAGGACCGAACCCTGGACGAATTACTGGACGACTTGAGCCCGTCGAACATCGCGCGCCAGCGCAACTTCTACCTGGCATTCCGCGAACGTCTGGAGCGGCTCAAGTCGGATCAGCTTTCGGCCGAGGACCGCGCCGACTGGCAGATTCTGGAAGACCAGATTTCTCTAGCCCTGCTGGAATTCGACGAGATCCGCAACTACATGCACAACCCGGCGACCTATGTGGAAACGCTGGGCAACGCTCTTTTCACGCCGTACGTTCTGGAGTACGCCCCCAAGGGCGAGCGCGCCAACCACATCATTTCCAGGCTGAAGACGGTTCCTCTGTTTTTGGACCAGGCCAGGAGCAACATCACGTCCGCTCCGGCCATCTGGGCGAACGTGGCCATGGAAGAGAATCAGGGCAACATCGACTTGGTGGACAAGACCATCCGCATCTGGGTGCCGGAGGGTCAACGCGAGATCTACTCCCGGGCCGCGCAACCGGCGCTGATGGCCATGCGCCGGTTTCAGGATTACCTTAAGGCAAACCTGGTGCCTCGCGACGATTACAGTTGGCGGCTGGGCGGCAAGAACTATCCGACCAAATTCCGTTACTTGCTGGAAAGCGGAATCGAAGCCGACAACGCGTTGCTGATGGCGGAGACGGAGTTGAAGCAGGTTCGCGAGCACATGCTGGCGCTAGCCCTGCCCTTGCATAAGCAGATGTTTCCCGGGCACCCGGAACACACCGATCTGGCCGGTGACGCGCGGGAAAACCGCGTGGTCGGCGAAGTGCTGGCGAAAATTGCCGAGCGCCACTCGACGCGCGAATCCTACATGGATGACGCGCGGCAGGATCTCGCCGAAGCACGCGCCTTTGTGGAGAACAAACATTTGCTGACGCTGCCTTCGCGCGCCAATCTCCAGGTGATTCCCACGCCGGAATTCATGCGCGGCGTGTACTCGGTGGGCGGCTTCAACGCCGCGCCGGCGCTCGAGCCGCAACTGGGGGCCTTCTATTGGGTCACTCCGATTCCCCCGGACTGGCCCAAGGAGCGGACCGATTCCAAGCTGCGCGAATACAATTTCTACAAGTTGAAGCTGCTGACCATTCACGAGGCCATGCCCGGCCATTACGTGCAGATGGAAGTGGCCAACGATGTGCAACCCCCGTTTCGGCGCCTGCTGCGTTCGGTCTTCGGAAACGGACCATACATCGAAGGTTGGGCGGAATTCGTCACGCGCACCATGATCGAGCAAGGCTTTCTGGATCACTCCCCCGAACTGGCGCTCACCTTCGCCAAGGAGGAATTGCGCGTACTGGCTAACACCATTCTGGATGTGCGGCTGCAAATGCTCGACATGACCGACCAGGAGGCCCTCGACCTGATGGAGCAACAGACCTTCCAGGAGCACGAGGAAGCCGTCGAGAAACTGCAGCGCGCCAAGCTTTCCTCCTGCCAGTTGCCAATGTACTTCCTGGGCTGGCGCGGCTGGAGCCAGGTCCGCAACGACTACCGCCAGGCAAGTGGGGAGAGTTTCAGCATCTCCGGCTTCAACGACCGGGCGCTCAAGGAAGGCGCCGTGCCGCTGCCGGTTTTGGGCGGACTCCTGAAGTAAGTAATGCGGGCCGGGCAAACCAGCCGGCCGCCTGAAACGTCTATAATGTGAGGCAGAAGTCTGGGATGCAGGATAACGACAGACCCGGTCTCACCCCACTGGCAACTCCCCGGGAAGAGCGCCGCCGCTCGTCCGTGCCCGTGGTGTGGAACGCCCTCTCGTGGCTGCGCGACCTGGCTTTTTCCGTGCTGATCGCGGTGGTCTCCATCGTCTTTATTTACCAGCCGGTGAAGGTGGAAGGAACCAGCATGACGCCCGGGCTGGACGACCAGGAACGGATTTTTATCAACAAGTTCACCTACCGTTTCGGACTGGGAGATATCAAACGTGGGGACACCGTGGTATTCCGGGCGCCGGTGGATGTGGACCAGGACAAGTCGTACATCAAGCGGGTAATCGGGCTGCCCGGCGACCGGGTGCGCATCGAACGCGGGCAGGTGTATGTCAATGGCCGTCTCCTGCTGGAACCCTACATCCAGGACGACTATCGGGATTATTCCAGCATGGCCGAGAAGGTGGTGCCGGCGGGCAAATATTTCGTGCTGGGTGACCACCGCAATTCTTCGAGCGACAGCCGCGCCTGGGGCTGGGTGCCGCGTGACAAGATCTATGGGAAAGCCGTCTTTGCCTACTGGCCGCTGGCCAGGATGGGCCGTTTGAAATAGCTCAGTGGGGCGGACGCCCCCCGTCCCCGCGCGCGCCCCCCCAGGTCGCGCTCTTGCTCGCACTCGCTTACCGCCGCAGCAGCCACAGCACCAGCGTAAGCGCCAGGCTGAGCAGGATGCAGGTGGTGAGGGGGAAGTAGAAATCGGAGTTACGCCCGTGGATATGGATATCGCCGGGCAGGCGGCCGAGGTGCAAAGGCAGCCGTCCGGCGAAGGTCACGAGCAATCCGGCGGCCAGCAGCACCAGACCCAACGCGATGAGAAGCCGGCCCAAAGGCATGACTTCAGTATGCGCCTCCGGACGTAAGGTGGGGCAGACTTCAGTCTGCCAATGAACTTTCTACTTCCGCAACAGCGCCGAGGCGCACCACAACAGCGGCGCTTGCCCGTGTAAGTCACCCGTGTTTTGCTTGCGATCCAGGTAATACTGCAGGTCGTTCTTCTTATTCGTCCCTTCGCACACGTTGGTAATATCGCCGTCCTTGTTGATATAGGGAATCAGCCCCAGCCACGCCTTGCGCGCCGCCTCGCCGTACGTGCTCACCTTCAGCCACCCGTTCTTCACGCCGGTGATCATCGCGAACGTAAACATGCCCGTCGAGGACGTCTCCACCCACGCTTCCGGGTGGTCGATAAGCTGCCTCCACATTCCATCGGCGCCCTGGTACTGCAACAGCGACTCCATCATCTTCGTGTAGCCTTCCAGAATCCGCGCCCGCTTGGGATGTCTCGCCGGCAGGGAACGCAGCAGTTCGGCCATCCCCACCGCCACCCAGCCGTCGCCCCGGCCCCAATAAAACGGCACGTCCGGCGCGTGGAAGAAAAGGCCGTTCGGTTGTTGCAGCTTATCCAGGTAGGCCGTCATTTCGAGCGCCGCCCGGTCGATGTACTTCGGATCGCCGGTGGCGCGGTAGGCCTGCACCTGAACCGCCGTGATCATGAACATGTCGTCGATCCAGAAGCGCGTCTCGCTGGTCAGCCCGCCCGAATCCGGCGCCTCCCACTGGCGGTCGGCGATCGTTTTCCCCAGGTCCAGATACTTCTTATCCTTCGTCTCGATGTAGATTTCCAGCGGAACCGCGCCAAACACCGAAAAATCCACGTGCTTTTGTGTCGGGACCAGTGCGGCATCGGTCGTCAGCAGCGGGTCGAACCGCGCAATCAGCCGGCGCGTCAAATCCTTGTCGCCGCTCAGTTGCGCGAACGTCAGCGCCCCGTACCAGGCGCATGTTTCCGGATAAATGATGGTGTTGTCGCGCAAGTGCTTGCTCGCGACAAACCGTTCCGCGACGCGTTTGCCGATCTCCTGCGGAGAACTCCCCGCCGGCCAGTTCTGGAACTCCTTTTGCGCGTAGCCCTGGGCCGTGACCGCCAGCAGCATGGCACAGGCCACCATCGTTTGCGAAATCGATTGGCATTGTGTTTTCATCGTGTCAACCCTTCGGGAAAAACTCTTCCACCTGGAACGAATGGCGCACCACATCGCGTACTTCGTCCAAAGATTTCAATTGCCCGGCGCCCATCGCCTGCACCAGTGCGTTGCCGGCCGCCGTCGCTTCCACCGGTCCGGCCACCACCCGCCGGCCTGTGACGTCGGCCGTGAGCTGGTTCAGCATGCGGTTGCGCGAGCCGCCGCCCACAATGTGGATCACATCCACCGCCCGTCCCGTCAGATCCTCCAGCGTTTTCAGAACTTCCCGGTACCGCGCCGCCAGGCTGTAGAGGATCACGCGGCACACCTCTCCATCGTCCCGCGGCGCCTGCTGCCCGGTCTTCCGGCAATGTTCGCGAACCTTCTCCGCGCTCTGGCCCGCGGCGTAGAACGCTTCCAGGTCCAGCACCGTCTCCGCCGGTCGCGCCGCGCCGGCCATCGCCGTCAGTTCCTCGTAGCCGTATTCTTTCCCTTCCAGCACCCAGGCCCGCCGGCACTCCTGCAGCAGCCACAGCCCCGGAATGTTTTTCAGGAACCGTATGGTCCCTTCCACCCCAACTTCGTTGGTGAAGTTGGCCGTGAGCGACCCATGGTTGATCAGCGGGCGGCGAAGTTCCATTCCCATCAGCGACCACGTCCCCGAGCTGATGTAGCACCACCGCGAATCCGGCGCCGCCGGGACCGCCGCCACGGCCGCGGCTGTATCGTGGCTGGCCGTCGTGTACACCGGCGTCCCGCGATCGAGGCCGCACTCCTCCGCAACCTCCGGAAGCAGCGCGCCCAGCAGCGTGCCCGGCTCCACTAGGTCGGCCGGCAGCCCGGCCGGGATTCCCAGCTTTCGCAACAAATCAGTGGCAAATTGCTTCCCTGCCGGATCGTAAAACTGCGACGTGCTCGAGATCGTCCGCTCCGCCCGCATCGCCCCGGTCAGGAAATAGTTGAACAAATCCGGCATGAACAGCAGCCGCTGCGCCGCCTCCAGCACCCACGGCGCCTGCCGGCGCGTGGCGTAGAGCTGATACAGCGAATTCAGCTCCATGAACTGGATCCCCGTCCGCGCGAAGATCTCCGCCCGCGGCGCCACCGCGAAAGCCTGCTCCATCATCCCCGCCGTGCGCGCATCGCGGTAGTGGCGCGGATTGTCGATCAGCGCTCCATCCGCCCCCACCAGCCCGAAATCCACGCCCCAGGTGTCAATCGCGGCCCCGTCGAGGCCCTCCGTCGAGCGCGCCGCCGCCCGCAGCCCTTGTTTGATTTCCTGAAACAGTCCGAGCGTGTTCCAATACAATCCCGCCGGCAGCCGTACCGGGACATTCGCAAACCGGTGCAACTCCCGCAACTCCAGCAGGTCGCCGCAAAGCGTGGCCAGCATGGCCCGCCCGCTCTCGGCGCCGAGGTCAATCGCAAGGTATCGATGAGACGCCACTGCTCCACTTTCGCACGACCCCTGGCAACTGCGTCAAGCGCAATCGACGGGCCGTCTCGCGTTCTGCAACGTGGAACCGAAGATGCTCGCTTTTCCCCTTCCGACAGCCTGTTTCGCCATTACTTTGGCGCTATAATTAGTAAAAACCAGCCCGATTGCACCGCCCCATGATAACCAACTGCGTTTGCGCTGGCAAAACCCGAAACCTGCCGTCGTCGCGGCCCTGACCTTCCCATGTCGCTTCTTCACCTGCATCCACGCGATGAAATCCTCGAGGCCATGGAGCGGATCTACCGTTATCGCATGACCACCACTTCCGGAGGCAACCTTTCCATCCGCGAAGAGAACGGCGATGTCTGGATCACTCCCACTCGCGTCGATAAGGGCAGTCTCCGCCGCGAAGATATCGTCTGCATCCGCGCCGGCGGCGCCGTGGAAGGAACGCGCACGCCTTCTTCCGAGCTGCCCATCCACCAGCAGATCCGCGCCCGCCGGCCCTCGCTCGGCGGCATCGTCCACGCTCATCCCACCGCGCTGGTGGCCTTCAGCCTGGTTCATCAGGCGCCCAACACGCGTCTCTTTCACCAGGCGCGCCACGTCTGCGGCGAAGTCGGCTTCGTGCCCTATGAGCTGCCCGGCAGCGCCGCCCTTGGCGCCCGCGTGGCCGCCGCCTTCGCCGAGGGCTTCGACTGCGTCATCCTCGAAAACCACGGCGTGGTCACCGCCGGCGATACGCTCCAGCAGGCCTTCCGCCGCTTCGAAACTCTGGAGTTCACCGGCAAGACCATCATCAAGGCGCGCCTGCTGGGTGGCGAGATCCGCTACCTTAGCGATCTCCAGCTCACTCTCGAACACGAGCGCGCCGGCCGCCTCGAGGAATTCGCGCCCGGCGTTTCTTCCAGCCACGAAAAGGAAGTCCGCCGCGGCCTGTGCGAGTTCGTGCGGCGCGCCTACCGCCAGCGCCTCTTCATCAGCACGCAAGGCAGTTACTCCGCGCGCATCGATGCCTGTTCCTTCGTCATCACGCCTTACCAGGTGGACCGCGGCACGCTCGCGCCCAGCGACCTCGTGCTGGTGCGCGATGGCCGCTCCGAAGCCGGCAAATTGCCCAGCCGCGCCGCCTGCATCCATGCGGCCATTTACCAACTCCATCCTGCCGTCGGCGCCGTGGTCAATGCCTATCCCGTCAACGCCACCGCCTTCAGCGTGACGGGCGCGCCCCTCGACACCCGCACCATCCCGGAAAGTTACGTCGTGGTGCGCCACGTCGGCCGCGCGCCCTTTGGTCTCCAGTTTGGCGACGGATCCTCGCTCGCCGGCCTGCTTTCTCCCGAGCAGCCCGCTCTCGTTCTGGAAAACGACGGCGTGCTGGTCACTGGTTCCAGCGTGCTCGAGGCCTTCGACCGGCTTGAAGTGCTGGAATCCACAGCGGAGGCCCTCATCAACTGCCGCGCCCTCGGAACCTTGCAGCCCTTGTCCGCAGATGTCACCCGCGAATTGGACCGGGCTTTTTTCGGCCAGTGAACATTTTCCCCTTGACGTATCTATCAGTCAGTGATATATCTATAACTGATCTATGTCCAACGCACTCGAACCGCCGCTCACGCCAGCGGTCTTCTTCACCCTGTTCGCTCTTGCCGGCGGAGAAAAGCACGGATACGCCATCATGCAGGAAACGCAGAGCCTCTCCGATGGCAGCTTTCGTATGGGCCCGGCGACTCTCTACACAACCTTGCAGCGTCTTCTGGAGTCAGGCCTTGTGGATGAAGTGTCGGGCGCGCAGGGCGAGGACAGCCGCCGTCGGAATTACCGCCTGGCCCGAAGCGGACGCGCTCTGCTGGAAACCGAGTTGGTGCGCGTCGAGTCCCTGGTGCGCAAAGCCCGCGCCACGCGTCTGCGGCTGGGGCAGGTGAAGCCATGACTTCACTCATTTCACTCAGCGCAAAAGTTTATCGTCTATTGACACTCCTGTACCCGGACGAAATACGGCGCCGTTGGGAAGCAGAAATGGCCGACACGTTTGCGCTCCAGATCGCCGATGCTTTGCATGAAAAGCGGTGGACTGCCATGATTGCCGCCTGGTATTACGCCTTGGCCGAGTTGTTGTTCATTGCCGTGCCGCGCCGGCTCACCCGCGCCGCCTTGGTGATTCCGGTGGCGGCGCTCGCCAGCGCAGGAGCGATCTTTTTCGGGCTGCTTTGGGCCCTTCAGAACCCGCTCACACTGAGCGCGTTCTATCACCACACGTTCGCAAAGTTAGGTGGCTAAGGCCACTCATTCAGGGAGGAGAAACCAATGAAGAAGTTACTCTATACGCTACTCGTGTGCGCATTTACAGCCTTGGTGGCCTTCGCGCAGACGGAACAGAAGGTCAATTTGTCGGGCACCTGGCAGATCGAGTATCACGACAAGAACGGCAAAGAGGTGGACACGCCGATGGTCAGCTTCATGCAAACCGGCGGCAGGTTGGAAGGCGTCTTCGGCGACAAGCATTGGAAAGTGGAAGGCACCGTGGTTGGCGATCAGGTGCAGTTCTTCTTTCATCCGCCCGTCCGGCCCGACATCACCGTCAAGTACCAGGGCAAGCTGGAATCTTCCGGCCAGATTCGCGGCGCCATGGCGAGCGAGGTGCAATCCGGGACATTCGTAGCCGTTCGAAAGTAGTCCGCGAGCCGCTTCCGGCGTGGCCGGGGATCCTGTGGGCGCCCCGGCCTTCGCACCTACTTCCCTTCGGGCAGCCCTGTCACTCCCTTGCTGTCCTTCACCGTCACCGTACTCCCATCCATCGTCCGAATATTGATGTTCTTAAACGTCCAGTTTTCCGCGTTCTGTATGCTCCCCGCCGTCTTCGCTTCGATGTCCAGATCCTCGAACGTAAAATCCCGCAGCGGCGAATCCTTGTAGGAGCTCACCGAAAACGCCCGCTGCGCGCCCGTCGACTTGATGCCGGAGATATGCACGTTGCGGAAATGCGGCATCCCCTTCTCCGGCGGCACCGGCGTCAGCAGCACTTTCCAGTAGTCCGGCACGTCCGTCATCCCCGCCGGCAGTGTCGCGTAACTGTAGCTCGGGTTCCAGTTCAGCGTGATACTCACCGGCGTATTCACTCC
>Ga0181530_10005279_pt1 | contig 13258 bp, 7 predicted proteins | sample PEATcosm2014_Bin_42_FD_119769 | JGI IMG/M metagenome (GOLD analysis project Ga0181530, IMG submission 119769) | Peatland microbial communities from MTU Mesocosm Facility, Houghton, MI, USA - PEATcosm2014_Bin10_60_metaG | ecosystem: Environmental > Terrestrial > Soil > Wetlands > Peat | place... | reverse complement strand
GGCTCGATGGAAACCCTGCGATTCGCCTCCACCGACGAGTTGGAGCAGGTCAATGAAGTCGGCCCGCGCGTAGCCCAGGCCATCGTGGAGTTCTTCGCCGAGCCGCGCAATATCGAGCTAATCCAGAGCCTTAAGAAGGTTAAAGACCCAGGCATTACCATGACCGCCGAAAAGCGCGTCACCACATCCACCCTCGCCGGACTCACCTTCGTCCTCACCGGCTCTCTCCCCACCCTCACCCGCGAGGCAGCTAAGGAACTCATCGAATCGGCTGGCGGACGCGTCTCCGGGACCGTCAGCAGGAAGACCAACTACGTCGTAGCTGGCGAAGACTCCGGCTCCAAGCTGGACAAGGCCCGCTCGCTCGGCGTCCCCGTCCTCGACGAGCCGGCCCTGCGCGCGCTCCTCAACCCGCCTCCGCATCCTGCGGTCCCATCCGCGCATCCTAAGCTATAGTTTAAGAGTATGGGTCGAAACAACAGACAGCCGCGCGCCGAAGCACCATGGAGAATTCTCCTAGCGCTCGTCTGCGTCCTTCTGGTTGTCGTTCTGGGCGCCGTGCAGGTCGCGCACACCCATGCCGACGGCGCAGCCAATCACGCCGACTGCGCTCTCTGCGCCGCGGCCCACATCTCCGTTCATCCCGTCCATGCTCCATCGCCCGCGCCGGCCACCTCCGTCGTCGCCACGCTGGAGGCGCTCCCGCTGGCCGTCCTGCCGCGCACCCTCGCGATCTTTGCCCTCTTCACCCGTCCCCCGCCGCCTGTTGCCGACATCGTTCCCGCATAGGACCTCGTCAACAACGCAACAGGCAACCCAAAAAGGGGGAACTCATGAACACGTCCATAGGACGCGGCATTTTTTCAGCATTCGTTATCTTCGCCACATCGCTCACCGCGACCGCGCCTCGCGCCCTCGCCCAATCTTCCGCTCAGACTCCCGCGCCACGCCGTCCCGCGCCCGCCCGCAGCCAGTCCGCCGGAAACGCAGGTACCATCTTCGGCACAGTCATCGACCCCGCCGGCGCGGTCATCGCCAACGCCACCGTCACCATCCAGAACCCGGTCAGCGGATACAGCACGCATGCCACGACCGACAGCGCCGGCCAATATCAGTTCACCAATCTGCCGCTGAACCCATACCACCTCACCATCTCCGCCGCCAGTTTCAGCCCTACCGCGCAGGACGCCGACGTGCGCTCTTCGGTCCCCATTACGCTGACGACAACATTGCAGTTGGGCACCGCCAGCACCGTCGTCGATGTCACCACCACCAGCGGCGACCTGGTCGAAGCCGACCCTGTCGGCCACACCGATGTGGACCGCGGCCTCTTCGATAAGATTCCTCTGGAGAGCATGACCTCCTCGGTCAGTTCGCTGGTCACCCTGGCCTCGCCCGGCGTCTCCGCCGACTCCAACGGGCTCTTTCACGGCATGGGCGACCACGCATCCAACTCCTTCTCCGTGGACGGCCAGGCCATCACCGACCAGCAGTCCAAGGTCTTCTCCAACCAGATCCCCATGGACTCGGTGCAGTCCCTTGAGGTCATCCCCGGCGCGCCTTCGGCCGAGTACGGCGGCAAGACCTCGCTGGTCATCGTTGCCACCACCCGCTCCGGCCTGGGTGACTCCAAGCCCACCGGCGAGGTCACCACCTCCTACGGCTCCTTCGGCTCCTCCAACGTCGGCTTCAACCTGGCCACCGGCTCCGCCAAGCTGGGCAACTTCATCTCCGCCAATGTCATGAACACCGGCCGCTTCCTCGACCCGCCGGAGTTTCACGGCATCCACGACAAGGGCAACGAGGAGAACCTCTTCGACCGCATCGACTATCAGATCTCCAACGCCAACTCCGTCCGCCTCAACCTCAACTACACCCGATCCTGGTTTCAGACCCCCAACTCCTACGACAGCCAGTACGCCACCCAGTGGCCTGTCAACTCCGCCGGCGTGCCCGTCGGGCCGAACAATCTTCCCGTTGGCCCGGCCGACCAGCGCGCGCAGATCCAGACTGTCAACCTCGCCCCCTCCTACACCCACATCATCAACACCTCCACCGTCTTCAACGCCGGCTACTACTTCCGCCGCGACAGCTTCAACTACTACCCCAGCAACAATCCCTTCGCCGACCGCGGCGCGCCCGACCTGCAACAGGAGACCATCGCCCAGCAGCGCACGCTGGCCAACACCGGCCTGCACTCCGATCTCACCTACACCCACGGTGGAAACAACATCAAGGCCGGACTCACCTACACCCAGACCTTCCTCACCGAAAACTTCCAGCTTGGCATTGTCGATCCCAACCTCGTTCCCGGCCTCGGCTGCCAAAACCCCAACGGCTCTGCAATTCCCGGCACAGCCTGCGCCACCCTCCAACCCTACGACCTCACCGAAGGCGGCTCGCTCTATCCCTTCCACGGCCACACCGACATCAAGGAGTTTGCCGCCTACGGCCAGGACGCCATCACCTTCGGCCCCTGGTCCGGGAACTTCGGCCTCCGCTTCGACCAGTACAACGGCCTCACCGTCGCCAATCAGGTCGAGCCGCGCCTCGCCCTTAGCTATAACATCAAACCCAGCAGCACGATCCTGCGTGCCTCCTACGCCCGCACCCTGGAGTCGCCCTTCAACGAGAACCTCGTCCTGGCCAGTGAAGGCTGCAACTATGCCGTCTTCGCCGCCCTCATTCCCTGCACCAACGCGCCCAACCGCCCCGGCTTCCGCAACGACTTCCACGCAGGATTCCAGCAGGCCATGTCGCGCTACGCCGTTATCTCCGCCGATTATGTCTGGAAGTACACCCACACCGGTTACGACTTTTCCGTCCTCGGCGCCACTCCCATCACCTTCCCCATCGGCTGGCACAACTCCAAGATCCCCGGCTACGAAGGCCGCCTCGACATTCCGGCCATTCACAACTTCACCGCGCAGGTCGTCTTCTCTTCAGTCGCCGCGCGCTTCTTCACCCCGCAGACCAGCGGTCTCGGAACCATCCCCGCGCCGCCCAGCTCTGCCGTAACCCATATTCCTTTCCGCATCGACCACGACGAGAAGTTCAATCAGACCACCCACGCCCAGTATCAGCTCGGCGCGCGCGGCCCCTACGTCGGCTTCAACTGGCGATATGACTCCGGCCTGGTCGCCGGAGCAGCCCCCTGCTACGGCGCGCTCGCATCCAACGACTGCCCTCAATCCACCACCATCAACGGCCAACCCGCTGTCTTCCTTCAGGACGCCTTCGGCAACGCACTCACCGCCGACCAGGAGGCCCAGGCCGGATTCGCCTGCAACGGTGTCCGCGCCACGCTCGGCCATCCCCTGCCCAGCGCCTGCCTCGCCTCGCAGTTCACCTCATCGCTCATCAGCATCCCCGCGATAAACGCGGAGAACGACGACCACAACCCGCCGCGCATCGCACCGCGCAGCCTCTTCGACCTCTCCTTCGGCGAGGACAATCTGCTACGCCGCAGAGCCGAAAACAAGCGGACCCTCTCCGCCAGCATGACCATCGTTAATCTCACCAACAAGTACGCGCTGTATAACTTCCTCTCCACCTTTTCCGGAACGCACTACGTCACGCCGCGCTCCGTCTCCGCTCAACTCGCCTACCACTTCTAACTGTTGGAAAGGAAGACTCTCAACAGCATCCGCATCCATGTCCGCGCCAGGCTGACCGGCCCTCTTTAATGAGGATGGGAATGGCTGCCAGCGCAGCCGTCGAATCGAACCATGCGAGATGGAACGCGGCATTGACCGCAAGTCCAGCCAACGTGATGAGCGCAATATAGGCGCAGGTAGCCGATTGCACTGCATCAGCAGCCAGGGCTGCATTCTTGCTGCGGTGCGCCTCGCGGCGCTTCAGTGTGGCCAGAACAGGCATGGCGATCAACGCAGCAATGGTGATGGCCATGCCCGCGCGACTCGCTTCAGGCCGCAACCGCAGCGCCAACGACGCAACCGCAATTGCCGCAACCACGAACGCGAGCGCAAATAACAGGGCTCCCGCTGCATGGCTGGCCCTTCGTTCCGAAAAAGAAATGCCCGGAATCCATTGCAATACCACAACGGTTGCGGAGAGGAGTTCTACCAGGCTGTCGGAGCCGAAGGCCAACATCGCAGGGCTGTGGGCCGTTACCGCCGCATAGACGGAGACCCCGAACTCCACCAGCATCCATGCCAGCGTAACGCCCTGCAACCAAAGCACCGCCGCGCGCGGCCTGGGTGCGCGTGCGACAACTGGCTTCACTGGCTTGGAACCGATCTGGACGAGGTCGCGCATCGTGTTCCACTAATGATGGCAGGCTCTCAGTAGGGTCGCAAGCTACCCCACCCGGCAGATCAGGCACTTCAGGTAGCTCGTCTCCGGCAGCGTCAATATCGCCGGATGGTCCGGCGCGGCGCCGCGCATCTCCAGCACCTGCACCCGCCGCCCCGCATCCTCCGCTGCCGCCCGCACCACGCCAGTGAACTCCTCCATCCCCACATGGTGCGAGCAGGAGCAGGTCACCAGCGTCCCTCCCGACGACAGCATCTTCATCGCCCTCAGGTTCAGCTCTTTATATCCGCGCATCGCGCCCTCGGCCGCGCGTTTCGTCTTGGCAAACGCCGGAGGATCGAGAACGATCGAGTCGATCCGCTCGCCCGCCTCCGTGTAATCCCGCATCAGATCGAATGCGTCCGCCTCAATCCAATCCATGCGCGCCGTAATCCCCGGATTCAGCGCCAGGTTCCGGTCCGCAACCTCCAACGCCGCGCGGCTCGCATCCACGCCCGTCACCCGCTCGCACACCCGCGCCAGATGCAGCGCAAACCCGCCCTGATAGGTACACACGTCCATCGCCCGCCCCCGCGCCCATCGCGCCGCAGCCGCATAGTTCAGCCTCTGGTCCAGAAACGCCCCCGTCTTCTGCCCCGCGCCCGCGTCGAAGTGGAAGCGCACTCCATTGATAGTGAAGACAGTCTTCAGCGCCGCCTTGCTTCTCTTCCGCACAAACAGCGGCTCCTCACGCGCCGCCTCCAGCCGCTCCATCTCGCGCACCCGCGCATCCGGGCGCTCCACCACCGTATGCACCCAGGCCTGCTGCGCCAGAACCTCGGCCACCGCCGCGCGCACATCGTCCTGCGCCGTCCCCTGGGTCAGCAGTTGCACCACCACCAGCTCGCCGTAGCGGTCCGCCACGATCCCCGGCAGCTCGTCCGCCTCGGAGAAGACCAGCCTGCACGCATTCGTCTCGCCACTCCCGATGAACGCCTCCGCAGCCACTTGCTCTCTCAGCCGGATCGCCGCCTGTAGCCGCTCTCTCACCTCGCCGAGATACTCCGCCCGCCCCACTCCCACTCGACGCGACACCATCCGCAGCGCAATCTCCGACGCATCGCTATACAGCGCCGTTCCCAGCGGAACTCCACGCCCGTCGGCCACGCCAACCAGCGCCCCGCCGGCCAACTCCGCAGGCTGCAACCGCTCCACATCCGACCGATACACCCAGAGATGCCCTGCCCTCAAGCGCTCGGTCGCGCGCCGCGAGATTCCCGCCACAACTCCCGTCCCACTCGCCTCGAAGCTCATTCCTCATCCTCGCACAGCGGGACGCGTTAGAGGGCGGCGAGCAGGCCCCTGGGCCGCAATCCTGCGATCTTTGGCATAGCAAACAGATGGCCCGCGTCGAATTGTCGGCGCGGGCCATGGTGAAATACTTTCCTTTGAATCGTAGTTCCCTTCAGCAGTTGCTAAGCCTTTCCATGCTTGCGGCGCATGAAGGCGACCGTGCCCAGCAAGCCGGTTCCCAGCAGGATCAGGCTGGTTGGCTCAGGGGTGATTGCGGGAGGGACCGGATCGGTCATGAACAGCTGCGGCTCACCATATGTGCTGCTGTCGCCAGGTTCGGCGGTCTGGGTGCCATTAACGGGAACGAACGCAACGTCATTCCTGTAGTAGCTGCTGGGCTCGGTGGAAGCAAGGCTGATGGCCGTTGCAGCCAGACCCTGGGAAGTTGGGTCGAATGCGCCGAAAAAATTGACATTGGAATTCGAAGAATTGATGTCCGTGGGATCCATAATGCTCCAGATCGCATATTGAATCTCGGAGGTCAGCGTGGCGTTTCCCGTGGCCGCGGCGTACTCGTTAAAGAGATATGCGTCCTCGAGAACCTGGGCGCCGTTGAAGGCACCGTTGTCGATGGAGGAACTGGGATTGATGGTCGACACGAGGACTGGGGTCACATCCCAGGACTCCCCTAAGCCGATGTCGCGATTGTAATTCATGCACGACATTGCGACGAGCGAGTCGGTGCCGCCCGGGCCGGTAAAGGTGAAGTAATACGGGTAGACGTACTCAGCGCCAACGAATTGGTCGTCTGCGGGATAGCCGGACTGCATTGTGAGAGTGTCAGCGAAGCTGACTCGTGAAAGAAAGCAGGCGAGGGAGAGCGACATGACAATTACGGCAGTCCTTAATCGCATCGTGGAACTCCTGGGAACGTATTGCAACTTAGTGCAGCAATCAGTCGTGTCTAAAGCGTTTCATTCTGGAACTGGCGTTCTGGGCATCTTGGTGTTGCAATCCGTGCCCTTTCGCGTCTGGCCTACATGCAATCTCAACCCGCAAACGGAAATGTAGTAATCCCGCTGCTATCAATATAGAGAATCACTCTGCCCGCAGGAAGCAAAAAATGGTAATCAAACCATTTTGTCAAGTAGACCCGGGAAGATGTTACTCGTGGGCCATGACCCAAGTTACCTTTGAGCGCCTCGTCTGTTGCCGATCCTAAACCTCAATCGTCCGGGGAAAACTCTCATTTCTGGTCCTTACGCCGGCCCCCGACGCTCGGTCGGAATCTGCTGCTTTCTGTGACAGATGGGGAGCCAGTCTGAAAGGACTCCGCCGCGCCGGAAAAAGTGGAAAAATATACAGGCGCGGTCGCGTCCTTTCCGCGCGCACCCCCGTCTGTATCAGTAGATTCCAAGCCAATTTGGGAGGCGGCGGAAGGGCGAGCGATGAGACATTTTTGGCGGGTGAGCGTGGTTGTGGCAGCGTGTTTCCTAATGACTTCGGGGTCGCAGTTGCAGGCCCAGAGGGGCGGCGGTGGCGGACAGATGGGCGGGGGGCAGGGAGGGCGCGGCGACTTTGGCGGAGGCCAGATGGGCCAGATGAGCCCGCCGGTTCAGGGTACGGTAACCGCCGTGACAGCCGATCATCTCACCCTCAAGACTCAGGCCGGTGATTCCTACGACGTCACCGTAACCTCGACCTCCCGCATCCTGAAGGCCGGGCAGCCGATTAAGCTCAGCGATGTGAAGCCGGGCGACGACGTGACTGCCAGAGGAACTGTGGACACTGCAAAGAAGACCGTCCAGGCCATGATGCTGACCGACGTCGACGCGGCAATGCTCGCCAAGGCCACGGCAAACATGGGCATGACCTACATCATCGGCCGGGTCACCGCCATCGATGCAGACAATCTCAAGCTCTCCATTCTGCGGACCGATAACGTGGCCCAGATCGTCGCGCTGGATGATGGCACCTCCTTCCAGAGAGGCACGTATGGTGTTCAGGCAGACGTCGCAGCAGCCGGCGGGCTGGTCGGAGGGATGGGCGGAATAATGGGCGGCGGCCGTGGAATGGGCGGCGGCAGACAGGGAGGCGGCGCGCAAGCTGCTACGCCACCGGCGCCGGAAAACATCACCCTCGCGGATATCAAGGTGGGTGATTCGGTGATGGCAACGGGCACTCTGAAGGGTGGCGCATTCACGGTGCTGAAGATGGGAGTCACCGAGCCGGCAGCACCCGGCGCGGCAAGACGGCGCGGCGCGAACGATCAGCCAGCGCCTGCGGCTCCTGCTGGGCAAACCCCTGAACCACTTTCTGGCGTTCCTCCTCCACCGCCGATGTAATAAGCATCTAAGTTTTGAATGTCCTGGAACGGAAGCTTGTATTGCCTTTGCAATTTCTTGGAGCTGATTTCGTGGGCAGCAAATCACTCTGGAGTTGTTATTGATTGCCGATGAGCAGCATATCGGTTGCTTATCTGCAGAAGTCTTTCAGGTTTGTCATGGGAGTGTAATCGTGCAGCGAGTCAATGCGGTGAGGCAGTTTGCGGTAGTGGCAATGGGTGCGGCGATGCTGGCTGGCACTGGTGATTTTGGCGCGATGGCTCTGGCGCAGGACGCCGTGTCCCCGGCACCGCAGGTGCAGGCGGCTCCGGCTACTCAGGCTCCGGTCGCTCCCTCTGCGCAAGCCCCCGCTGCTCCAGCCGCACAAACGCCAGATGCCACGGCTGGGTCGGTTTTGGCTGCCGTGCCGCAGGGTGGAACCATTCAGGGCACGGTGAAGGCCAGCGGAGTTCCCCTGCCCGGCGTCGCGGTTACTGCGACCAACACGCTGACCGGTAAAAAGTATGCAACCACTACAGGCATTGACGGCGCATTCCAGATGGCAGTGCCTCGCAACGGCCGCTACGTCGTCAAGACAGATCTGACCGGATTTGCCTCCGTAACACAGGAGGTGGTTGTGAACGCCTCCAGCGAGAACGGCGGCCTGCCCACGCAAACCGCGGACTTTAAGGTGGACCTCGCATCGCGGGTCACACCAGAGCCGGCGCAGACGGCCACGACGATCGCCGGCGCGGGCGCAGGCAGAACGACACCAGCTACAGGGACAGTCCCAGGCCGGACCGCGGGCGGAGCTACTCCCGGGGCGGTGGCCAGGGTGGGACGCGGCACACAGGCGCTGGCAGTCCAGGGCAGCACGGAATCGGACCAGACGGACGCCAGTACCAGCGCGGGGAACAGCGACACGCTCCTGCCATCGCTGGGCGCGGTGGCCGGCGACGATTCATCGGCATCGTCGAATGAATCCATCGCGGTGGTCGGGCAGCAGGGCCAGATCAACGGGCTTGCGACCTTCAGCCAGGACGATCTGCAGAACCGCATTGGGGACATGCAGCGCAATGGCTTTACTAATGGCGACATCGCGGGGACTCTGAGCGGGGTGATGCAGTCCGGTACGTTCCCTGCTGGCCCGGGTGGACCCGGCGGCGGCGGTGGATTTGGCGGCGGACCGGGTGGTGGTGGACCGGGCGGCGGGGGTGGATTCGGAGGAGGAGGAGGTGGTGGAGGATTTGGCGGTGGGGGCGGACGTGGAGGCGGAGGATTTGGCGGCGGGGGAGGATTCGGCGGCGGCTTCGGCGGATTCCGCGGGCAGAACCCCAATGCGTGGCATGGCACCATCACCTATACCGGCGCGGACAGCAATTTCAACGCAACGCAGCGTATTTTCACCGGAACTTCGCTCCCGAAGCCACCGTCAGACCGCAACACACTGACGGCCAGCGTCACCGGCACACCCTACATCCCCGGTTGGATCAAGCCCAACCCGAAGCAGTTCCTCTTCTTCAGCGTCTCCGAGACGCGCAACACCTCGCCCTCGTCCCCCACGGACACCGTGCCCACTGCAGCGCAGCGACTCGGCGACCTTACGTCGTCATTTCTGGCACAACCATTAAATTACACTGTCTATGATCCAGCTACAGGGCAACCGTATGGCAATACCCACTGCAGTACGGCGCTCCTTGCCATCGATCCCAACCCAACCGCCTGCATTCCGCAGAACGAACTCAGTCCTGCCGCGCAGGCCCTGCTGTACTACTACCCGCTGCCCAATATCACTCCAAACTCCTTGTATAAGAACTATGAGATCAATGTGCCGGGAAGCTCGCACTCCTCGCAGCTCTCCGCGCGCTACAACCGCAGCTTTGGCGCGGCGCCGGCGCGTGGAGGACGCGGCGGAGGAGGCGGTGGACGCGGTGGTGGAGGCGGTGGAGGCGGTGGGACGGGAACCAGGGGACAGAACCGCAACGCTCCGCCGGTGCTTCGCCAGAGCATCGCTGAAAACTTCGCCTATTCGCATTCGGCCAGCGCAACCTCCAGCTTCTCGCCTCAGCTGGACGGCACCTCGCTGTCCAACGGCTACAATCTATCCAGCTCCTACACCGTTGGTTATGGACGCATCAACAGCTCCGCCACGCTGACATGGAACCGCTCACGCAGCAAGTCCTTCAACTTGTTCACCAATGGTTCGCTGAATCCCGCGATCAGTGGAATTCCAGCTAATAGCTTCCCAGCCCCCAACATCTACGTCGGCAACTCGACCATTAACAGCAACCCCTTCTACTTCGGCGTTCCCTCACTCAACATATCCGGAGTGACCGGGACGGGAGTATCAGGGCTGAGTGATGCGACCCCCAGCGATCGGATCAACCAGACCATCTCTTTCACCGACTTTGTGAGTTGGAGCCACAAGAAGCACAACATGCGCGCTGGCCTCGACTTCCATCGCATCCACGCCGACACTATCGGTGGCACCAACGTGCTGGGCTCGTTCACCTTCTCCGGCTTCGCGACCGAGCAACCGGCGCTGCAGACCTGCAACCCGGTTACAGATCCGCAGAAATGCACGGAGTACGGAACATCGGGGTCATCGTTTGCCGACTTCCTTATCGGCCAGCCGCAACAGACCACCATCACCGCTGGCCTCAGCAAGATTTACCTGCGCGGCAACTCCTATGACTGGTACGTGCAGGACGACTATCGCGTGAAAAGCGGTCTCACCCTCGCCTATGGCCTGCGCTGGGAGTACTTCTCGCCCTACGAAGAGAAGTACAACCATCTTGTAAACCTGGACCTGACCGGTAGCGGCGCCACTCTGGGAATCCAAAATGTATGCGCCACCGCAGCTACTGGGTGCTCCTCCTTGACGCCCAGCCAATTTGGAACTCCCCTTTCTCTGGTCAATCCGGACAAGTCTATGTACTCCCCTCGCATTGCGCTTGCATGGTCACCGAAGTTCAAGTGGACCAAGCAGATGGTGGTGCGCTCCGGTTACGGCATCAACTACAACACCGGGGCCTACTCGAGCTTTGCGTCGAGGATGTCGTTCCAGCAGCCCTTCGCCATCACTCAGAGCAATACGCTCACCTCACCCAACAGCCCCACCTCCTGCACCATGGCGAACATGTCATGGAATACAAAGTATCAGGGCACAACCGGCTTCAACTGCTCCACCCAGACCACGCAGAGCAACTTCGGCGCAGATCCCAACTACCGCCTGGGAATGGTGCAGGTATACAACCTCGGCATTCAGCGCACCCTGCCTCAGGGCACCGTGCTCAACATCGACTACACCGGGGCCTACGCCATCCATCAGGACATCGTGCGCGTGCCCAACCGCAATGCGGCAGGCATTCTGAACTCCTCTTCGGGGCAGTTCAATTACGAGGACTCGCTCGGCTTCCAGCGCTCCAACGCACTCGCGGTCAACCTGCGCGAGCGCATGCACAAGGGCATCTCGCTACAGGGAACCTACACATACGCGCACTCCATCGATGACGCCAGTTCGGTCGGCGGCAGTGGAGGCTCCACCGCCCAGAACGACCTGGACCTTGCCGCCGAGGAGAGCAACTCCAGCTTCGACCGGCGTCATACCGTCAGCGGGAACTTTATCATCGAACCGCCCTTTGGCCCCAACCGCGCCTTCCTCAATAAGGGCGGCTTCCTGGCCAAGGTCCTCGACGGCTACTCCATCTCCGGCAACTACACCTTCGCCTCGGGCGGCTTCGCCTCGCCGCAGATCACTGGAGCCACCGTTGAGACCCAGGTGGGCGCAAACTTCCTGCGACCGAACCGGGTCTTTAGCCAGCCCATCAAGGGCGCCGGCTCACGTCTCTCCTGGTTCAACACCAATGCATTTGCCGGACTGTGCAGTAACACGCCAACAGGCCAGACACCGTCACCGTACTGTCTGCCTGATGCTACCTACGGAAACGCCTCGCGCAACTCCATCGAGATGCCCGGGACTGTCTCCATCAGCGGTTCTATCTCGCGCACCGTCTCTTTCGGCGGCACGCGCAGCTTCGAGGCACGCCTCAACGCCAACAATGCTTTGAACACCGTGCAGTACTCCGGAGTCGACACGTCGGTCAACTCGACGACCTTTGGCCAGGTAACAGGCGCGACCAGCCCGAGGTCGTTCACCTACTCGGCCTACTACCGGTTCTAAGTTCAGATGTGATTTGTTAGTTGTCAGTTATGGGCTTTGAACGAGACGGGCTTTCGCCCGTTTGCATGAGTTACAAAATAAATGGGGCCTTAGCCCCTGAGGGAAACTGGGGCCGGGCAAGGACATTGATTCAGACAATCCCTGGTTTCTAGGAATAGTGGAGGAGACGGCGATGCGACGATTAATGGCGGCGGCTTTGGTGGCAGGAATGGTGGTTTCCCCGGCAGGAGTTCCGGTGACAGCCATGGCGCAGCAGGTCTCGAACATGAAGACCTCAACCCTGGTTGCGAATGTCAATCGCGTGCTGACCAACGTCGTGGTGCGCGACAAGAAGACCGGGGAGCTGATCAAGGGGTTGAAGGAGACCGACTTCACCGTCTCCGAAGACAAGAAGCCCCAGCACATCACCACCTTCGACTACCAGAACGTCGATGAGGCAGTTACGCTCGCCGAGGCCACCACCGTCTCCGGCGTCACGACCACCAAGAAGAAGACCATTGCGGATCTGGTGAACAACGACTTCGCCGCCGCCCCGGACGAGTTGAAGGACCGCCGTCTCATCGTCATGTTCTTCGACCTCAGCAGCATGCAGCCCGAGGACATCACACGCGCTGTGGACGCGGCAAAGGATTACATCAACAACCATATGGCCCCGGCGGACCTGGCCGCGTCCGTCAGCCTGGTCTCCGGCCTCAGCATGGACCAGGACTTTACCAACGACAAGGCCGCGCTGATTGCCGCCGTCAGCAAGTACGACGGCACCGAGGGCTCGGGCTTCGACCTCGGCAACGAGGGCACAGACAGCTCCGCCGCCTCCGACGACTCCTCCAGCTTCACCGCCGACGACAGCGAGTTCAACGCCCTCAACACCGACCGCCAGTTGTACGCCATCCGCACCATCTGCAAGTCCATCGAGAAGGTGGAGCAGAAGAAGAGCATGTTGTACTTCTCCGGCGGCCTCACCCGCCAAGGCATTGAGAACCAGGCAAGCATCCGCGCCGCCACCAACGAGTGCGTGAAGGCGGACACAGCGATGTATGCCGTGGACACGCGCGGCCTGCAGGCCCTAAACCCCGTCGGAGACGCCAGCCAGGGCAGCCGGCGCGGCACAGGCGCCTACAGCGGCGCATCCATGCAAAGCCAGTTGACCTCCAACTTCAGCTCGCAGGAGACGCTGGGCACGCTGGCCAGCGACACCGGAGGC